>Ga0268249_1000085_pt1 | contig 60841 bp, 37 predicted proteins | sample AgamicAtPe_FD_200257 | JGI IMG/M metagenome (GOLD analysis project Ga0268249, IMG submission 200257) | Agave microbial communities from Guanajuato, Mexico - At.P.e (v2) (version 3) | ecosystem: Host-associated > Plants > Phyllosphere > Phylloplane/Leaf | place: Guanajuato, Mexico | collected... | reverse complement strand
CCAGCATTGGCTCTCGGTCATTGGGAGAAGGATTTTCCTTGAGCAAATTGGCCTCGCTGAGCCACCTTAATTTATAAACACTTTTCTGAAACAATAAAACCAACCAAAACTCGGCAAGATGGTAAGTAGGGCTTTCTTAATCTCGAAGTCTATGCAGTTTGTAGATCCAACTGACCATTTGCAAATCAACCCATTAGGTCAACTTCACCGTTGAGGAGATTCGTGGCATCATGAATAAGAAGAGGAACATCCGTAACATGAGTGTCATCGCTCATGTTGACCACGGCAAGTCAACCCTTACTGATGCTCTTGTTACCAAGGCCGGTATCATTGCTGCCGCCAAGGCTGGTGAGATGCGTTTCACCGATACTCGCAAGGACGAACAAGAGCGATGCATCACCATCAAGTCTACAGCCATCTCTATGTACTTTGAAATGCAAGACCGTGATTTGCCATACATCAAGGGTGAAACTCAGCGCGAGAAGGACGAGAAGGGTTTCTTGATCAATCTAATCGACTCGCCAGGGCACGTTGACTTCTCATCAGAGGTCACTGCAGCTCTTCGTGTGACTGATGGTGCACTTGTCGTGGTCGACTGTGTTAGTGGTGTATGTGTACAAACTGAGACTGTACTTCGTCAAGCCATCACAGAGAGAATCAAGCCGGTCCTCATCATGAACAAGATGGACTTGGCTATGCTAACACTTCAATTGGCGAGGGAGGATCTGTACCAGAAATTAGCGCGCATTGTCGAAAACGTCAACGTTATCATCGCCACCTACTCAGATGAAAATGGACCAATGGGCGATATAAAGGTCGACCCTTCTAAGGGTAGCGTCGCTTTCGGTAGCGGTCTACATGGCTGGGCTTTTACTCTGAAACAGTTCGCTGAATTTTATGCGGACAAGTTCAAGATTGACCCAGAGAAGCTCATGCAACGTCTATGGGGTGAAAATTTCTACAATAAGACGACAAAGAAGTGGTCAAAAGAGCAGAGTGAGGGCTACGACCGCGCATTCTGTCACTTCGTTTTAGATCCAATTTTTAAAGTTTTCGATGCTATAATGAACTTCAAGAAGGAAGAAACCGCAGACTTGCTAACCAAACTAGGCGTCAACCTCAAGGGTGATGATAAACACAAAGAAGGAAAGGAGTTACTCAAGGTCGTCATGAGGACCTGGTGGCCCGCTGGAGAGGCTTTACTCCAGATGATAGCCATCCACCTCCCCTCGCCTGTCACTTCTCAACGTTATCGCATGGAAATCTTGTACGAAGGACCTCATGACGATGAAGCAGCACTCGCTATCAAGAACTGTGATGCCAATGGTCCATTGATGATGTATATCTCGAAAATGGTGCCAACAGCTGACAAAGGAAGATTCTATGCGTTCGGGCGGGTGTTTTCAGGTTGCGTCGCATCGGGTCAAAAAGTCCGCATCATGGGGCCAAATTATGTGCCAGGAAGTAAGATCGATCTTAACGAGAAGGCTATCCAGCGCACAGTGCTCATGATGGGTCGTACTGCAGAGGCCATCGAGGATGTGCCCTCCGGTAACATCTGCGGCTTGGTTGGTGTCGACCAGTGTCTTTCCAAGACAGGAACCATCACCAATTACAAGGATGCTCACAATCTTAAGGTCATGAAGTTCAGTGTCAGCCCAGTCGTGCGTGTTGCTGTAGAACCGAAGAATCCAGCTGACTTGCCAAAACTTGTTGAAGGTCTTAAGCGTCTCGCGAAATCAGATCCTATGGTTCAAACTAGCAGTGACGAAAACAGCGGTGAGCACATCGTAGCCGGAGCTGGTGAACTTCATCTGGAAATTTGTCTCAAGGATCTCGAGGAAGACCATGCGCAAATCCCTATTAAGACATCAGATCCAGTCGTTTCGTATCGTGAAACTGTTACAGAAGAATCATCGATCCTATGTCTTTCGAAGTCTCCCAACAAACACAATCGTCTATTTATGAAAGCAGCTCCCATGAATGACGGTCTAGCCGAAGATATCGACAATGGAACAATCAGTGCTAAGGATGACCCCAAAACACGGGGTAAAGTTCTAGTTGAGAAATATGAATGGGACGCCAACGATTCCCGTAAGATTTGGTGCTTCGGCCCCGAAACCACCGGTCCAAACTTGTTGGTCGATGTTACCAAGGGTGTACAATACTTGAACGAAATCAAAGACAGCATGGTGTCTGGTTTTCAATGGGCCTCTAAAGACGGTGTTCTCTGTGAGGAAAATTGCCGTGGTATCCGCTGGAATATTCATGATGTGACTCTGCATACTGACGCTATCCATCGAGGTGGTGGTCAGATCATACCGACCGCAAGACGTTGTCTGTACGCCTGCCAGTTGACAGCCTCACCGAGATTGCTCGAGCCGGTCTACTTGGTCGAGATCCAATGTCCCGAGTCCGTCGTCGGTGGAATATACGGTGTGCTCAATCGTCGTCGTGGTCATATTATTGAAGAGAGCCAAGTACCAGGAACCCCAACTTTCGTCGTTAAAGCCTATCTTCCAGTTAACGAATCATTCGGTTTCACCGCCTTGTTACGTTCGAACACTGGTGGTCAGGCCTTCCCCCAGTGTGTCTTTGATCATTGGCAAGTTTTGCCCGGTGACCCACTTGATGGAAAGTCAAAGCCATACGGTGTTATCATGGATACGAGAAAGAGAAAGGGTCTCAAGGAGTGCTTGCCTGACCTAGATTCGTACCTTGACAAAATGTAAGGACAGGGATCCGGAACACTTGACCCTTCTCGCAGGAACTCCACTCCTGTCTGAAACTAAACGTCCCCTTTGCTATGTCGTAAGCTCGAAGTCAAGCTAATATTCTAAAAAGCAAGCATGAAATATAATAAAATTTATGCTGTGAAATACAACGACGGAGAGCATATGACAAATTTCGAGATAACATGATTTGTTATTTCATCAATCGAATGATCTGACATCCTGATCGAGGCTCAGTCCGGAGTGTGAACTTGGATACTTCGTTGAGGCGATCAAAGACGGTATCACATTTTTCTATCTCAACCATGGTGACTATGCAGCCGCCCCAGCCGGCGCCTGTGAGTCTGCTGCCGAGGGCACCTGCATCTAGGGCGATGCTCACGAGTCTATCCAGAGCTGGATGGCTGCAATCATATTTGTCACGTAGGCTATAATGACTTTGAGTCATCAACTGACCCAGCAGACCAATATCTGTGGTGGTATGACAGATTGAGGTGAATCTTTCAACTCTCTCTGCTTCTTCGAATACGTGCGCGCACCTACTCAGTAACCTCAGTTTGTTTTCCGGTAGATTATTCAGAAGCTCATCCGTTGTGTTGAATTTCCGTATAAGATCCGATTTCGACATCTCTAATGTGCAGCAAATTTCGTCCACCGTGAAGCAGTCTCTGTTCTTGAAGATTCTAGTTCGAATATGGTCAACTATCTCATGAGCTGACGCACTTTTGAATAATTTATCTTTAATCTCTGCCAGTCTAATCGTGCTATCAATCTCGACGTCTTTGAAACCACTGATTTTGGCTATGTATGCGGCCCCTAGCTTGGTCTCCAAGACTCTTGTGTTGAAACCAGGTGTAGATGCCTTATGGTAGTCAACTCCACAATGTGATACCAGCCATGCGATACCATCCGGAAGGCGTACATTACAACACTTCAATCTCGGCAAGAATTCTACATACTTGGCATATCCTAATTGCGCGGTCATGATGACGGCCTGATCCATGCCTCCACCGTGGGTCCCAACCAGATGCTCAAACTTTGAACAACAATCTGCAAGCACCTTAGTATCAATAAGCTTCTCCAAACAACCACAATCTGGGTTTGAATGGTGTAAAAGTAGTGATGTTGCAATTGCAGAGGCACAAACGAGCGCCGACGAGCTGGACAGTCCCGAAGCTGGCGGCAAATCGCTGTCGACAACAACCTTGAACTGGTTCAATTTATTGAGAGAACTGTTACCGTTATTTAGAGGCAGAGAGAGCTCATCTGTATGATTCAGTATGTGTGCGGGATCAATTTTGAGCAGTTCCCTGACTAGAATCCCATGGTATCCACATAGAAAATAGTTTTGCCACCTGTGCGACTTTCTCATGCTTGAACCATAACAGAGTGAATGTTCACCATTCCAATCGGGGTAGGTTTCTTGGTTGTTGTTGAATAGCCTGATACTTTCCTCTCGCACCTCATCATGGTTGTCCCCAGTCACTGAGCAACAAAGCCAGATTGATCTTTCAATAGCCATTGGCAAAACAGGGAAACCATGATAGTCTACATGGTCCCCGATCAAATTGACACGACCCGGAGAACAAACAACGTAGTCCGGCCAACATCCAGCCTTCTCTCTGAAGCTCCTAATTAATTTGTCCAGTCTACAACCTTCCTCTACATCCAGCAAGTTCTGATAATTGACCGGCGTGAAATCTTCATTATCGCTTGACGCCGACGACATTTTATTTGAGGGCTAAGATCTGGTCGTAAGACGGCTAGCTTGCTGATTCAGTCCAGCTGAGTGAGCTGCAATCTGTAATGTGAAAATAACTAAAATAGGACCACGGATACATGTAAATTGGACGTTCGTTCATTAAATAACGCAATAAGAGAAAGCGGCGACCACTGAATGCCTTTAATCGGCCTTATCATGCTATATGGCTATCGATCATTCAGCAAGTTATTTTACCATCGAGGGGCCAACCACAAAGTAAACACGCGCATTTATCACAATTGTGGTCAAGTTTTTCCTACGATATGGTCAACTTTACCCTGACATCGCTACTAGTTATTTGGCGCAATTTTAGCCCATAGACTCTGGCTAGCCTCACCGAGCTGATACCTGAAGGCACGATATTTGGAAGTGTTAAAACATAGCATAGTTCGCATTACCACCCATGTACAAGCCATTATTCGGGCTTGCACTAATTTTGTGTCAACACGAGTAGATTCTTGGCTCTGGAGGCGGATAGTGCCGGCCAGTCCGGTCAGTCGCCATTCAGTCGAGAGAAAGACTCTTAGATAATAGATTATTTCATTTGTGAGGAGATGGCGAAATCGAAACAGCGCCGCGTGAAAAATAGGGCAGCCTGCTAGGGAGCCCAGTTGACCGTTGTGTCTAAATAAGTTAGCCTCTCCAACCAACTGGCTAACGACTGGGCGTGGACTTTATTTTAGCGTGTAGTCTAGTTAAAGTCGCCATTTATGCTCTCTAAACAGTGTTAACTTTGAACGCTCGGAAACAAATAAGGTTGACTAAATCGGCGATGAAGGAAACACGTTCGGACTGAGTTGATTGAACACTAGACCGTTGCAAAGTTACCTCTGCCCAGTTCTCAGCTGTAGCTAGACGGCCGAACGATCGCATAGCACCCAAGCTTATACTTGCCCGTGCCAGCCAATAAGCTGGTGGCGCTGGTGACTGGTGCAAAACCCCTCATCCGGTCCAAGTTTGCATGCACAGCTAGAGCTAAATGGATATTTCCTGGCCTCGCTCGCCGATCCCTCCAACAGGAACCCAGCGTTTGTAAGCACTGGCCTCTTATACAAGTAGGCAGATTGCATTGATAGTTTTATTTCGCGCGTCACAATCAGAGAATAAGAGTTGCAATGCTGTGAAGTAATATTGCAATCACAAGCACAATTTCCTCACACCGACTCGTTTTGTAATTCAAAACAACAGCCTCCCATGTTGTGCATTGTCTATCACTTATCGAGTCGGTACTCTCACGATAGTTGTCGATTGGCCAAGATCGGGTGAACCAGGTACGAAGAGGAAGGAGGAGGGTGGATTGGAGCAAGATTCAGATCAGCGGTCGCTGGCTGGATCGAAGGCAATTTTATTCTTGTATCCGCTCCTCGACATTTGGAACTGGAACGCGAGGCAAGTTGCCACAACGAAACAAGCTAAAAACTGTTGGATTGACCGTCAATGTTAGCCAAACGAAGAAACAAGTTAGCAGCCGATTGGTTCGAACTGGACCCGTAACTCGGAGTCCCGTTGACAGGTTAGCAGGCAAAACTTTTGGATATAAATTAGTCAATCACAAATTGCTAAGCCCTTGAGCATGGGCCTGGCTGGTTGGTAGCTAAATTTGCTTCCAAATAGATTTACTCGCAAGCTCGGACTGTCCTGCGATGAGCCAGAGAAAGTGAGCCAGGGCAACTAAACTTGGCCACTTGCTCCCTTTGTGTTAGGATCCCTAGTCAGCTAACAAACAGGTTAGCTCGAATTTGCCACTAGGCTGGGCTCGCCAAGAACCCTCTCTGGTCCCTTGGTGGGCAGAGTTGTGGTTAGAGGGGGGAGCCGAGAGAAGGAAGTTGGCAGTTGTCAGAGTTGTTCAGTCAAATGCGGCTGCCGCGCGAACGGGGGGCAGCCGCTGTTTATTTTTACTCAAACTAAACCTCAATGATAAATTGGTTACATAATAGTATCAGTGCCATCACATCTAGCCGCAGTTGGTGCTACTTTTGCTCAAGCGCCACTCCAATCTCAGGAAAGGGACTCTCCGCCACCTCCGCCTTTTGCTAACGGAATCGACCCTCTAACAGCTAGAGCAAGGGCTCTGAATTACTCGACCAAATCTAGCTCGACGCACACACAATTATTGCAAACCTGAACAGACTCTACCTGGCTATTGTGGGATAGTCCAAGTATATGCACTTGTCTAGACTCTCTTCAATTTCCTTCTCATTCGCTGAACTGCTCGCCCATTTACTTGCTTCTGGCTCATTTGCTATCGCTCGTCGCCGTTTGTTGTCACGGGACAAGGAGAGGGGAGAGAGAGAGAGAGAAAGTTAGGGGAGGAGGATGGCCAAGTGTCGCTCCCTCCGATTGCACGATGCTGCCTTTAGTGCATAATATGCATCCCTCTTGTGGCGAGTGGCTAGCCGGACTGGTCCACTGGAGCAGCCTTGCCAAGTCTTCCGACGAATCAGGCGGGATTAGAATCTCAGGTAGGGTCATCGGTTGGTAGCCGTAGCAGGCGGCCAGTTGCATCCTCCTTGGTAATCCCGCTGCGCTCTGCTCGTCGTCCAACAGGATAACTGTTGTTCGCCTCCGTTGCAAGCGAGGTTCAACGAGGAGAGCTTGTTGCGCAGCTCACCTGCATTGAACTCAATCCGCAGCCTTACCGGCCGAGTCGCACTGCCCTCTCGTTTCGTTGTTCCAACCCCAACTAACTGGCCATTGTTGGCACAAGCCTCCCTTTTTGTTCCTGTAGCCTTGCAAACGGAAATTGAAGCGCTCTCCGCGGAGGCAGGTGCGCGGTGGGAACCTGTTGCATGGCCACGCTAGCGAGCTGGGCTAACGGCAACAGACGAGAATGGGGGAGGGAGGCAAAAATAGATTACCATTCCAAATGGCCGGGCTATCTGCAGCACTCGCTTGCGCTTTCCCCTCCCCCTGAAGCGCCTTCTCCAATCAGCCTGGTATTGCATTCTACTCTTGACCACCCCGATGCTTGCGAGTGCGGCTAAGCAAAGATTCAATCAGCTAGTGTGGAGCTGATTGTAGGTGCTTCCAGTGCCGCTAGCCCGTTCGTGGCCAAGCTAGAGGCTTGCATCGAGTCCATCGATCTGGTTGGCTCACTCGTGACAGATTGCCAGAGTGTTGCTTTCACCGCCGTCCAGTCAAAGACTCGGATGGAGGCGCTTGGACTGAGCAAAAGTCGTTGGTCGTTTCCAATGGCGAGTTGTGTTTGGAGGCGCGAAGGAGACTAGCTTGGCGGTCGTGCTCAAAGACGACAGTGGGAGGCAACGATGATCGCAGCTCTATTTTGTGCTCGCGCTGCCAGCCAGCCAGCCTAGCTTGCAAGCCCGCATTCTATCCGTCTCAATCCTCTCCATCGACCTCACTGCCGCCCCCTCGGCTAGCGATCGGACTCTGCTGGAGCGCATGCTCTAAGCAAGACTAACCTGTTGTGTAAGCCAGGCTTTCCAAATAAGTTTCGCTCTGGATCGGGAGTAAGGCGAAGTGAGCGAGAGAAGAAGAAAGTAGAGAGGAGTTTGGGCTCATAGAAGTGGTTATTTTCAACCCAGCTAGCTAGCTCGCTTGCATGGGCTGTGGGCTAGCAATCTCGCGCTTGCGTTGCCAACAATAACCAAGATCAAGTGGGGCAAAAATGTACCATCTCGTCTAGGAAGCCGGCAACAAGTGATAGCATTGATCCAAATGCAACTCGTGCAACTGATTTGCTCACCTTGCTGATGCAGTTTAGCTTAAACTCGCTCGCGTGTCCTTTGAAGTTGAGGTGAACAAAAAAATTTTGAGGTTTGAAACTTGAAATTTGGAGCCAAGATTCATCCCACGAGTATATTCAAGAATGCGCCCGTTTCTAAGTGGCCAAGAACAATGAGCCACTGAGAGTTTGAAGGGGCGATTGCACAATTTTCACTCAGAATAAACAGAGAGGGAGCGACTTGAGTGTTATGAGTGTGGATGTGCCAGGGCTCAAGATCTCAATATAAAAGCCGGAATCGATAGCGACTAGTCAAAGATTTTAACTTGAAACAAATGAAAACAAGCCACTGAATCGAAATGAAGTCCATCCAAGCAACAATGTTTGAATCGTCCATTGTGACATTTAGCTTTTTATCAATATTGGCAAGCGTCCTAATAACAAATTTGGCCTCCACCAGCTCGCTTGTTGACACGACGTTCGCTATTGGCGCCGGAAACGGAAGCAACGAACACACACTGAACTATCTACTATTTTCAAGTTCAACAAGACAAGCTCATGAGAGAAAGTTGGAAGATTTGCTCAAGGATTCGAATCACAGCCATGTGAGCGATTCTGTTAACTTGCAATTGGCAACTTCTGTTTGGAAACGAATGCGCCAAAATGCCCTAGAGTTTGCACAACAGAGAGCCGAAGAAGCTAAGCCAACTATCAATCGATTGTTGCAACAAGCAAACGTTAGCTCAAGCTGTCGCAAATCTCTTAACGATGTACTAAATCATATTTCAAAACTAGACTCATGGGCCGTAGAAAGTGAGTATCCCATGGGCTTCGCTGAGGCGCTTAAAATTCAAGGATAGCCTATTGACCTATGAGCCCACTTTTAGTGTACAACTCCTTTGGCGACTTTCCAGCCGCAGGTCTCTTTGAGGGCTCGCTAACTTCAATGGGCAGCTACTACCAGTGCGTGGACTTGGAACCAAACGAGTGGATTGGCCAGGCACAATATTGCACCTTCAGCTTTCAGCCTATTGTGCCAAAGCGGCCAAAGTACCACAACATTTTGGCACCCGTTGAAAATTTGGCCAATTTTACAAACAAAGACGACGTAAGTTACGACTTGGAGATTTAAAATTTAGAAAACACCTAAGCTCATACAATGGCAAGGATCTAACATTCTGCTCGACAATATACGCTCTCTAATCCGATCACTTGCCAATGAACAATCAGATGTTCTACAAGTTGGCCAAGAAGGCGCAATACTTTTATTACACCAAATTAAGGTTGGCCACTTGTATGCCAAGCAGATGTGAGAAAAGTGACTTGGAGCAACTGGGAAAGCAAGGTATGTACTTGGATTAGTCGCTCAGTTGAAAATTTCTTCGCCGGCTAGCTAAGCTTGATTTGGTCAGCAGGTTGCTCTATCCGCAAGGGCCAGCTTACCGCGTTATGGATCACGAGGTTGAGTGGCTGTTGCAGGCAAATTTGAGCAAATTTGCCGCCATCTTGCCTAAGATTGGCCATTGTCGGCTCTCTCGCTTTCTCTATCCTTTTCGCGAATCAACAACTATACACTCATGACCATTGTGTAAGCTGATTCTGTCTTATCAAGAGGCCACTCAAAGTTTGCCGATGATGGATCGGCTAATTTATTGTTTTGCTCTTCAACAAGAGAATGCAAGCCAAACGTTGAAACTTGGAGGCTTCGTGTTCATAGCTTTTAATTCGACAGATTTCGAAGATGAAGTTTGCGCGAAAGTTTAACTGGCTTATTTTCGGGACTGCCAATTGGTGCCTTTATCGCTGTAATCATGCCTCGCTCAGGTTATATTGGGCGGTTTTAAGTCTCGTGCTGAACGTTGGGCCAATTTCATTCAAGGGCCCTCGAACCATCAATTTCTAGCCTAGACAGACACTCAACAGGCAGACCCGCGCATTCTAAAGGGTTACGACTGAAATCACTGCTGGAATTCAATATCTCAAAAGCCACTCTCCACTGTCCGGGCCCCAAGTGTAGAGTCTACAGCTGAACTTTGCGCCTCAAATTTAGACTGAGACCCTGAATTTCATCCGAGGCTAAACCTGAGTCTTCGGCCGATCTTTGAAGGTCAACGCTGACTAACTGAAGTGGTCATGTGAGCTAATTAAACCCAAGCTAAGCGATTTGCCGAGAGCGTCTGGCACCCGAGAAAATATACGTTGATTCAGCGCTAACCTTGCTCAAGTTTGCTAGGAAATAATTGTTGTTGATATTTTTAGATGATTGACGCGAAAAGAAAGTACTGCTACTTCTTGACCGTGATGGCTAGCACAGGTACCATGTTGCGTAATTTGTAAGAGGAAGCTTTTGCTCCTCATGGCTGGCGTTCACTAACCAGAACTGGGGTAACTCTACACCATATATCAGAATACAGTGTATGGTCATTAGCAGGTGAATCTCGCGGTGGTTTGCCCAATTTGAGTTGGGTTAAAATTAACTGCGGACGTCCTTGTTTTAGCCCCCTTTTATAGCTCACCTATTGATCATTAGCAGGAATCTATGGCCAAGTAGCCGGAAAACTTGGTCATAAACGAGCCTAAACCTAGTCTCCTAACCCGAGGGCTCTGCCTACAAGCGTCCTGCTGTCCAATTGAAAACAACTACCGCATTACACATGTACGATAATGGAACTGGTGGTTTGATAGCCTGTTTGAATCTCGGAAAAGTGCAATCAAGTCTAGTTTGTTGGGATTTTGCTCGATTCTGAGCATAATCGTCCTCTGGTCAAATTGATACTTGCAACCTTTCCTCCTATCTAGTTCACGTTTCTGTTTGGCAACCGCCACGACAATTGTCTAGCCTGATACAATTTCAATTTGCGAGCAGACCGAGCTCTTGATTAGCTGGATGCATTGCGACTGTTTGTAAATATTCTAATCGTTCTCTTTGCTTGTCATCGACCAGTCGCCATCAACACGTATCTGCAATACTCGGATGTCACCTGCCTGCAGAAGGAGGAAGGATTCAGCCCGGATGGCGCGCAAATATTCGCCTTGACCATCCTCATCTCTTTGGCCTCGATTTCGTTCCTTGGAACTCTGGTTCATTTATTAAATTTAAGATCACTTCTTCGAGTAAACTCGAAAGTTAACTCATCAGATCTCAGCAATTCAAAAGGACTTCACTTCGAATGCAATCAACAAGTTGTAGCGAGACAACAGACTTTGTTAGCGTCCAGCCAACAGACAAAATCGCTCATCCTACCGCCACCAGTGATTCAAGCCTCCAGTTGCTCGATCAATTCAACTGAATCCTCCATACGATCGCAAATATTATATACGATCGACGTGTTGTTACACTTTTCGATTGTTAAAAATGGAAGAAAACTATTTGATACCAGCACATCAAGGCACCACAGCAGCAGCAGAACAGGTTCTATTGTACCTGGTCTTAGGGTTCCATCAAGTGCAAACAGCACTAGTGGAGAGTCTGATTCAAGTTCCGTCGTTGGACCTGGAAGAACGAATGATATCAGTTGCGTCCATGGTCTCAGGTTCTGGACAATATCGTGGATCATATTTGGTCACACGATGCAATACACAGAGTGGGCAGGTTTTGCTCGCGCCTACCAGGTCGAGAAGAACATTGTCTCCCTCTACCTACAGCCACTTTTAAACGCAACCTTCTCAGTAGATACCTTCTTTCTCATTAGTGGCCTATTAACAACTTATGTTACTTGGTCAATCACGCGAGGTCAATATAGACGATTCAACAAGTTTGCTTTCCTAATATCACGTTATTTGCGCCTGACGCCCCAAGTTTTGTTAGTTATATTGCTATTTATTGTATTCCCGATGATGGGCGATGGACCCTATTGGCGTGGATCCATACAAAAAGAATCAGACAATTGTAAGCGAAACTGGTGGGTCAATGCACTATACTTGCAAGCCTTCATCAGACAAGACCAAATTGTAAGTCAATTGTGGGCACTAAAATCCTCCTTAAGCCAACAACTCCATTCACTCGACCGACCAAATCAATGAACTCCAATTAACCTTAACTCCTTTCTACCTCCTCAAACTAGTGTAATCTTGTCACCTGGTGGCTCTCGATAGAAATGTTTTACCACTTTGTTTCGATATTTGTTATAATAGCTCTTCTAAATGGAAAACGAACTGGAATCTTTGTAACCCTCTCGCTTGGAGGCAGTATGACCGCTGTTTCCTGTTACCTTCACTATGTCAACCGATATCCACCAAACATGTTGCCAACGTTACTCCAGCGATAGTAAGTATAACCAACGAGATGCAACAGGTGTGGAGAAAGAGAGGAAAAGAGATTAAGAGTTGATACCAAAGCGCTTTTTGGGAGAGTCCTTCAAAGATATTCAAACGTTGGGATCGTAACAATTTTGTCTGCTAGATCGAGAAAGAGAGTGAGAGAGTCATCTAATAGTTGATCATCCTGCTTTGAGTTCTATACTCTCGAGTCTTGTCGGACTGCAGTGAAACAATTGATTGATTTTGGCTTTTGCCAGCAGACAGCCCAAGCGAATCAACCTAAGTAGATTACGCCCCTTCAATCCAATATGGTGCCGGGCGGCCTGAATGAAAGTAGTCAGCTTGAAAAGGTGGAACCTTGAATCGAAAGTTATCGCTTGGATTAGACCACGTAGTTTAGTTCACGATCGATAGCTTCTTGCATGATCGATTGGCGTATGATTGCCAGAAAGGTTCCACTCGCTCGCAAGGTCCGAGGTTCAAGTTTGTCTGACTGCGACACCAAGTCCTTAAAATGGATTGTGTAACCTCTCCAACTTCCTCTCAATTTAGCTAGTCCCCCCCCCCAACCACCTGCCCGCTCGCAATATCAACTAACCACTTAAATATTCAGACCACTTGAGACATTCATTTTATGTAATTACATACATGCCAAAGACTATTGACAGTCTGCGTTTTCAGTCCATTCTAAGCGTATTTAGTTGAGTCTTGAGCGATAAGCAAAACGCATTTAAACTGGATTCTTAACTCAAGGGTTAGCAGGTTCGAAGTTTTTCCGAACAAGTGAACCCTCGAAGTTCCCTTAAAACAATGCCGATAGCAATCTTGGATCCTTCAAATACCCTTGAGTTTGCATTGAATCTCGATGACAATTCACGATTTGGTTAGAGCGTTTTAATCTTACACTTTCTACAGTACGACTAACTCTACACTTAACTTCCCCACAAAATAGCGAAATCTGGGACTCAATTGTGCTCAAGTACTTCTGGACTCCATATCCTCATGCGCCATCTTACTTCGTGGGCCTTCTCTTGGGCTATGTTCTTTATAATCGGAACATAAGTAAGCTAAGCCGAGCTCAAGTGAGATTTGGCTGGCTAGTCTTCACTATCTCCTATCTAACGATACTATTCGGAACCTACAGTTGGAACAATAACGCTCCCTATTCAAGACTTGCTTCTACCGTCTACTACAATCTATCGCAAATTTTCTGGTCGTTATCAACGGCTTGGGCCATTCTAGCCTGCGCTCTTGGCCATGGTGGTTGGCTTAACAGGTTCCTTTCATCTCCGATCTTCGTGCCCCTTGGACGAGCGACCTACATGACCTATCTCTCTCACATGTTAATCGTTAAATCATATCCAGCCAAGATGAATCTCCTTATTGAGCCAAGCTATGTCGTATTCCTCTACATTTTCATATCGAATCTGTTCTTATCCTATTCGCTGGGAATCATTTTGACGCTTGTCTATGAGTCGCCCATCTTGCATGTTCAGAAGCTACTCGTAACAAACATGGCGAGCAAGTTCAATGAAGACACGAGTCCCACGGGCGAACGGATAAGTGAAGCAGAAAGGGTGGTTAGAGTGTCCTTGTATACAAAACAACAGGTTCCTACTGTCAGCGATACTCATCAATGATCGTTTGTCTACACTAGGGACCAACTATGTACAATTTTGGCCACAAAATGCGGTGATATTAAAAACAAAGCTATCGTGATCTTAGAATGAATCATGATCAGGGCGCCAGGAAGCGATTGTTGGAGTTCCGGTTTCCAGATTCAATGTAGAGAGATTGCCAAATATTGATAGGTTTTAGCCTATATTTATAATGCTTTTAGTGCTCACTGAAGCTTGCGAACGATTGCTTCAAGTGAGTTCTCGAGCATCACGCCAAAAAGATGAAAAGGAAAGGCGACTCGAACTAATCCGAGGATTGTATCTGTTCTTGACTTTTCGGACCATCAGTGAAAATTTGTCGTCGCTTGTATGCAGGATGGTTGCAATGTATCCCAGATTATCAAGTCCTACGCATCATTCTAGTCTTATCGTCAAACTAGTACATTGTCCGAAAAATCGATATCCAATAATAAACTTGACGTCACAACCACATCAAAAGGAGGAAAACTCAGTCTGAATCTCTATTATATTCCAACGATAACTTATCGATAACACAACCAAGGTCGAGTGAAAGTATTCAACGAACCTTGGACTGTGAGTTGGATTGTTCAAACTAGCATCGAAAGATAGTAAAAGAAGGTTGCTTTCGCTATAAGTGAGAGAATGTGGATAACAGTTTGCTCTACCACGGCACAGGTAGTTGGGTACAATAATGCTTGATAGCTAGGAACAATAACAACCAATAATGTTTAATAAATATGAGTATTTCGATAACAAGAATGACATGATTTCATTCAGTTTCCATGGGGGACTCATCGTTTTCGTCCTGCTGAAATTTACGAGATTTAACTACTACTTTCAGGTGGGGGTAGAGAAACTCCTCCACTACTCTAACCTCTCGTAACAATTGCTTTGGCCGGCAATAACAAAGATAACCTCCAACTGAAAGCAGAATCTTAAAGCAATAGGGCCACTCGGGAGCGATTTCAAGTTTCATGTTACTCGGACAACGGTCACCATATATTGACCATTTGTTTACTTTCTCTAGAGTCAGAATTTTGTAGAGAGTGAAATCTTTGAACAAAATGTCCGATATCTCTGTGTCGTGGCTCATCTCCGAAATCCAGAAACGTCTGGTCCTGTTCAGTGCATCCTGTATAGGATGCCTTAGATCTACGGGCTTCTCGAGTTCCCTTTCATCAGCAGCACTCCTACATAGATGAGAAGGTCTTGGTATTTCTTTTTTGAGGAAATCTGCCAGATCACTTCGATAACTATCGTCGAACCTCGTTCGTTTAGCACTAATGCGTGTTGAACAATGTAGTTTATCCTCGAGAAATGTTTCAACATAATTATAAACTTGGGGGGTAGGCTGGATGTTTTGGACATTTGCCATTGGGTGCAATAGAACAAATGGGTCGTAGGAGAGAATGAGCTTCAGTCTTACACTCATTTGCCGAATCCACTCATAAAATATAAAGAGTTTTTCGCCTGATTGCTTTGATTGGTCGCTGCATAACTTGTGCTGTTCATCAATACTTTTATCATCGAGGCCAAAAAGCCTCTTCAATTGACACAATAGAATGGCGAAAGCCCACCTGTCATATTGAGGAAAATTACAAGACCGCTTCCCTTCTGAGCGAAACCGCATGGGTCGAGTTCGTTTGAAAGAGCTGAAATCTACCGTTCCTTTTAGATAGCCAAGGATATCGTAAGGCAGATTTAAGTCCTCAACAAAACGTTCGAGAATCCTATTCAAATTTGGCACGGGTGTCAGAAAAGGCATCCTATCCTCATAAATTTTATACACTAGTAAACTGGCAGCTCGCGAAAGCTGTATTGGACAAGGTGGCTTGAATTTTTGGAAAACGAGCCGATCGGCTAGATTGATCTTCATGCCGTCGGGCAAGAATCTTGCTGCACCGTAGAAGGGAATCAGACGCTGATTGCAAGCTCGTAAGATATCCGAGGCAAATAGAGGCTCAGGACAGTTCAAACACCTTGCTGTAGCCTCGATAAAAGCTAATGTCCGGTTGAGGGTTAGTATTAGGACCGAGTCACGGTCGAGAGTCTTGACAATAGTTTTCTTCATCTCAGGTACTTCCTTCGAACCCTCTATCAATTCGACATCTTCTGAGTCCGAGTTCTGGATCGACCCCTTAGGTGTGTTTTGATCAATGTGATCTTCAGATGAGTTCACGATTGGCTGGTCGGTGGGGTCAGAGTTATTTTCAGCTTGAATGTTCGAGTTGCTTCGATAGAAGTTTGTGCCCATCATCTTGTATGCCCTCTTCGGTCCGCTTCGCTCCTTTTTTACGAGTCGTTTAGGTATCATGACTTTATCCCGAACCTTGAACAATACTTCGATGTCGCGATACTTCAAAGATTTCATCGTCTTAATTGGAACAAATTCGTTTTCATCGTACTCATCGTGTATGAAGATTGCAATGTTGTTGAGCCAAAATTTGAACCACATATTGCTGATTGCTTCACGAAAAAACGGCGGTAATAAGCCAGCTTTTTCAAGAGCGTTGACCTGGAGACTAAGTATGTGGACAATTGCTTCGTCAGTCGACCAAGCCCAACCATAATCGATTGTATGCTTACGTCGATCTCTATCACTAGCAAGAACTCTTTGACCATATATGAGATTGCCAGTTTCATCTAAATGCAGTTCACTCTGCTCAAGTTGTAGTATATTTGTTGCTTGAGTGCTACAACTCGGACATATATAGTTTCCCTCAATCTCTTCCAGAGTCGTATCACATTCCTGGCACCGATCATGAGCAAATCGCTCCTCTTTCGGCGCTGATTCTTCGATGTTTACGATGAAAGCCTCTAGATCGAAGTCTTCCATAGTGGATCTTAGGTATACAAAATTCAACACTTAGGGTTAGAATCATCGGGCCGGATTCACATTAATTCGATCGCTTTCTCGGAATGGAACCTGTCATGTAAAGATCAACGTTTGGATGTGAGAGTCGAATTCCGGGCTGAGATTTGTATCATGGTGTAACAACAATAGTCAATTTATCCACGGAGCTTCATTCTGGCATCTCCCTCGCAGGATCACTTAATAGACCAGCGTGTTTGTTTCCGCACCTCTTGAGCTCAGATTACAAGTGATCAATATGCAAGTTTTGGCATCTTGTGATGGCGAGGTCTGAGAGATTATTTATTTTTGGTTTTGGTCTCATAGATTTTTGCGTCTATTAAATCCCAAATCTCGAAAACGATCTCGCTCGTTTCGAGATTCGAAACCACTAGCAGCGTGCGCTTGTGTTTATTTTTGCAACGGATCTGCACAGACAAGTCGTTTCTCATTTTAGTCGTGGGTACAAACTTCAGATGGCGCAAATCGAGAATGAGCCACCATGGCCAGTCCAGTCCCGCAAGCCTCTCTGATGGATCTAAAGCCGGAAGTCATTGGCCACACTGAGATCACAAATTGTGGGCAGTTAATCCAGGCAGAAGAATCTGAGTGGCGAATTTTGGTGGAAATCCCGTGCGTGATTAGCGAGGGTTTGATTTTTCACGATGAGGCGATAAAAGTTTGGAGCCTCGAGTTTGCTGTTGGCATGATTGCAAACTTCTACCTAAATTCTCCTTGCGGAAAGAGTCGCCTATGTTCGTCAAACGGGACCAACTGATCGTGTGATTAAATGAACAAATCTGTATGTCCATCCAAACCAAAACCATATGAGACTAAACGATTCTGGTGGCGGCGGCGGCGGCAAGAAGCAGGAGGCTTAGGAGGAACTGTCAGGCTGGCGAACTGGCAAGCGGGCAGGTAGGTTTAGGAGGTAAACTTGAATAGCTGGGAACAAAAGGCCCAAGCAGAGGAGAGATGAATAATGTTGATTTGGGCCAGTTGAAAAGTGAATTTGTCAGATCGGGAAATTATCGATGAAATTAGTAGATAAGAAAATCTCCTAGTTTCGCCGCGCCAGCTATACTTGATCGAAAGCAACCAAGAGGCTGCTGATCAAACGAGTAGTTGGCCGAGCCAAAGCAAGGGCAAAACAAATTAGAGGACCAATTGGTTGATCTGGACGATGAGCGCCATTAGGAGTGGTGTTGCAAGAGAGAAGGAGGGAGGCGCCGAATGAGTTCCAATGGCGGCCAGTATAGGTCGGCGGTGATAGAGCGTCTGGCGCGGATCTACCTGGGAGTGAGAGTTTCAGACTAAGAGAGAGAGGGGGGCGAGAAAGAGGCTAGACTGACGCTCGAAAGTCGAGCTTGGCCTGGCTCGCCTCTGCCGGGCATCTGTCATCGGTTTGGCTTCGGACCTGCTGGTTGTTAGTTTTGCCTTTCACCCTCCTTATCCTCAACTCCTATCGGCTTCCTCCTTTCAAATGTCAAAAGCAGCCTGACAAATAAGCGCCAGCTCGAGCCCAAAAGGGAGGGGAGCAGAAAACAAATATTCGATTCACTTCATAAAAAGCTCCCCTCTTGAGGGGATTCCTGGAGCTGTGCCAGTTTCTGGTTCGCTTTGCTAAACTCTGGTTGCGGCCGCTGGTTTGCTCGAGTCTGGTTGTTTATTTTAATGTGCAGAATGCCCCTTGTGCTCTGGCAACTCGCGTTCCCTACTTTTCCACTCTGCGCTTCCATTTCGGTGCCGAGGTTGATTGGCCGAATGCTTCGGCAACTTTGCTTTTGAAGGTAACAATCTGTCTGGCGTGCGCTTGCTTGTATCCTTTGGCTTTCCTGGCAGCCGCTCTGGGCGAGTTGTGATAATAAGCCGAAGCAATTCACAAATCATATAGTTCATCCAACAATCAATCAGTCACTAGGTCGCTCAGTCAGCCTGGCGCTCGGAGCGCTCAAGCCGGCGGCCGCAACCAAACGAGCCAACCAGCCCGCCCATCGTCGGCTCTGCCACCAGGACCGAACCAGCCGCGGGCCGCTTGGTCCCAGGGCGGCGGTGGCGGCGGCGGCAGCCAATCCGAGTGTATAGAACTTAAATCAACAATCTGGCGCCAAACTGGAACCCATTGGCCGAGTCTCTGGGGCCCACAGAGGGGCCGCCGCCCCTGTTGCCCTCCCCCCAGTGGCGCTGCTGGTGTGAGAATCTATTTGGAAGTAAGCCGACAAAATGATATGATCCACGATCAATGGCTACAATGCTGCCTGCTCGCTCAGTCGGTCGATCTCCGGACCGACTGGCCGACCAATAAGAGGAAATCTAGAGCTCGGAGGCCCACAAGCGGCTTATAGGTAGCCGCCAACCAATGGGGCCGCTCTCATTGTTATGCCTGTCATTTGCATTCTGGCCTCCTCTCGGCCGAGCGAGCGGCCACATAACCTTTTGGCCGAGTGGCCAGCCAAATTGGTCGCCAACTCCAACTCCAACTCCAAATATCCTCCCTCTCTCGCTCCGGCCTGCTTAGCCGACGGGTTTGTATGGCAAATGGTCGACAAAGTGGAAGATTTGAGTGATCTCTAACTTGCGACCCAGTTGTCTTCAAAACACTATGCGCTCCTCAATCATCACCGTGCTTCAGCCATGAACCCGGCTGGCGGCTGGCGGCTCTCGTCTCTCGGGAGCCAGGAGAGTATTTGGCGCCTTGATTGTCAACAGGCGACAATCAACAAATTATCCAAACCGCATGACAGTTATATTGGGCAGAGCCACGATATTAGTGACCATCTTCGGCCCCTAAAACTGCGCTGGCAGCCGATCTTATCTCTCCCTCTCCTGCTAGTCCCCCGGCTTTCGGCTGTCTGGAAGCCAGCGAGTGATTTGTATTGGCTTATTCACTGGCAACTTGGCGGGCGCTCGAAGAGGCCGCTTCGGCCTTATAGGCTCGCGAGCTGCGCCAGTTGATCAAATGGGCCCGATACTCTCGGTGGCCAATCGGAATCGGGATCCATTTTTGGCTCAGGCATGGCTGCCGTTGACAAGTCCGACGCTGATCAATGACCGATAGGGGAGAGAAGATGCAAATGACGATTTGACGGGCGGCCAAGGGGAGGAGGAGGAGGGGGGGAAGCAAGCGGCCAGTTGGCGCCAACAAGCGCGCCCAGGTAAACATGGCCCCCGTTGGCCCGGCCCGAGTTGCTCTGTAGTATTGGTGGCGGCGAGGCGAGCTGAGATGCAGTCAAGTGGGAGCGAGAGCGAGAGATTGGCTTGTGCAGTTACAAGTGCACTGAAATTGAAGCCTCAGTTCTGGGAGCCTCAAGCTGGCTGCTACGGCGGCGGCGGCCAGATTAGCGAAAGCCCCCGCTCGGCCGGGCTACCATTGGGGAGCCACCAACGGCGAGCAACCCTTGCAGGCCGAGAGCCGATTAGCGGGCGCCGCACATTAACTCTGCCGACCACCCGCCAGATTGGGCACCTGGCCCGGCTCGTCCCCACTGGGCCAGCCTTTGTGGGCCGATAGAGCGGGAGGGGGACGAGTGGACATTTGCTGTCCGGCGCCACCTGACTCGGCGCGCGTCCAAGCCGCGATTGGAATTAGTATTCGCCTCTACCATCAAACTGAGGGGCGAGAGATGGGTTGACGAGACGAGATGAGAGGTGGACTCGAGGCGCAAATCCCTCGCTTCGATGCTCCACCGTCATCGTTGCCAGGCTGCCACTGAGCCCTCTCGAGTCTCGGCAGTGCCATTGCTGATGCCAACACAAATGCCAGCCCCAAGTCTAGCCTCAGCCGCAGCCGCAGCCGCAGCTACAGCCCGAACGCAAGCGCCCGCCAGCAACAACCCGAAGCCGGAAAAGCCTCCCATCCCTCGGCCGTCGCAGTGACAAAACGTTTCCGCCGGCGCCAAACTTCTTCCGCCCATTTGCCGGCCCAGAGAGGGGAGGGGGGCTGGAGGGTATTAGCCGCATAAACACTCTGTTGCTAACCAGAGGGCGAGCGTGCATGAAATGATCGACTGAATATCGACTGTCGATTGACATTGTGCCTGCCGCCCGGCCGCCCGCCAGCCAGCCAGCCAGCCTGGAACTCGAAGCCGCAGCCAACATCGGACGATGGGGCGGCCAGTCAATCCTATACTTAACACTCACTGAGACGACTTGCATAAAGAAGCGGTTGAGGGGCCGGCCCCTCGCTCGCACTCCCCTACGGCGCCAGTGGAGGCCGAGAGCGGCCATTGCTACTGTTGCCATCGCTCTACTTTGATGGCTCATGATGACAACCGAGAGAAGTTTCAATCCAATCCAATTGATGTGTTGAACTTTAGCCAACTAGTGTTCCAACTTTTGAAAATGATTTCCAATTGAATTGAATCGGAGGGAGGGCGGCGGCGCTGGAGAGGGGCCGATGGGGGCCGGCGAGCGGCTAGCGATGGGCGAGCCGGACGCTATGATGAAGTGTGGAGAAGTGAAGTGAAGTGGAGAGAAGGGAAGAGGAGAGAGGGAGGAGACTAGAGGGGCAGCAGGGGCGCCAATGGGAGAATGGGGCCGCGATGCCTGTCGGCGGGTAGATTGAATATCGCTAATGTCGGCCCGCCTGCAAATGTCGTTTCACTTTGACGGCCAACGATGACAAATAGGTTAGATTTTAGTATAGTGGTGGTTGTTCCTTTTCGCTAACTGCAACTGCGCGAACAGCAAACCTGAGAGCCGCTGAGGGTTGGCCTCTAAATGCTGGGCCGGCGATTGCGCAGTCCGCTCCACTAGGTCCCAGTCACTGGCGCCACTGCCAGTCAAGCGGCCCCATAAACAAACTGGCACTCGTAATGGGAACCGGCGGACTCTGCCAGCGAAAAGCTCAGGCTGCTCCCTGCTCGAGCTGGTGCTGAGCGGAAGCGGCGGCCGCTTGATTGAGTGACGGCAAAGCTTTTACTTGATTATGGGCGCCTCATTAGTGGAGCGCGTATTGTCCGAGCGCGAGCGGCAGGTTAAGTACATTTACCCCACTCCTCCAGTCTCGCTGGCGACACCTGGGCTAGCCAAACCCACTGCAAGCGGCCACAAGTCCAGTGCAAACAGACAAGACGTTGGTTGGCCGCCCCACTTGCGCGCAAGAGGATGGTTGTTTATTTGGCAAATAAACTCGCCTGATACGCTGAGCGCGCCGAGCAGCCAAGCAGGCGGCCAGTTGTCGCCAAAGTATACTGTGCGTGCGCGCGTGTGTGCGCGAGCGGGCAGCCGGCCGGCCGAGCGAGCGGGCGATCGTGCACACGGTTTGCGCGCCACAGCGATCGTCCGCAGCCAGGAGGGCCGCTGCGCAGAGTGCAACTGCGCAACATACCCCGTATCCATTTAGCCACTCATCGGCTGCCGGCCCCTCAAATCAGTCGCAAATATCAATCACTGTTGGTGTTCAAACCTGGCCGAGCTGCGGCCGTAGCGGCAACATCAACAGAAACACGGGTAGCAAGCGAAAACAAATCAGAAAGGAGAGGCAGACAGCACAGAGAGCGCGCGCCAGTTATTCAGTCGTTAAGTCGCCAAACAGTTACGCCGGCAACCATTTGCCAGAACAACAGGTTTATCTGTTTACATTCAGACAGTCAGCCAGCCGGCCTACCTGCTGGCCAGTTGGCCAATCCCTCACTTCGTACTCTTAATTCTGCCCCAATTGATTTAGTTAATTGTTAGATTTAGCAGACATAAGCATCGGCTATTTTATAAAGACCATAATATAGCTTGCGTATTGATCATGTCACAGGGCAGAATTTTACTTGATGTGCCGTGCAAGGTTTGCGGCGACAACTCGTCAGGAAAACACTATGGAATCTATGCTTGCGATGGTTGCGCTGGCTTTTTCAAGAGGTCTATTAGACGCAATAGACAATATAGGTGCAAGTCAAATGACAACACCTGCCCCATTGACAAAACCCGCCGAAATCAGTGCCGCAGCTGTCGTTTGAGAAAATGCTTAGAGGCTGGAATGAACAGGGATGCGGTTCAACAGGAGCGCGGGCCCAGAAATTCGACCAGGATACGCAATATATCGCATCATCACCACCACCACCACCATCATCAACAGCAGCAGCAGCAACAACAACAACAGCAACAACCTCACACTTCGCACCACATTCAAGCCCATCCCCATCAGCACCATCCTCATCAGCATCATCACAACTCGGTAGTTGCGGCTGCATCCGCCGCTGCCCATTTAACGCATCATAGTCATCCATTACAAATCCCGCCCGCTCCAACACTAGGCCTACCATTGGCCAATCCTAGCGACCCGACTTCAGCCCGACAGCACCTAGATCCCCTACAGCTCCACCTTCAAACCAATCAAGGTGGCCAAGACTCACTAGCCGCAGTTGCCGCAGCTCACCATCGGGCTATGACGGCAGCTGTACACCATCATGCGATGGCGGCGGCCGCCGCTGCAGCGGCCAGGTTCCCAATGAATAATCCAAGCCTAATAATGGCCGCTCTCATGGGAAATCGGTTAGCGCGCGACAATCTACTCGGCATGAATCTTATCATGGATCCCTTTCAGGGGGGCCAGCAGTCAATACAGGTAGATCGAGAGGATTGAGATCATGATAGATTACTGAAACCTTTTTCGGTGCCTTATTACGAAGAGGTTGCTTCAAATAATCAACATGAGTTTCAATGACTCTCATATACTCAATCTCTTCGGGAATATCACTCGAGTAAACTTTGTCGATCAGTTGGAGGTCCCTGTTTAAGCTATTAATCGAGTTCAAATACTTGTTCAATTGATTGCACATATTCTTCTTGTAAAAGAAGCTCAATTGGCTGGCTAGTTGTTGTTGTTGCCGATAGGCTTCGCCGTTTTTCACCAACTTTGATATGCAGCGCCTATATGATGCAGGTATAGATTCGAATTGTTTGACTAGTTGGCTCTGGGGCAAAGATTGAATAAATGTCGGAGCGACATCTCTGATAATAACGATGGAACGCTCGAATGAGCTAATTACTTTGCCCAGTAAAAATTCAAGCTCTCCAACCGACGCTTCATGGGCACATTTCATGGATAGGACTGTCTTTTCCAATCTGTCAATTTGTAAGCTAGATTCAGATTCTTTATCGGATAAGTGAGCTAACTTTGCCTTGAACCGTTCGATTTCGTTGTCAATCTCGTTTGCTTCCTGTATCATGACCGAAGCTTGCTTTTTTAACTCTAAATCAGTGCGCTTTTCATCCTCGCCCCGTGATAGATACTGTAATTTCCTATCGGGTTCAACGAATACACACTCGTTTGCGATCTTCCTCAAGATCAAACCTACCCTTGGATCCTCCTCCGAAACTTCACGCAGACATCTTTCGAGAGTCACGATCTCGTTCAACTTGAATGGATTCCAGGAGCAATTTTGTACTTGTTGCATAACAGCAACAACATTCTGGTACTTTTCGTGCGATTTCCAGGAGTTTTGGTGACCTAGGGTGCTGACTGTTCTACTCATTTTTATATAGGTGCAAAAATATTCTCCATGATCAAATTTCTGATTCAATTCTGCTACTTTTGATCTCCATCGTCATGATAGTCATGAATTCAGTTGGATATACTTGATTCTCTTGATTACTCGTAGAGCTGTAAAAAACATAAGCCCAATATGTAACACACTGCACGCTTTGTGAAATGAGTCTCACATCACTAGGCTCACAGAGAACTGTTTAGACTGGTTTTCATTCGCTTTGATCGTGAGAATACGCGAATTTAGTCGAAGTTTGGAGACAATCTAGTGTTTGTTTCTGCTTAAAATTTCGCTTCGAAACTCAATCGGATCGAAATAAACTAGATACAGCAGAACTTCAACGAGAGAAAGCAGTCATGGCATCGAAATTCAAAGAATACTACGCAACGATTTATTGAGCTCGAAAGCTTGTTTTGAAATCTAGGACGAACTCTCGAAGAAACGATAGATCGACGTTGGCCTAAATTTCATAAGAGGTTAATTTGTTACTTTCTGTGACTTGACTTTCTTTTTCTTGTTACTCTTCTTTATGATACTTCTACGCCTCTTCTGGCTATCACTTGGCGATTGCTGTGTAGTTTCCGAGCCTTCGGACTTGGGCGGCTCGAGTGGATATCCAACCAGTTCGCACCAACCCAATGGAAATAAATCTGGCGATTCGCAGTCACACCATTGGTCGAAAGACTCGTCCCATCCGTTGAAATGTATACGCAACAGTCGTCCGACGATTCGTGTGATAGTGGCTACACAAACAAGTCGTGATTGCATGAGATCAACAGCTTCAATCATCATACCCTCCCTGAACCCATGGTCGGGTATACTCTTCGAGAATAGACTCTCTGGCGCCGCCCTAGATCCAGTTTCTTCAAGATATTTGTCCCAATCAAAGTTTTTGTCGTTGTTCGGAGTCGAGAGCTCAATGTTATGTTTCTTGCAGAAGCCGGCGGGGAAAATATAAGGCGAGGTCGCATGAAAACAAAACCAATCGGATCCTGTTGGGCAAATGGATCCGTCTATCCCAATCATTAAGTAGTTGGCGCGCAGAACTTTTATGACGGACGCCACACAAATGGAGGAAAGGTTTAAAGGGTCGATTGCTTCAAGTTTCATATTTGTTTCAAATCTCTCGCCACTGGTGATTTCGTTTGTTGGTAGATCAAACATGTCCCACGTGGCATCATTGAGAGAAAACTTTTTCGTATTAACCTTCTCTAAGCTCTCACGGGCATAGTCGTAAGTAGCGACAAGCTCGTGTGATACGAATTGGGCCCAACCCACAGGGTGCACTAGCGAAGATTTCTCATGAGTCCAAAAGCCAGCCTCTTCTGGCTCTGCTCCATCATATGACACTAGTAGTCGGCCACCGACAGCGATTTCGATCGTGGCTACTCGCACGGACGAAACACGATTCTTGTCCACAACTTCAAGTTTCATTCCTGGTCTGAAGCGAGTCTTCAAACTTTCAGTGATCAACGCTCCAAAGTTAGCGGGTAAGGTTCTTGAGCCAGTGAGCTTCTTTATCAAATACATCGTCCAATCGGGTAACTTTCTCGATATATTTTTCGGAGGTACCAAGGCCTTCCCTTGCGAAGCGCACCAACCTACTCCATGTATGTCGCTGCTGAATAAGTAAGCCCAAAAATCGTGGCTGCCATCCTCTTCATAACCTTCATACCTCAATCTAGCTAGGTATCCGCAGACTTGAATGACCGTGGCAATCCAGTAAACCTTTTCGCTGGATTCAGACGTGCTGATTGTCGCTGAGGTTGTCTGTGGTGAAGACTGGCTTTGTTTAGTTGCATCAGTTGTACTTTGACTATTAAGATGGGCATTAGTTAAATTCCTATTATTTGTTGTCTTATTTTGTGTTTCATCTACATCGTGATTAACAACTTCCACTTTAATTCCTACCGTCACTAGTCTATCCCAAAATTCAGCCATGGGTGCATGTTTGAAAGATGACACATTAGCTGTATCAAAATTAGAATCCTTAACTAGTGCTAACCAGTCGTAAGATTTGGATTGGTTCTGCGATCTATCGAGTAGAATCGGTGATTCCGCTCCATAAGGCATTTTTGACCATCAAATCGCTGAGTGCTACAATTAACTCAATCAATGTATATTCGAACCCCAATTCAGAAGCTTATCACTGTTACGCCCGTGGGAGAATTTCCCTGATTGGCGGTTCTAACAAGCTCTGGTATGGTTAGCGTGTCTCAGTTCAATCAAAAACGCGTGTTCTAACTTGAGACTATTTGCTTTATGGCGATATCCAGCCAATCGAAGTGTTTGAAGTTAACTAAGGGATTATATAATAATTTCAACCAAATTATACAAATACGTGTATTGCTGTTAACAGACTATGATAAGATGAGCTAGTTTCGTCTGATGAAGTCTGAGATCAAATGTAATAATTTGTTTTCTTTCAATTATTTTCATCGCTTTACCGTAGAGAAAAATATCGCCTATCTGTGTAGCCTGACGGCTGTCACACACTGCCTGCGCTCTCGTTGGCTACAATAGCCTCTCTATCTAGTGAGCCTTTTTCTGCTGATTGACTCGTACTTTTGGAGGATCTGAGATCGTTCGTTAACATTTAGAGGATTGAGCTTTTAGTAGAATTGCTTTACTAATGAACGAAAATACCCGAGTTGAATTCGAGAACAATAAGATTGGAATCACACCTCAAGTTTAATCTGTGATAGTCGTGGCTTCACTCGAGCTGTCCACAACGAGGTCGGAAGAGATATACAGCTCATTGTTGTTCGATTCTTGATACGGCTTGTAAGTATCGTTGCCAACCAATAACGATCGATAATGTATTATACTACCTGAGAAGGGCTCATGCGACCCCTGATAAAGCTCTATGTGGGCACGAGCCTGGACCGCTCTTCTACCCATGCAGAGTTGAACCAGCTGAGATGCCAAGAACAAAGACAGTCCAAATCATGTTGACAAGCTTTTTCGACTTGACTCCACATTCTGCAAATGATTCATGAAAATATACTCCGATGTTGATATATACATCGCCACGCCAAGACCTACCAAACTTGCCAGATATACGTTGTTGTGTAAGATTATGCAGGTGCTGATGCATAGACCTGCATATATGATATACCGATAGAAATTAGCCTCGGGAGGTATGATTGACTTCTCGATTGCGATGCAGTTACCATCCTCTAGCCTGAATCCTCTTGCGCATTTGAGGCACATATCTGGCCCATCGCCATTGCAACCGTCACAGGCCTTATCGCATTCTTTGGTGGTCAGAATCGGTTAGGAGACTATAATAAATTAACGAAAGGATGGAGTTGTATAGATATTTCTACTGACCATAACAAAAATACGAGCCCTCCGTATTAACACAGAAGGTATTCTTCCCACAAACTTTACCTTTGGTTGTAGAGCATTCGTCTACGTCTGAGCACCCGAAAGTCGGTATCCAAGAGTACCCCGATTGGCAAACTTCACATCCGAGAGATCCCTCTCGACGACAGAACTTACACGACTTGTGACATCGTTCGCATACGAATCTTGCAGATGATGCTTCTTTGTTCTCCCTATGAGTAGTTTTGAGATAGAAACCCTTGGAACAGATTTCACACTTTGGACCTGTGTATCCTTCTTTGCATATGCAACTTCCGTTACCAGATCGCGTGCCTTCACCATGACAGGTCTCATTTTCATTACACTTACTACATTTGACACATCTTGGCCCGTAGCTTCCTCGTGGGCAGCAACATTTAAGATCTTTAATGCAGATGAAGTCAAACGGGTTTGTTCGTGGGCTTAACTTCTTCCATTTTTCTATGGTTGCAACGTTATTTTGATAAAATTGCTTGCACCTAATACGCTCATCATCTTTCAAGATGTTCCTACATACACTCTTCTTAATTTTCTCCAGATCTATGCGGTCATCGAATTCACCATAAGCATTCATTTGACGAGGGTTTCTAATGAGATCTTCGAGTGAATTGCTGGTTAGCCTACAATCAGCACATAATTGCTCGGTTGTATTGCTGTTCCATTTATCCTCCATTTGTGAATCATCTTTCTGGGAGGGATAAGCCGCGAAAACTAGTCTTGAGTGAGACCATAGCGCCACGTACCCTAGAACGAGAGGGAAAACCCAGAATGTATTGATCATAATGGCGTCGGTAAATACGTCCAATCGGTTCGAGTCATATCTAGGCCAAAGCTTCCCTAAAAGTTGGAACCTTTCTAACGCGCCCTCGGATTCAAGTGAGAATCTTATGTCGGCGATATTGTTGGGGCCTCACACAGTATGTACTCAAGACGGAAATAAATAAAAAGTTGGAGCGCAGAGGCGCAAGTCATAGGCCTATGAAGCCACTCTGTGAGCGACATCGCAAGAGAGAGGGGCCCATCACCGAGCCATAACCGGATTTGTCAAATTGCTACAACCCTAACGCTCACTCCAAGTGCGACATGACCGACAAGTTCTAGATATCTAGTTTGAGAAATCTCCGCTGAGTTTGGATTTGACAGGTGCCCAGTAAATTTTTCAGGCACACACTCTAGCTCGAGAATGCACGCTCTGACCAACTCGAGACAAACGCCCGAGGTATCGGTTCCTGGCTTCTCGTTCTGGGGCTCACACAACAGAAAGCAAAACAATTATGTGACTCCGCGTCGGAAGAGACGTGGACAGTCGATTTTTGAACACTTAGGTTCCTCCTGTATTTCTGAAGTTAGACGGGCTGATAGTTCATAGATATCATTAATCCGTAGATAATCTGGTTTGATCGAAAAGTGGCTTGAAGACTCGAGCATTGTCCTGTTTCCACAGTTTTGTCCCTCAATATGGAAACACTTGGCAGTAGATTTGTCTAGAATTGTCTTTTTCATGGAAAGGAACGGTTGATTCATCCGATTCTACTTCTTCGCAGGTGTTATCCAATTGCTTGAAAAAGTATCTGTAGTTACCGCGCTTGGGTAGCTTGTCTCTGACAGCCTTTAGGGTATTGCGTTCAACGCGCACCACATAGGTGTCCTTTTCGTCATGATATTGAATATAGGCCTTATATCCCCCTCTGCTAACTTGGTCTGATTTCCTCCTATTAACGAATACTGAGGAATAGTGCTTGTTTAGAGTGTCCATTGCGTAGGCACGATGATTCTCCTGAGGAAGATTTTGAAGTTTCGCTACAACAGCCCGCAAGTCAACTGTAGATTCGCACTGTCTCTTGTGCGATCTTGCTCCATCTGACCAGATAGCTTGCTTCTGGTGTAGTATGTGCTGATTCTGGTGATTGTGATTGGTCGGCATCATAGTATGGCTTGCTAGAGTATTAGTGGTTCGTCGCATTGGAGGGATCGGTGGCTTGATAGAGTCCTCGCAATAAACGCTACTGTAGTCTTTGGGTAGCTCGTCGTCGGCCATCATGCACTTACAGAACGACACTACCGGCTAATGAGTGTTTTGGCAGGTTGATTGTTTCTAAGAATTGGGATACATTTGAGGATGTAGATGGAGTTCGTTTTTCAGAAAGGCAATGAATCGTATTTAAAGACGAAACGGTGTAATACATCAGTAAAATTGTAAGAAAAAGTGCCCTTTGTTCGAAACTGGCTGGAAGATTTTTGCCCCTTCTGGCTAGCGCCCCCTTGCGCACCCGAGCCAACAAATGCAGCCCTCGTGCTGAAAAGAAACCGGGACTCCCATATGGAGAAATCTACATTCCAAGAACGTTGATGTATATTTTCTTTCAGTCTTGAGTAAATAATGGCCAATGAAGGTAATGACACTAGGAACCTGAAAATTTGTCGTGAACAATTCAAAAGTGGGATCTGAATAAATCAGTCACTCGAAGAGATGGTGTTGGTTGGAAGGTTTGAGCTGCGACTCGTAAAATATCCAAATCGTTACTCCAAGATCTGATACATCAATATAATTCAAGAAATTAACCCAACAAGAGATGGGTTTCAATCTAGATCGGGGTAGTGCAAAAATATTAGTTCTAGGTGATTCCGGTGTCGGCAAGTCTAGCTTGATTCACTTGATCTGTCACTCCACTGTGTTATGTTCTGTCCAATGGACGATAGGCTGCTCAATTGATATAAAATTACATGACAACCACTTCCTCGAATTCTGGGACATCGGAGGTTCTCGTGGTCACAAAATCGCCAGGTCTTTCCTATACCAGGACTATCACGGAATAATACTAGTTTTTGATGCGACGAACAAGAAGTCGCGCTTGAATCTAAATGAATGGCTCCTCGAAGTTATCCAGAAGACAAACGACAAAGATCTAGAGTCTTCTACCAGCTTGAACGTTCCAGTCATAACTATTGCAACAAAGAAGGATCTACTACCTAATGGTAGTGACCTCGAGGGTGGCGAAAGTCCCAAAGATTATCCTGACAAAAACTATAGCGTTGTAGAGTTTGGGGGTAACTCACGTAGCAATCAACTCTACCGTAGGCACCAATCATCTGATCAATCAAACTCGCCTCTGCTCTCATCGTTATCAGCAACCAGTTTTACCTCCCTTGCGAATTCTTTCTCAACTAGTGAAATTTCACAAGGTAACCAAGTGATATATGTCAACACCCAAGATGTTCTTTCATTTAACTACGGTTCAAAAAATCACGAAAAGTTAACTAATTTTTTTAAGCTTGTGATCGACAGACGGAATAAGAGAGTTTACAATAAATTTGCTATTTGATTATATGCCTCTTTCGTAATGACTTGATTACTGACCCTGTTACAGCTAAGGTTGTCGGATATCTAAGGGGAGTAGCGAGTTTGTATAAAAGTAGGGCCTGGGTGACATTTCCCAAGTTTCCCTTCTTCATCGGCTCTATGTATCTCTCTGGGAGGCTTGTTTTTTCAAGCAATGGCACAAAGTCTAAACCTAGCTTGGTTGCACCAAAGAAGGTGGCAAACCATAGTGAGGACGTCCCAAGGTGCACAGGAATCGCTATATACCAGTACTTCTTAACAACAGTTTTGAACTTCTCTATAGTGGCTCTGGTTGACATTTCAAAGAGTCTATCCGATAGACCCTCGCGCGCGATCTCTAATATAAAATAAGCCTATCGAATGAGATGGCAACGATAAGTGATAATTTCGTCATAATAGCCATACTAGCATGGATCTGGTGTCGTTAGAGGATCCAATGCGAGTTTTCATCGGACAAGCACGAACACATGGATTGAACATGTGCAGCAGATAGCCGTGAGCACTAACCAAAAAGAGCAATGGGAGGCTCTAAACCGAAACTCTGTCCTCTCATTTACAGTTGTAGTTGAACCGAAGTACCGTCTAGTTATCAGATATTGCTACCGCCGAGCTATCAATAGTCCGATTACTGAAATGAGGCCATTATTGTGATCAACTCTCGATTAGTTTGTCAAGCTATTTCATCATGTGTGGAATCTTAGCAATACTCGGGAGCACCGAAGATCCATTCGAACTGAGAAGTAAAGCCTTGAAGTATTCGAAACGCTTACGCCACCGAGGGCCAGATTGGAATGGCATTCATATGTATCACTCAAACGAGACTCGTGAGATCAACGTTCTGGCCCACGAGCGTCTCGCAATTATCGATCTCGAAAATGGGGCACAGCCTTTATTCGATGGATCCAAAACTGTTGCTCTCTGTGTCAACGGCGAAATTTACAATCATACCTACATTAGGCGGCAGTTTGATTCGGATTATAGATTCACCACGAGGAGCGATTGCGAGTGCATCATTCCTTTATATTTGAAATATGGAACTGAATTTTTATCCTTACTCGATGGAATCTTCGCATTCATACTCTATGACAGCCGTAATGGCTCATACCTTGCCGCTCGTGATCCGATTGGTGTTTGCTCGATGTACATCGGTTGGCATCATAACGGATCAACATGGTTCGCCTCTGAGATGAAAGCACTCGAGGAATGTACTCTAATCAAAGAATTTCCTCCAGGACACTTTATGACAAGAAACTCCGACCTATTCATGCGCTGGTACAATCCAATATGGCTCGATGAGCTTTACTTTCCCACTAACCTTGCCGACTACAAGTTACTCAATTCTACTCTAGAGTCGAGCGTTGTCAAACGTATGATGACGGATGTACCTTTTGGTGTTCTCTTATCGGGTGGCCTCGACAGTTCCATTATAGCCTCAATTGCGGCTAGGTACAGGGACAAAGTTAAAAAATCTAACCATGGTTATGCTTCCATGAACCTGTTGACATTTTCGATTGGGCTCGAGGGATCTCCGGATTTGAAATGGGCTCAAGAGGTCGCTGATTTCATCGGCTCAAGCCACCAGTCGTTCACTTTCACTATCCAAGAGGGAATCGACGCTTTGCATGATGTAATAAACCATGTCGAAACCTATGATGTTACAACTGTGCGCGCCTCTACGCCCATGTTTCTCATGGCTAGACGGATTAAAGCAATGGGCATAAAGGTCGTCTTGTCAGGTGAGGGTAGTGATGAACTATTTGGAGGTTATCTGTACTTCCATAAAGCACCTTCATCGGCGGAATTCCACAAAGAACTGTTACGTAAGATCAAAGCACTTTCGAAGTACGACTGTTTGCGGGCAAACAAAGCCACTGCCGCGTGGGGTGTCGAAACCAGGGTTCCGTTCCTGGACAAGAAATTTCTAGATGTGGCCATGAGTATAGATGCCAAATACAAAATGATATGCGAGGAAAATCAGATGATTGAAAAATTTGTGCTCCGCAAAGCCTTTGATACGCGGGACAAGCCATATCTACCAACGAGCGTTTTATGGCGCCAAAAGGAACAATTTTCTGATGGTGTTGGTTATGGTTGGATCGATAGCCTCAAAAGTCATGCAAACAAAATTATTAGTGATCATCAATTCAAGATGGCTCCAACTATTTATTCATACAACACACCTGCCACAAAGGAGGCCTACTTGTATCGTACCATCTTCGACTCTATTTTCAGGAAAGAATCCTGCGCAAAAACAGTTCCTTCCGGAGCTAGCATAGCCTGTTCAACTTCTGCTGCCTTAGATTGGGACAAGAGCTGGGCAGCTGTGGCAGATCCATCAGGTAGAACGATAATTGGTATTCATGAAAAATCTCTAGAAGCCTAGCACACTCAACGTACGCCGGCTAAATTAAATTTAACTGCCTCTGATTATCGTTGAGAAATTGGGCATGTATTTCTGGAATTAGTTTACTAGACAAAATTTTATACAGAACAGTATAATAGATACCTACCGTAATAAAACTTGTTATCCTTGCCGAGACACCTCCTGATACACTTGTAGTAGCAGCGCCCTTTCCTACAACCAATCATCTGAGTTGCTATTGATAATTTAATTAAAGATTCAAATTGAGGACCACGGTCATGTGGTAATGATAAGTTCGGATACTCACTCTAGTTGGGCCGCACTTATCGCATTCATCGCCCTCCGCAAGAACCAAGCCTACTAAAAGCAACAAACTTAACGCAATGAACCTGATTGATTTATCGACCTTCATTTTTCAATTGAATCTTGGGACTTGTAATTCGATTAGGGACTTGAAACTCGAACCAGATGGAGATGCCCACGAGAGATGGAATCCAGACGAAAGATCCTTACCCCGCTGGTGTCATGCGCCACAATCAACCTGCTTTGTGTACGAGTTGCACAACGGATAATGGTGGAAGTTTCTTGGCCATGACAAAGAGTTGTCGGTTCCGTTGATCTTTATCAGAATTGTGTTGATCAATGTTCAATCAACCGCGTTTGTTATGGGTTGACGGCGGGGGAGGGGGCCCTGACTACCCTCGTAAGGCCAAAAACAAAGAAAGTAACAAGCCTATGGTCGAGATTTACTCCAAGAACAGATAAATCTTTCTACCGATATCAAGCATGCGGAGTTCGCGTGCTCAATATCGGCAGGGATGCTTCAGTCACTATCCTACTCATAACTTACAACTTGTTAGATTGAATTCAGATGCTATCTAGAAGCGAATCATGCATGTATCTTTTCAAGCTCGTGAGGTCGCCGCTTTATTTGCGAGCATACTCAGCGCATCACAGTTTTCCTTTTGGATTCACTTTGCATGGGGACTCCGCTGAAATTAGTCGAGCCAATCTGAATTTGATTAAGAGAGTTTCGACCTACTTATGATTACTTTGGGTGACTTTTAATTCGCTTTATTCGAGCCTGACACCTTTGCATGTAAGTCCTAGCCTAGGATTAGTGTGGAAGCGATATGGTGCTGACGTGAGGATAGATGATCATTTAAGTTTTGTATTTATTTTTAGTCGTGAATACTTACTATTGTTGAGAAGTTTGGAATGTAGACTTCTCCAATGCTTCTAATGATGATACCCAACTTGAAAGAACACCGAACATACCCTTCTCTTTATCGGGCATTCGACATGCTTGCTTATATTACTGACTAGAAAATTAGGTTGGACCCCAGGGCTCAACATGGAGGAACGGTCGAATGCTTAGCTTGAGGTGGAAATGAGCACCGATCCAAGTTCCAAACCGGCATAGATTGGCGTGCCGAGACCGCTCGAGATCATAAGTCTTGCATAAGTTTCACCATACCGTTTTTGTCTCTACTAGTATTCATGAGAGGACATCACACCAGCGATGGTCAAGCTAGATCTCAAGGCTCTGGTGGTGGCTCATGGATGGTTAACCGAATCTCAAGAGGGATCGCTTTTTTGTCGGGAATCCGGTTAGAGCTCTCCATTGTTTAGTGATAGACCATAGAGTGTCAGGCCAAAGTGCCCAATAAGCTCAAATCTGAACCCTTTCATACTAAAACTTCTACTGCGTCTATCGAGACCGCGGTGTCAAGAGCCTCTGCTAACTGCTACTTCACACGTCTTGTAATATATTGTTATACCGTCGTTAAAATGAGAAACAACGGCAATTGCATCAGCAACAACGACCACAAGAACAAAGCGCAGCACTCAAGAGCGAGGGGTTCTGAAGTAGTGCATTTTGAGTATAAGCTAACTTGCAGGAGCTAGAGGCTAGGTATAGGTAAGATATATGAGGCTCATATACTGTGTTGGAGTCTATTGCGCAGCTTATCGAATGATGCGCACGCTTGGGTGCGGCGACAGTTTGTTGGTCTAGATTAGGGCAAAATTGGATGATCGACCATCTGATGTAAGAGCTCATGTTTGGCACTTGCTCAGAACAGAATGCGCCCGATATTTTATTGAGTTGCTTTGGAGATCTGCCGAGAATACAGGGACTCGGGACGGCCCGGCTGATAGGTCTTCTCTTTAATGAAGCCCAGTAGATATGTTCAATAGCGTGCTTGTGTCGAGAAACTCGACGAGTTCAGCAGCAAGGTTGGAGCAGATTGTTGAGTATGCGATAGTTACGAGCGATAAAGTCAACCGGTAACACGCATTGTTAGCATGAAATGCTCATTGCAGGTAGAATGACATGCATACTGCTCCAGCGATGTACTCGACTGATATTGAAGAGCAATACGCGTTCGAATTGGTCAGTGGTGCTCTATACGTCCGATTTCATGGCCATGCAAACTATTTCTGGAGATGGCTCATCAAAACTGGCGATTGATTACGAGTAAACAGGTGAATTTAAGTTCCACACGAATAGGTTGCATATTCACTTGGTTTAGGTTGTTGAAAAAGTACGATGAACAAATTGGTCGAGCGCAGTTTAGGAGTGATTCGTAAGTCATGAAATCGTTTTTGCTCGCCATTTCCAGTGGGATCTCTGGGTGTAGAGTTCACGCGGCTGCCACGTCATGGAAGCTGTGGAGACTAATTTGGAAGTGCCTTTGACCAATTCATTCATCGTCGGTTGGAGCAGAAATATCGCCTTCGAGCGCTTAAATAAAACTCTCATTGTTGCACAAGAACAGATAGAATCCCCCACAAATCTTGGGAAGAAGTTGAATGCATCCTAAGTTTATGTGTCCCAATGTAAGCAGCTAAGATTGAGCCACCAAAACGAAAACAAACGAGTACCAATAGAACCAAAACGAGGAGGCTCTAAGGTTTTAAGCGACCACTCAAAAAGCTTCCTGATTTAACAGCAAAATACAAAGGCGATCATCAGAGCAGCTGACCGTTGAATCAACCACAGAGGAAGCCGACAAAGGAATCGTTTGTGCCACTAATTAGCCTCATGATTAAATTGGAAACGCCCACGCAATTGAGCCAACGCTTGTTAATGAGAAACAAGCTCATACCTCGGAATTTGTGGGCGTCTGCAGGTTTTGGTTTGTCATCGGCTCATTCATTCGTGTCTCCTAATGAATAATATTACGACATTACACGATTTGTTCGAGGTCGGCTTGGGACCAGAAAATTATGCAGTGGTAGGCAAGAGCCGACAGAGGATAGATTGCACGAAACTGCTTTAGATTTAGAGCAGGCGTCCGTGTTGGAGCCAACCAAACTTGCGTCCCTCGAGGGGCACAGGGCTGGCTGAGTCGTGATTTCGATTGGGCTTCTGTTGGAGCGAGGGGATGCTCGTTGAGAGGGGGAAAGGAGGCCTCGCACGCGCTGGGCTCGTAATGATGATGGCCGGCAGCCTAATGATTTCAACGGCGCCCATAGTGGCGCATTGAGATTGCTCTGTGGCTAGCAAAGCGGAAGTTTGCCCGCTCCTCGAACGGCAACTTGCTCTCCGCGCGCCGTCTGGCGTGGCCTGGCTCGCGCGCGTTGGTTGTGGATCAGTTGGGGGCGCGTTGTTGGTGGAGCACACGAGCTGCCAAACGCGAGTCAGCACTCGCAACGATAGCACTCGATGCTAGCGACTTCGCGCACTAGAGCACAACAACGAGACGCCTCCATGCGCAGTGACACACAAAATGAGCGAACGTCAGGCAGTGGCACTGTTGGCTCAGTGCTTCGAGCGGGCAACTAGCAGTCGGTGAGCAGTGTTGGGGCCCCCGCGCATTCGCTGCTTGCGAGTCCCCAGCTCGCGGGCTGCACCCTTGCTTTGACTCCTCCAGTGGCAGCGGCCGCCTGAGGTGGCGGTCGTTGCCTCCGCGCTTTCGGTCAGTTGCGCCGACGGGGCTCGCTTGCCGCTGGCGCCACCGCCGCTACTGCTGTGCGCTGTGCAACTCTCTCCCCCCTCTGCCGCCCGCCCTTTCCCTTTTCTCGTGCTGCGCTCGCGCTGTATTGTGCTGCTCAGGAACAAGCTGGTTCTGCGCTCGCTGGTGGGCCAGATTCGATCGGCTAGTTCGCTGGGCAGAGGAGTCCACTTTTCGGGGTCCAGCGGATTGGATGCAAAATTTTCTATTGTTCTAACACAATTCAAGCAAAGCTGAACCCTGTTAGTGTTTGTGCGTTTGTTATTTGAAAGCATGAGGTTGCAATGGGACGGAAGTTTGGTCAGTTCAAATAGAGGCCAAGAGGGGAGAGCGAAATGTCAAGATAGCGTCAGAGTTCAAGCCACTAGATTGGACTGTTCAATTAGCTGCAGTAGTTTCGGCGGCGGCGGTGGCAGCGGCAGCGGCAGCGTCGGAAGTAGCAGCAGCAGTAGCGACGGCACCAAGATCAACAAGAGCAACAGAAGCGGCATCAATTGAGACAGAGGAGCCGGCTAGTTTGTGCGCCAAAGTTGATCGTCCCTCCTAAACTGGCCTCAAAATCCGCCTGAATGTTCGGCAGAAAAATGTGCGAGCATTCAAACGGGTGGCGGCCCGAAGATGGAGTCCCTGACTTGGCCATGATGAGCGACATCACTGACGACGGAATCAACGTTAACTTAAGGTCAAGATACCAAAGGGACCAGATTTACACCTTCTCCGGTTCCATTTTAATTGCCGTCAATCCTTACAAGCAGCTCGACATTTATAATCAAGACTGGATTCAACGCTACCGCAACCGAAAGCTTGATCAAACTGATCCGCATGTTTTTGCACTTGCTGAATCGATGTACATGAACTTGGTAATGCAAGACTATTCGATCTATGGGGACTCTCGAAGAATCGAAGGCTGCAATGAAATTGCTTCTACGAGTGCCAAAAATCAGGCTTGCGTCATATCTGGTGAGAGTGGGGCTGGCAAGACTGAAACAACCAAATTTATTCTCTCCTATCTTTGCTCAATCAGTCCAAACAAGTCCACTTGGATGGAACATCAAATTTTAGAGGCAAACACCATCTTGGAGGCGTTTGGGAACGCAAAAACAGTTCGTAACGATAACTCAAGCAGGTTTGGCAAATTCATACAGATCTGTTTCGATGCTCGATACCAGATAAACGGTTGCATAATTCAAGATTATCTCCTCGAACAATCTAGAATCACATACCAGTCGATAGATGAAAGAAACTATCATGTATTTTATCAACTATTGGTCGCTGGTCAAACAAATGAGCAGCTGAGGAAGAAGTTCCATCTAATGCCAGCGAATTTTTATGATTACCTCAACAAAACTCAGTGCTACACTATCGACGGCGTCGATGATTGTGCCATGTTCGACTCGCTAAGGATGGCCATGTCAGTTTTGAATATGGAGCAAGAGAGTTGTGATGGACTGTTCAGTGTTCTAAGTGCAATTCTATGGCTGGGAAATTTGCAATTTCAATGTGATGATAGGAGCCAAGGAGAACACTGCTCATTAACTGAAAACGATACTAAGATCATGGGCATTGTCGCTGAGCTATTGGGTGTTGATCCAGAAAAACTGGAGCTCATAACTCTTAGAAGACAGATCAATGTTCGGGGGAGTATCACTGAAATACCCTTCAAAGTCCACGAGGCCCGAGATAATCGCAATGGTATCGCCAAGGCTTTGTATTCGAGATTGTTCACGTGGGTGGTCAACTTTATCAATGCTTCAACTAATCCAGGCCAAGACAGCACCTCATTTCTAGGTGTATTGGACATTTTCGGGTTCGAAAATTTTGATACCAATAGTTTCGAGCAATTATGTATAAATTATGCGAATGAAAAGTTGCACAAATTTTTCAACCACCATATGTTTGCCATGGAACAGGAACTATATCGTCGCGAAGGTTTGAAATTCTGTGATATAAATTATACAGATAATACTCCTTGCTTAGAGCTGCTCGAGCGTGGACCAAATTGCATTCTAAGGCTACTCAGCGAGGAGTGCCGAATACCCAACGGAAGTGATCAGACATTCATTGAAAAATTACACGCAGAATTTTCGACTACAAACCCTAACCCATTCTACATAAAAGGCGCCGATAGAAGAAATTGGTCAAGCGAATTCTCCATCAGACACTTCGCGGGATCTGTTACTTACAACATCAAAGGCATATTGAAGAAGAACAAGGATACGCAGCAAAACCAACTTCTTGACATAATTGAAACGTCATCTGAACCGTTGGTTCGTGATTTAGTCAATTGTTATGAATCATCAAAAACCTGTTTCTCCAGACAAGAATCGATCGATCAAACTGCCAGCAGTAATGGGCCTGTCGAGTCCACCAGCAAGCTGAGTGATTTCAGAACTAAATTGCGGAGCCACCAATCGTTCTGCTCCACCACATCATCAAGATCTTTACGAGCATCAAGTCCAACGAATATGCGCAGAGGGTCTTCGTTTAGCTCGGAAAGCTCTCACCCAAGACTGAATTATCAAACTCTAACGAGTAAATCAACAAACTCTAAACCTACAGTGGCTGATGCTTTCCGCCACCAACTATCGTCGCTGGTTGATCTCTTGGAATCAGTTGATCCATGGTATGTCCGATGTATCAAGCCGAACCTGGAAAAATCTGCAACTGACTATGATGATAAACAAGTTTTGATGCAACTAAGATACCTTGGAATGTCGGATCTGATCAGAATAAGACGTGAGGGGTACCCAGTACATTTGACAAAGCATCAATTTGTTTGCCGATATAGATGTTTGATGCTGAAACAGTTAAGATCGAACCCTCAATGTTCACCAATTGATCTTGATGAGAATAATCTAGAAAGTTACTGCATTATGATAATGAATCATTTTCAGCTTGATCCGAATGACTGGAGGATAGGGAAAACCATGGTTCTTCTTCGCTCTAGTATTTATCAACCGATGGAAAGAAGGCGAAGCAAACTCCTAGTTGATATGGCAATCTTAATACAGAGCTCATGGCGTATGCATGTTCGACGGAAAGAATTTGTTCGGTTAAAACGGGCCTCAATTAGGATACAAGAAACGTTCCGAGCTTTCCGGGGTAGATTGATGTATCTGCGGAAAAAAAGGGCTGTGTTGACGATCCAGGCATATGTTCGAGGTATGTTTGCCCGTGAGATAGCTAACGCTCTGCGCGAGATCAAGAGGGTTGAACTTGAAAAAGCAAAGAGGAAGGTCGTCGAGGATGAAAACGAGAGACGATATGCAATGTTGCGAAAGGAAGAGTCGGAGAAGAATGAACAAGAGTCCAAAATTGAGCATGCTGCGACCGAGATAACAATTACAAAAGCATCCAAGTCTGATGATCCAAAGATTTCCGTTGCAAGTAACGAAAGAGATGGACACATTCTGGGCTCAGATACAGGAACAAGCTCTCCAAACTCGCGGACTAGTGTCTCACCAGCTGTTTCGTCATCGACTTCTTGGGTTGGGCATGAGTTTAATGCCGAAAGTGCTAAGACAAAATCCGATACCGATCGAGACACAAATGAGATGGAGGAGCTAGTTAAAGTTCTCCAACGTCACGGAATTGCTTTAGGAACTGCAGATCAAAGTGGTGAAGTTGTGTATGCAGATTTTGAAAAGCTCTACGATGTTCTTGGCAATCAGTTGCACATCAATTATGATACAAATTCTGTCTCGCCTTCAATGAACGATGAAGATAGACTCAGTTTCATAACAACGGGAACAACTTGTGATGGAGATTCTGTGAGCTGCTCAGGCCAAAGCCAAATATCGTCCACAATCACCGATGAGAATAATGGAGCAAAGAATGCTGAAATGATGCAAGATTCTGAACAAGAGCCAAGTGGAGATGAGACAGTGAATCAGAATTGTGATGCATCAAGTGACCAAGTTTTGCGCGAAGATAAGATTCATTCCAACTCAATAGACTCGATTGCCTCGATCGTAAGCTCAACCTCAAACACATCAAGTCAGCCATGCATTTCTAGCAATCAGAACACTAGTGAATCGATAGAAACTCAACCTGAAACTATGGTCAAACAGGTGGTCGAAAATCAACCACGTACCTCCACATTCACGGGTAATTCGATCTTGATGATCGGATCCAAGTTGGTGACCAATGGTCGACCGCTCACTAGCATCGAGGAAGAGCCCAATTCGACGGCTACCTCTCCCTCGAAAACCCCGTTCAGAAAAAGATCGAACTCCAATATAAAGCCCCAAAGTTTGTTCTCGCCAGAAGAAGACGATGAGAATAATAATTCGGCTAAAGCTCTTTCTTGTTCCGAGACCAAAAAACGACGACTTGAACGCAAAATACTTCAAGTCCAGCAAGAGCAGCTCAATCAACCTATAAAGCCAACAACTGCTGGCCTACCTGTTCCAGCGATTGAACACAATGTTATGAATGAATCGAGATCGCCACTCGTCAACAGTCTTAAGATAGGGCAAGAAAAAGTTGACGAGGAAAATATCCATGGAACGCAGAATTGCAATTTATTGGAATATGCCGAGCAAATGTTCAACAACCACCCTCGTGATACTTTGAACGGAAGTGGTGTGATTAGAACTCTTACTCGACGGAGACGGAGCGTAGACACCACTGTAAGCGAGTACCTAACTAGAGGGGAAATGTTGACTTACAACTCCTCTTTCGTTATCCCGACATCTCATATCAGGATGCATGACCCTCATAGCATTCAACTGAGTTGCTCAATTTTCAAAAACCTTTGCAAGTACATGACAGGCGAAGGCCACAAGATGGACACCGAAGTCAGGATCATACAATCAATCATAAGACACGGTATCGAGAAAAGCGAGTTGAGAGATGAGATATACGTGCAAATAACACGGCAGTTGACCAACAATCCAAATAACGAATATTCTTTGAGACTATGGATCATTCTCGGACTGGTTAGTGCTGCTTTCTCACCAAGCAAGTCTTTGTCCAAACATTTGATCTCTTATCTTCGCAACAGACCAAGGAAGGATCCGTCCATCACTTGCCACGCCCAATTTTGTTTAGATAATCTACAAGCACCGAGGATTTATCCCAGGAAATATCCACCTTCGTTGCTGGAAATACAGGCCTGCAAAAACCTGACGAACCTGACTTGCAAAATCCATCTCCTCGATGGAAGGTGTGAAACACTGAGCGTTCATCCAACAGACACTGCTTTGGATTCACTCACTAAATTAGCCTCGAAGATTGATTTACAATCAATTGAAGGGTGGGCCCTGTATGAATCGTATACTCCGGGTGCGTCGAAATATCCTCATCCACTTTATGAACATAAAGGTGATTTTGAACGATCTGTTCGTACCTATTGCTACATGGCAGATTTAATTGCTACCTGGCAGGATGAGGATCCGAACAAGATGAGTAGTTGTGTCTCGACAAAAGTAGCACAGAAAAGAATTGACGATGGCAACTTCAAATTGACACTCAAAAAGAAGATTTTCAGAGGACCGAAAATCAGAAATGACCCTGTCGAAATAAGTCTCCTCTACGCTCAAGCAGTTTTTAACGTCGTAAAGAGAGATAGTTTCCTTGTTGATGAGAATCTAGCCATCAGTTTGGCTGGTTTACAAGCCCAGGTTATGCTTGGTAATGCTGCGGATCTATGGAAACTGAACAGTCAAACTAAGAGAGGTAAACCGATAAAATCAATGGGCAAGAACACAAGCATATTCTATGAGGCAGAAAGTTACATCTGCCAAAGACTTCGCCACCATACATCTAGATCGAAAAAAGACTGGTCCATACTCATAGCTCAATCGCATAAGCAATATCAAGGGGTGAATGAAGTCTTTTGCAAGATGCGTTACCTATCCATGGTCATCTATCACTGTCCGCTCTATGGGACTGCAACTTTTCCTGTGACTTACAAAGGCTACCAAACATTAGATCAGAATTTGCTACTTGGCGTGAATGCCGAAGGACTTGTACTTATTCGGTCTTCAGATCGAGCTCTGGTGAGCGCCTATAGGTATAGCGAAATTTGTAGCGAAAGCGGGATAACAGTCTATACCGATGAAAATATCATCCAATTCAACATCAAAGACAAATCCGAGAGCGCTGCCAAATACTTGACATTCGAAACAAACGAAACTGAGGAAATAACAGGCTTGATGGTCGGCTATTCATCCACCTTGAGCATAAACATTAGAGGAGCCACAACAAGTACCAACTTTACCTTAGATCCGATTCTCGATCATAATTTGTCCAAGAAGAGACCAAAGTTGAAAATGACCCTTGAGGATCGAATGCGAACTCATCAGGAAGTGCAAAACGCTCGCAAGGCAGTAGTACGGTCGGGAAAGTTGAGGAAGCCAAACATTGAAGACAGTAACACTAGCTTGCTACGGCACACTTTGAAGAGATTGTCATCGAGTAAAATCAAAGGGGACAAAGGTATTCGATTTGAGAGTGTATACGGTAGTGTTACTCGACCTCAGAGAGCAGACATCCCGCAAGCGAGCTCAGATTATAACTTACATGGATCAAGTGGTGGCTCGCCTTTTGTTGATTTTGATCTCGATCAAAGCTGTGTAGAGGTAGCTGGTGCTACTGCAAGTGTCGTGGTCGACGAAATGACAAAATCTTATCCTCACCTTTATTGGGCATACACGAAGTCACCTTTGAAGAACAGCCTGTTGATCATTCACGATCATGATCTAGAGGAGGCTGCCTTGACTAATTTCAATGCCATATTGACTTACTCTGGCTTAATTAATTATAACAGTGCGAACGATCTCGGCTCAAGCAATTGTGTCTCTACTCTAGACAGCAGCTCAATTGATTCAGGTATCGCGAGTCAACAAAGTCTCAGCAATTTGAATACTAAGCTCTCAAGTGGCAGCCCATCTTCAGTATCCTCGAGTGAGATCTACGATGTATGTCCGAAGAAATTGGACGAACGTGAATTGTTACGCTTAGCCCAAGGCATTTTGGATCGTTGTTTAAAGAAAGATGCCGACATTCTGAAGAACGAATTCTTCCTGCAGCTCATCAAACAAACGACTGATCATCCAGATCCTAACAGCGAAATCAACCAGAGGCATTGGCAGCTACTGGCACTGGCATGTAGCGTTACATTTCCAAGCGATAACAAGATTTTGTCTTACCTCTACGCGCATCTTAGAAGATGTTCTCTAGATCATGTTACGGATGAAGGGCAGTATGCTCAATTTACTTTGAGGAGTTTACAGGGAACTCTAGACACGAGAGGGAGGCGATATGCACCATCTGAAACTGAGATCTTAAGCACCATAAATTGTCGGAGGATTTACACAAGAGTCTACTTTTTGGACGGTCAATTCCAAGCTGTAGAGTTCGATCCTTGTGCAACTATTGCTGAGGTTGTAGATCAGATCAAACACAAGATAGGTCTGAAACCAAACTGTGGCGGTTACGCACTTTTCCAACCACTTGATGATGATTGCGAGCAGGTACTTCAATCTGAGGAGAAAGTTGGTGATGCGATTGCCGCTTGGGAGTATTGGCACAAGCAAAGACAGATGAAGCTCGAAAAGCAAATCACGAACCAAACACCCCAGAATAAGAGCGGTAGACCCGCTAAAGCTAGCCTTGCCGCACTATCCTCGTCAGCCGCCACAACAAAAATCAAGACTCATAAGTTCATCTTTAAAAAGTATCTGTTTTTGGATTCTCTGACAGACATTACAGATTCAGTGGAGAGGGAACTATTATACTACCAAACAGTTTCCAGTATAAAAGAGGACAAGTTTCCCATTATCGAACAGGAAGCCACTATCCTATGCGCACTGAAAGCCCAGATCGAGATAGGCGATTATACGAAACTAGCCAACTTACCAAAGGAGCACATAAGGATAGTCTACAGGCAAGTCATAATGTCATTGATGCCTCCTTATGCCTACAACAATTTGCCAATACCAGCTATCGCGCAACAGCACCAAGCGTTCCGAGGCCTCGGTTGCGCCGACACCAAGAAGTATTTTTTCAATTTGATACAGTCCTTTGGCCGTGCAAATTACACCAACAACCCAGGTTATATACTCCTACATCGAGCTCATATATATGATGCAACGCAGACATTTGCAACGGCATGGCCATCCGAAATATGGCTGGTAATAAATCAAAACGGATTGCACATGCTTGCGTCTAAATCGAGGGTAAGTCATATCACCATGGCGCACTCCGCTAACGAATTGCCTACTAACTAACTTCTAAATTCCGGTTCCAAAGCGGGTACTGGCAAGTTGCGAGTATAGGCAAATGGTCGATTATAGCTCGAGTAACAACTACCTCATGTTGATAATGCTCACAAGCGCTCAGAGCAAAATCAAATATACTTTCTACACGAAGCAAGTAAGTAGGATGCAGTCAGTAATCTACCCTTGGTTAGAGCATATAGCTAACCCTAAGTACCCCCAGGCTCAACAAATCGCTCAACAGATGAAGGATTACATGGTGATAGGTTCTTCTAGCGGGAACAAGCGTAGGAAGTCTGTTGAGTTCAACCTCAAACAGCAGACCCCCAAACAACTGGAGACTAGAACCTCCATTTATGCTGCCAATAATACTGTACAGTGCTAGCTGCCAAAATTGTTACGCAATGGACCATGTGCAATGATTGAACTGGTCCATCGGGCCAATGATGTAAGATTTCATAGTTTTACTTGTCGAGACAGATAGGCAAATAAATTTCATAATGTTATTTATTTGACATACCTTACCTCTCTGTTTTAGGCTGTTTCATCGACGTTCTCTGTCTGCAAGCCCTTGAACGAGGCAACCGGTACATGCTGGACGAGGGTATACAATTTGTGAATCGATTCTTCATCATCATTTCTCTTTCTAGACAGGCGAACCCTGACCCTGTACGGAACATTCTTAATGCCATTAGACCAAACGAATTTGTTTAACCTAGTGTCGATACGGACATCAGGTGTACCGAACTGCTTCTCAGCGAACTTCTTGATCTCTTTGATGGCTCGCGGAGCTCGGCTTTTGAATCCTACCCCGTGTATTCTCCTATGGATATGGATTGTGTATTCGCGCGTCGCCACCTCATTGAGGGTCTTAGTTTTCTTGTCCTTGTTTTGCTTCTTCGCCATGTCGGGCTTGAGTTTAACAACAGTCGTTCGATTACGTGAAATAAGTTAAACCAAGGAATACCAAGGTTACCAGCAAACTTCTGTCGTGGTCGTCGACAATAGCGAATAATGTTTCCGCAAGCACATGCATAATTCGTGTATGGCCCGCGGAAGTTTGCGTTCGCAATGGCGGGAAACTCGATTTAGCGGAAAATTTCGAGAGCACGCATCGAACCTTGTGAGACGCAGACTTGTGAACCTCGTGTTATAAGAACCATAGCCCGGCACTGAGTAATCGAAAAATAAGGGCCCACATCAGAATGAAAAGTGACTTTTCGGTTTATTGGAACACAGTAGGGTTCATCAAGAAGCGGTTGCCTCAACTTTGCCCTCCTGGGCATTAATGTTAGCCTGCTCAGCTGAGGGCATCCTCTCTATTATAGTGTCTATGAGTCCGAACTCTTTTGCCTGGTCTGCATTCATGAACTTGTCCCTTTCCATGTATGACTCTATCATATCGAGTGGCTGCTTTGTATGCCTCTGGTAGATTCCGTAAAGTCTCTTTTTAATGTAAAGGATCTCTTCCGCGTGAATCTGGATATCTGTGGCTTGACCGCTGGCATGGCCTGACGGCTGGTGGATCATAATTCTTGAATTTGGCAACGCATGACGCCAATTCGGAGCCCCTGCAGCTAGAAGGAGGCTGGCCATTGAACAAGCTTGACCGACACACCAGGTTGCTATCGGAGGTTGAACATACTGCATCACATCATAAATGCCAAGACCAGCCGTGACAACTCCTCCTGGACTGTTTATATACATATGAATAGGCTGTCTATTGTGTTCGGATTGCAAGAATAGTAACTGGGCGATGACTGAGCTAGCCATGTTATCTTCTATGGGTCCCATGACGCAGATGATCCTCTCTTTGAGTAATCTTGAGTAGACATCATATGCTCGCTCGCCTTTGCCGGTTTTGTCGATGACTATTGGAACAATATTTAAGGGGTTTGTCGTGCTGAAGGCTCGATGCAAGGCTGGCCGAGCCAGAACATTACATCTGGATAGCATGATGGATGTAGAGTTCGTTCCACAACAAATTGAATGTCCTGGTTCCCTCGCGAAAGTTGATTGAGACAGCAGGCAGAGGCAGACAGGCAGGCAGGCAGGCAAAGAGCGCAGGAGGGAACGAGGTTGGGAACGCGAAAATGATTTTGCACGGCCGCACAGGCATCAGTTGGGTGCGCGCAATACGCTGTTTCAACGGTCAGACTCGCAGCGAGCAACCACAGACCTGCCCTCGAACGTGTTCCATGAAAACAACAACAACAACAGCAACAGCAACAGCAACACCAGCATCGGCACCGGCACGAACACGAACAACGAGGACAATATTATACCATCCTATAATATGGAAACGCCGCCCCCACCAAAGTTGTCGAACGGCAGGAAGGCCAGCCAGCCGAGCAGCTTCAGCCAGAGGGGCTTTCGTAGCGAGGTTCGAGTGTCCCACAATCGCGCGCCGCCTTCGTGTTTGCCGCTAACTTGTCAACGGCAAACCCACCGAGCGACCAACGACACTAAGAGTTACCTAGTGTCTAGGTTGGGCAACCTGATTAAGATAAAGGAGCAAGCGAAGGAGGTTGCTCCAATAGTAGGTGGGCGGCCGCCCGTAAGTTCGACTACGAGCACGAGCGCAAGTGCGAGGGGTCAGCCAATAGTAAACACGAGGCCCCAGCTGAACCTGATACAGGACACACGAGGCCCGCATCAACAGGTCGCGCCCCCAGCAACTGCCACCAAAGTTCTTATTTTGGCGTTCTAGTGATGCGATGCGACAAGCGAAGGTTGACCCAACATGAAGGTGTAAGAGGTGAGAGCAAGGTTCTCCCATGTATGAGCTTGCATTGGAAAGCTTCTCACGTTGATCGTGGGCACAATGATGATGATGATAGCAACAGTGTTCAATCTAGTGAAAGGGAATCTGGTACAAGCAAGTGCTGTTTTTTAACCTCTAAGTACCATGATTTCGTGCAATACAAATGAGCCCTCCTAGCGTTCACCCGCTCAGCTGACGAGATCTCGGATTAAAACACTTGACTGAATTTGGTACAGGTAAACGCTTTGTCCATTGTCCAGTTTGCATGTAAGCTCAAGCCAACAACTGGTGGTGCTGTTAGTTATGCATTTGATATATCTAAACTGTTGAAGGGGCTGAGCTGACTAGCGCAGTCCCTGTGAGAGTTTGGTCAAGGGGCAGGTAATGCAATGGCTATAGAAAAGCTTAGACTCGAGAGGCAGACCTGCTATGCCTCTCTGAATGAGCGACGATTAAATGAATCTCAAGACTTTCCTAGGTCAGCGACTCAAGTCCGAGCGCTGGTTATTGCTGACTCCTCTCACTTGACTCCTCGCTGGCAGCGTCTCTCTGTTTAGTTTTGGCCAGATAGCTCATGGTTTGCTCCATCGTTAACAGCGGCAATAGAGGCAAGGCGAAGTCAAACTGAGATAGGATGAAGCGAATTGAAGCGAGGTTAGCTGGGACGAGACGAGGTGTAGTTGGTCTAACAGTGAGAGCGAGTTTCTTGTTTTACTTTCTCACCTTATCTCGGCTAGCTCGATACCTCAAGCTCTCTTTCTTTCCCAACGCTCTATCTTTGGTTGGCAGACACTGTTGTGCACTAACTTGAATACATTTGCCCGGTAAACTTAATTCTCTAGCTTAATCTCGATTCGATGTCCATTCGATGATCCAAGATTTAAGAATTTTCTTGCTCTAGCTCGAGACTGTTAATGTACGAAATTTTACTATCTCACTGTGGTTGCCATTTTCTTTCTTCTTAATGGTGATGAAGAATTGGAGTTCTGTTTGAAATTTATCAGCAGGTTAGCAAGTGGACACAGATAGAGAGATGGCTAAGGTGGGAAGAAGTTGAGATAAGAGTTTGCCTTGGCTTACTTTCGCTTGAATCAGTCTAAGACGTAGACTCTAGCAAGGGTGTTTGCCAAAAAGGAGAAGGCGAAGGAGGTCCAAGCATTGAGTCCAAGCGAAATCCCAAAGAGCAATTTTTGGACAAAGAACTGAGCCAGACTGGTCTAATTTCCGCTTAAAATATAGAACGCTTTCATTACGCCACAAACCTGGCCAGAGGAACCTTTAAAACTGTTCATATAACGCCAACAAACAAGCAATAGCGGTCAGAAACCATGATAACAAGCAGGCTGGTTCTGGTTACTTGTATCCAAGCAACCTCAACCCTTCTAATATTTTCACTAATAGCTCAAGCAAATAGAACGCCGCGATTGATAAAACGCCAAACAGAAGTGAACGAACAAGAGCAAGATTTGTGCCGCGGAAGATCACCAAGCGAGTACTTCCGTTTAACTATAGACGACGATTGTCGCGATGTCGTCCGTTGCTCAGTTCAAGGGTTACTTGCTCTACGCTGTCCATCTGGTTTAGCCTTTGATGTTGATAAACAAACCTGTGATTGGAGAAATAATGTCAAAAACTGCCAGCAGATTGAGAAACCAAAATTGGCAACTCCATTGTTGGCCACAGATGAGCCCATTTGCGAGACGGGAAAGCTCGCTTGTGCATCAGGCGAGTGTCTCGAGAAGAGCCTGTTTTGTAACGGAGTTCCAGATTGCCAAGACACCTCAGACGAGAACGCTTGCTCGGTTGAGAAGGATCCCAATAGAGCGCCTCCTTGCGACCAGAAACAGTGCGTCTTACCTGATTGCTTCTGTTCCCCAGATGGAACTCAGATTCCTGGCAAGTTAGATCCGGCTAGTGTGCCACAGATGGTGATGATTAGTTTCGACGACGCCGTCAACAATAACAATATTGAAATCTACGAAAAAATCTTCAAAGATGGAAGAAACAATCCAAATGGTTGCAGCACAAAGGCAACCTTTTTCCTATCCCACAAGTACACCAATTACTCGGCTGTTCAGGAGCTCCATAGGCGCGGCCACGAGATTGCAGCCCACTCGATTACACACAAGGATAACGAAAAGTATTGGACTGAAGCAAGCCAAGAGATTTGGGCCAAAGAGATGGCGGGTGTCAGATTGATTACGGAGAGGTTCGCAAATATTACGGACAATTCGATTGTTGGAGTTAGATCACCTTACCTTAGGGTTGGCGGCAACAACCAATTTTTCATGATGGAAGAGCAGGCGTTCCTTTACGATTCAACCATCACTGCACCCCTAAGTAATCCACCCCTCTGGCCTTATACCCTCTTCTTCAGGATGCCACACAGGTGCCATGGAAATGGACAGTCCTGTCCATCGCGCTCACATCCGGTTTGGGAAATGGTCATGAATGAGCTCGATCGGCGCGATGATCCGTCAGTTGACGACACCCAATCTGGTTGCGCAATGGTGGACGCTTGCGCTAACATCATGACTGGCGACCAGTTTTACAATTTCTTGAACCATAATCTCGAGCGCCATTACAAAACCAATCGAGCGCCCTTGGGTCTCTTCTTCCACGCATCCTGGCTTCAACTGAATCCAGAGTTCCTGGACGCGCTTGTTCAATGGATGGACGAGGTGCTAGAAAAGAAGGACGTTTATTTCGTTACCATGACTCAGGTGCTTCAATGGATGCAGTCGCCAACGAAGTTGGCCGATATAACGAAATTTGCCCCCTGGAAAGAGAAGTGCGATGTCAAAGGAACTCATGTTTGCGCGAATGTCAACCAGTGCGCGTTAACAACTCGCGAATTGCCTGGCGAGACCATCAGATTGCACACCTGCGCTGAGTGCCCACAAAATTATCCATGGTTGGAGGATCCGACAGGCGACTACTTCGCGTTCAGAAGGAAGTAGATCGTTTTCGAAAGAAAACTCACTCTCAGAGGAATAAAATTTCAAATCATATTCGAGAGAGATACTTGAAGGTGTCTACTCTCGTCAGGGCTAGACTGTTTCCACTTGTCCAAGAGCATAAATAAGTTCTATAACTTTGGACCAGTTAGATTTGCCTGCAGGTATGCTGTTGCGTATTCCTAAGGCTATGAATCTAGAGAGTAAGATGGGTGAAGAGTTCGTTCCACAACAAATTGAATGTCCTGGTTCCCTCGCGAAAGTTGATTGAGACAGCAGGCAGAGGCAGACAGGCAGGCAGGCAGGCAAAGAGCGCAGGAGGGAACGAGGTTGGGAACGCGAAAATGATTTTGCACGGCCGCACAGGCATCAGTTGGGTGCGCGCAATACGCTGTTTCAACGGTCAGACTCGCAGCGAGCAACCACAGACCTGCCCTCGAACGTGTTCCATGAAAACAACAACAACAACAGCAACAGCAACAGCAACACCAGCATCGGCACCGGCACGAACACGAACAACGAGGACAATATTATACCATCCTATAATATGGAAACGCCGCCCCCACCAAAGTTGTCGAACGGCAGGAAGGCCAGCCAGCCGAGCAGCTTCAGCCAGAGGGGCTTTCGTAGCGAGGTTCGAGTGTCCCACAATCGCGCGCCGCCTTCGTGTTTGCCGCTAACTTGTCAACGGCAAACCCACCGAGCGACCAACGACACTAAGAGTTACCTAGTGTCTAGGTTGGGCAACCTGATTAAGATAAAGGAGCAAGCGAAGGAGGTTGCTCCAATAGTAGGTGGGCGGCCGCCCGTAAGTTCGACTACGAGCACGAGCGCAAGTGCGAGGGGTCAGCCAATAGTAAACACGAGGCCCCAGCTGAACCTGATACAGGACACACGAGGCCCGCATCAACAGGTCGCGCCCCCAGCAACTGCCACCAAAGCTCCTCTCTCAGTGTACCAATACACTCAGCCCACACCCCATCCAGACAAGTCAGCGAATCACATATCAAGAGCCCACAGTGAGCCAAGCATTAGTAGATACCAGATAAAGGTCAATGACAGAACTTACAAAGTTCTTCGAAAGATTGGCTCCGGCGGTTCCGCCAAGGTTTACGAGGGCTTTGATCCCCAAACCTCACAGACTGTTGCCATAAAGATAATAAATGTCGCTCAAGCTGATAAGCGAACCCAAGAAAGCTATTTCAATGAGCAGTCCCTATTGACGAAACTCCGAGACAGCAAGCATGTCGTTCGATTGTATGATGCGGAATACAAGACTGACATAAAAGAGCTCGTGATCGTCATGGAGAAGGGTGATGCTGATCTTTCGCAAGTCATTGATTCATATTTTAAGACTAAAGACAAAGCTATTGACGGATTATTTATAAAATTCTATTGGCGCGGAATGGTACAGGCCGTCAACGATATCCACCAACGCGGGATTGTTCATTCTGATCTCAAGCCAGTCAATTTCATACTTGTCAAGAATGAGATAAAGCTAATAGACTTTGGCATAGCCAGTTCGATCGACCCCAATAGAACAAGCATAGTTAGGGACTACCAAATAGGAACAATTAATTACATGTCGCCGGAGTCGCTCAGGAATCGTGCAAGTGATGCTAGTTTTCGATTAGTAAACAATAACTTGGACGAAAATAACCAGCAGAAGAGAACTGTCATCAAGTACAACTCAAAATCCGACATATGGTCATTAGGTTGCATATTATACAACTTAGTTTATGGAAAGCCCCCATTCGACAAATACACTGACATATTATCTAAGATACAAGCCATAACAAACCCGCATCACTCAATAGACTTTCCCGAAATTAGCAATCGTCATTTGTTGAATTGCATAAGATCGTGCTTGAGATATCACCCAGCTGACAGACCGAGCGCCCAAGAGCTTTTGAACGACCAGTATTTGAGGGAGGACATCATCATTTTGCAGAAGTCTACATGAGATTACGCTCACGGTGAGCGCGCAACGCGCGTTATAGTTGTTTACCTTGTTATTTTTGGTTCTGAAAAATTGTACCCCGACACCAAACAGCGTGTTATTAGGAAATAACAGCTTTTTAAAATTATCAATATAATAATTATAGTATTCCTGTCTCCAACTATCAAACTATGGATAAAGTTAACATGGTGCCAGGGTTCATCCTGAAGCTCTGGAAAATGATTAATGATCCACAATGTGATGATCTTATATCGTGGTCCGAGAACGGCCAAAGTTTTATCATTATGGATCCACCCAAGTTTTCTCAGGAACTATCAAAATACTTTAAGCACAATAATCTATCAAGTTTCATTCGACAACTCAACATGTATGGATTCCGAAAGGTTGCTACAATAGAAAATAGTGGCCTTCACCCAGGAACTGATGACTTGCATTTCTATCACCCGGACTTCGTTAGAGATAAGCCAGAGAGGCTCGAGGCAATCAAAAGAAAGCTCCCACAGAAACTTGCTGAAAGTGTAGACTTGAGGAACGTTATCAAAGGCATCTCTGAGATAGAAGACAAACACAACTCTGTAAACAAAACCCTGTCTGAGATAAAGAGAGAAAATGAAATGTTATGGGCGGAGCTACACGATTTAAGACAAAAGCACCAACAGCAACAGCTCTATATAAGTAGATTGATGAAATTAGTTTTTGAAGCGATGGAACAGAATGGTATCAAGACTAACGTGTTACAACTCAAGCGTAATCCTCCACTCATGATAGAAGGGGGTGATGACCAAGCCACGACATCTTTCGAACTTCCCACTATTGAGCAACTACCCGATATCGAACAAACAGATATAGAGCATCCAAATACAGACCCAAACAATATGGACCCCATTAACATGGATTCTCAAGCTCTTGACTCTCAGGGTATCGAGCAACAAACTATGGAACCTCAAAACCTTGATACACCTATGTTTCCCAACTGCGCTGTTGGCGAGCCATCTCAGCGCGTTCTCGAAGAAAGTATCAATTGTAATGGCGAGCAGATAGATACGTTGGTACCATCGATTATGGATTTTCCAGAAGAAAATCTAGATTACTTGTTCTCTGATTAAAATGTTTCAACAGTAACTCGCATACAAAGCTCTAAGAGTTAACCATCTTTCTTCGGAAAGGTGACGATACGTTTCTAACAATGGAACTACAAACGAACTCAAATTTTAGTTAGACACTCCGAATCCACTCGGTTCTGCGATTTGGCCCTTGAATTTGGTCGATACTAGTATTGTCTCAATTGTATTAGTTTATGTTCTTCGCCTATTGCATTTGCTGCCTGGGTTCAGTATCTCCGAACATTCAGTGTGGACTCAATCCTGAAATTGTGATTATATTTACCAGTGCATATCGTGACTTCCTACCCTCGTGGGGCTAGAGAATTTAACATATTTATGGCAAGTTATTCAATTCAATCTTTTTTAGACTAGTCGATATCGGGTGATACCACAAAACGTAAACGGGATATTGACGCAATCATATGGTTTCAAAACTAAGAGTAGCAATACAATATTGCAATGACTTATCAATTGCTTACATTGATCTCCTCTGAGTTAATTGGTTTCACGCTATTCAAATTCGTCTCCAAACCTAACCCCATCGCCTCGTTGAACGGCTGTTGATTACGGATTGCTGGTATGAGGCAGGTCTGCGAGCTAGCATAATTCCTTCGACTTGAGACCTCGTTGGAGATTGAGTCTGGCTGACAGTTATCCTGCTGCGAATCTGTTCGCTCGTTGTTGTGAAATAAGGTCCCGTTAAAGAGGTTATGGCAACCTGGAACTAGTGCATCATTGATAGATAAGTTTTTGTTCTTTGCTCTCTGAGCACTTCCGGGAATCAAAACTTGGGGCCCATCGACACGATCAATCGGCACCTGGTTTATACTTGTTTGATCTTCAGGGGGCATCGTTTGGAAAACAACCCTTGTTGGTCCCTGGGTGGTTACTGGCTGGATGCCGGCTGAGTACCGGCAGTCGCTAACGCAATTCATAATGACAGATGAGTTAAGCGGGGCTGATGTGAGCGACGATGATTGGGATGCCGAGGAGTAGTCCGAGTCCGTAGAACAAAGGTTAACAATGGGCATACTGGATCGTCGATCAGAGTTTATCGGCACCAGTCCATTGGAAGTTCGTAAGTATATAGTGCCATTGGTTTCGAATGCGCTATTCGAGTCGAATGAACGTGCTATGAGATAAGTCGGACACCCATTTGACTTTTGTGTTGAGTTCTGACTTAAAAAAATATCATCGCTCAAGCCGTTTGAGGATATGGTCATAGGTTTCACAAGCTGATAAGACGGTGTCGAATCTTTGGTAGCTGAGGCTCCATTTAGTCTACCACTTTGAACTTCCTGTGAGCCGTCGACTACCGGAGCTAAATCCATTTTCAACTTCTTCTTGAGATTCTCAAGCTGCTGACGGTATGGCTCTTCGGGAGGTTCTATTTGGGAGCCAGAGCTAGGTGACATTGTGCTACAAATTGACGTGTTACTGACTGACGATGGCGAATTTGTCCAAGTAGTGTTAGCAACGCTGCTGGATTTCTTAGAATCTTGTCTATTCGCGATGCCTTGTTGCACCCCCGAAGAATTCTTTGATTTCGGTAGCAATCGCTTGTTTGTGTTTGTAGTAGTTATCTTATTTTGCATCATATCAGATGATTGACCCATCTCTACGCAAGATTGTTTTCTCTTGAGATTCACTTTTTTACAGGAATCCTTCACCTGTCTAAGATTAGCAGCCTGCTTATTGTTGGCAACACTCGAACCCTTTTTATAGCTCCCGTTTGTAGATTTCCCCCTCGGTATGACCTGTTGTTGAGGTCCCTCCGTTGCATGAGATGTCGGAGGCTTCTCAAACTGACCTGAATCTTCAGCACTAGCAACATTTGTTATATTGTATAAAGAAGGATTGACCTGGTTCAAACCATCGTCTGCGGCAAGAGTTGATTGCTGTTGATTTGATGGGATTTCATTTGGGCTTTGATTGCTGCTCATAAAAAGCATGTTTATAAGATGATCAGCGCCCTCACCAACACCATAATCCTGCAAGTCATCACTGGTTCTAAAGCAATCTTCACTTGCTAGCATATTGATTTGATCTTCGAGCGTCTCACTGTCACAATTAGCAACATTCAACGTATTCAGCTCCTCCAATCCACCAAGCGAGCTTCTGTTCGTCTGATACTCAACAAATAGGCCAGTACATTCCTCAGATAATTCTACTTGCGAACTTGAGCTATTTCCGTTCTCAATCGTGAATTGATGCTGCTGATGGAAGCCACTATCACACCCGTGCGAGTGTTGTTGGTGTGAAAAGTTTGTTTGAGCGCTGAGCTTACCATTGCGCCCTTGCTCTTGTTCAAACTTCTTCCTTTGACGTTGATTAGCACAGGAGCTCATCAAATTTTGAGATGTCTGGGCATTGTTATTATTGTCGTACTGAGATGACTGCTGAAAAGACTGTTGCTGCTGTCTACAGGAATTGCTGTTGCTTGGCAGCCTTTCGCTGGCAACCTTCGGGGATCCTGTAAATTGCACTTCCTGCTTCCTGGAACAGGGTTGGATGAAGCTTGTGGGTTGTTGATGCGGTTGTTGGCCTCTATAATTAGCGCTCATTTGCGACTGCTCGCCTGGAGGGATGATCTCATTCGGTTGTCCAAAAGTTTGCACTGAAACGCAATGCTGCTTGTGGCAAGAATTTTCAGTTGAATCTGAATAATTGTAAATGTCGCTCATAATATCAACCTCATTTCCGAGTATGTCATCAGTTCCGTTTATATGCTGACTTAACCCATCCATGTTCTTATCCTCTACAACTCCAGTCTGGTCATTGAATTGATGCTGCAAGCCCATGTAAAGGGGATTATAATTGAAGAGAGGAAGTTGGGCTTGCATTGAGCTGGCGCCCGGCATTATTTGTATGCTAGATTGGACCTGTTGTTGCGGTTGGATTCGTTGATCGATCAGCGTTAATTTGTTATTCGCAGACTCGAACATGTTCGTTCGACTGTGCCTATTAGCCCTAGTAGCGGCTTGTGCATTGCTTTTAGCTGATTGCTGGCGTCCAGACATATGGCGAAGGTTCTATATTGTGAATACAAACAGAGGTTGTGATTTTGCATGAAAGTCATTGGCTAGTTTTGTGAATCCCAACTCGAAACTTACCTGTTCCTGGTCAACTTCATGGTCCCGAGCATTACACGTTTCAATCAAGCTGTCAGCCTCTTGGTTTTCTAAGGTATGCTCGAATGTTCGAGGGCTTGTGATGATGCTCGCCGAGGCAGTTGCGCCTCCAGCCAGAGTGCCAATCGAAATTGGGAGGCAATTGTTGAAGGTCTAGGAAAACATGGATTAGCAAGGTTCGCAAGGATTATGTTCAGAACGATAATTTCGAATAATCGAGAGTAATTGGTAGAGCATGGCGATGAGAATATATATGCAGCTCTTATTAAGCTATTGTGAAGGGGAATCTATTCGTGTTATAATATATATTTTAACAATCGGTAACATGAAATAATGATGATAATTTATATAATTTTGCTTCCACAAACAAAACTATACTCTGTATTGGCGCGCGGTTGTGCCTTAAACATCGCGCCTCTATAAGTGTGCGACCTTTCTCAAGCGAGCAACCTCAAGCTTGTTATCAGGAATAAAGCGTTATGTAAGATGCATGCATGGTTCGATGCATTTTTAGAGAGTGCAAAAAGGTGGCAAGGATCCATTGCTATTAGCTAAGCGGTTGCTGATATTGTCATGATCTAACAGTTGGGGGTGAAAATCATTCTGATTGTCATCCAACCCAGTGTGCTGGATGGCCATTGGCTCGTGCGTGTGTTGGTTTGCGTGCTGGCGATGTTGGTGCCGTGAGGCGTGAATATGGTTCAGATCTATCTGTTGTTGGCTATGTTGCAGGTGATTTTGGCTGTGGTGTGCTGGGATAGAACTGGTATGAGCTTTGTTCTCGCCCATAGGTGCAGATTGGATGTTCGTGGTAGCTGAGTTGGAAAGCGATTGCGTGAGATGTGTGGGCCCATTGCAACAAACTCGAACTGTAATTGCTTGATCTAAATGGCTCACTATGAAGTCATTGGTAGGAATTGCATTTGCAGCCGACAAGGGCGGCATGGCACCCTCGTAAGCTGCTGTTGGCATCCGATAGCCTAGCTGGCAATCTTTATCCGCATTAGAACGAGCATTCATGGAAGATGAGGTAGAGACTGAAGAGGGCGAGGAAGATAGGAGTTGGTCGCAAAAGTTGCCAGACTCTAGCGCACGTTGCGCATTGTAATGGGAGCTGTTATTTGGAAGAGCTAGTGACCCATCTCCACCCTCACCATCATGGTCCTCGTCTTCACCCTCACCCTCATCGTCGTCATCGTCATCCGCAGTTATTTCATCGATTCCGAGGAATGGTATCATCTTGATGGAGCTCGAATGCTTAGTGTCGCAGCCAGATGACGACGATGAAAGGTTTGAAGTTGTGAATGTTGTGGCTAGAATCGAATCCTCGCATATCATGTTCATCTGATAGTTTTGTTCAGATGGGGTGTGTGTTGTTTGAATTAAGCAAGCCACAGGCGATTTGTTGTTTGTCGGGGATCATGCGCCCAGTTTTGCGAATAAAATTTATCGAGCGAGTTGTGTGCATGGTAGGATTGAATCCGTGATGGTGCCGTTGAATTTGTGCAAGCATTGGGTCAGCAAATTAAAGTTCGAAACATAAACAGGATTTCGCAAGGTCGGGAGGGTGTTGAAGACGGTTCCAGGAGAGAGGAAATGGTTGGTTTCCAATTATTTTGGGTGGATATCCGGGACGAATGTTGGCAGGTATATAGGTAAACGTGCAAGGGACATCAGGCGCGCATTCGTGGTCATGGTTGTTGTTGCGGTTTCAGTTTCGGAGGTCAGCATAAATGTGTGAGAGGTTTGCATTAGTCTATGTGGTGGGTCCATTGTTAGCCATTGGCGAACAATCACAGCAGCAGGATGGGCGTGCAAGTTAGAGCTTTCAAATTATAAGGGTTGTGGCCGATGGGCTCAAGTGTTTTGTTGTGCTGACACTGAAAAGACTATCAACAAGTATGTAATCTATCTTATTGGGAGCCAAATAAGTTAGGATCGATCGGCTTTCCTGCAATCGAATTGATTCAAACTGCCTCGTCCGCTTGTTGATCATTATGAGGGGGATCCACTTGAGTGAGAGGACAGAGTTTTTGTGGCAAAGCATGCGGATTTACCGAACTGGCAGCTGGAGGACAAACCAAAGTGCAGGCACAATTTGCCAGGTGCCGTTACTGTGCCAAGTAAGCGAGCGACCGGGCCGGCCAGCCAACAACAAGGTTTGTGTTGTCTCCCTCCCTCCCTCCCTCTCTCTCGCTACCGGCCGTGTAGCTAGTGGTGCCTTCTGAGCTAACTTCGCGTGGGCGATCTCTGCTTAGCCAGAGCCCTCTTCTCTTGGACCAAGAGAAAGGCTAGCCCATTGCTAGCCGAACCCACTCACAATCTTTTTGACCGAAGCGCGGCGCTCAGTGGTCAGGAGCGACAGGTAACATTATCGTTCAAATCATTATTATTTCCATCATAGAGCAGCGTTTGCAGTGAGAGCGGACTGGATGGTCGTGGAAGCGACCAGGGCGAGGGAGTTGACTCTAATAGATAAACGAAAGTCAAGTTTAGCCTGTCATTGTGGGCGCCAAGAGGGACCTTGCTGGTCACATAATGCGCCCAAGCCTATAAGAATGCGCGCCGCCAAAACGGCTCTTGTCTGGCTGACAGGTGAACCCTGTTTGCCGGTTGCGCAGACCATGTGTACGGGTTGAGGCAGAGCTGATTTATAGGGCTAAAGGTTGGCGCTTGTGCGCCTGATTGGCGTTGCAAATGGCTCAATTGATTGACAAATCGGCGTTTCGCCAAGTTTGCTCGCCGTTGGGCATGCTCGCAAACTGCTCACCTGCAGACAGCTTATCCACTCTGGCGAAATTCTCGCTCGGCTTGCTGGCTGCCTGGCCGGCGATGTTACTGGCCAACTCGGAGCGGCCGAGCTAAAAGCCGGAGAAGGCACCAACTGCTACCGCTGGCGTGGCGGCCGCAGCCGCAAGCAGCGCACTCGTCCGTCTATCGCCATCGGCGGGAGCCAGCTTACGGCTGTGCACCTGTTGGCTTTGCTGATCGGCCATCTGTTGCTCGATCGGCAATGCAGCAGTTGGATGCGCGCTGCTAGCCGGCAGCGGGGCAACATGTGCGTGAATGCGAATGCGAACGCTAACGCAAGCGCGCGACGCCTACGCGTTTTGGGCGGCCCAATCGAGCGGGCGCTCTCTCGGTGACGCCAGCCGATCGGCGGCTTGCACGACCGAGCAGCTCCGAGGGCTGCACAAGCTTGCTTAGCGACAATGCGGCCAGCCCCAGGGACGAGCAAGCTGCCTGTTGGCGGCGGCGGCGGCGGC
>Ga0268249_1000083_pt1 | contig 61074 bp, 49 predicted proteins | sample AgamicAtPe_FD_200257 | JGI IMG/M metagenome (GOLD analysis project Ga0268249, IMG submission 200257) | Agave microbial communities from Guanajuato, Mexico - At.P.e (v2) (version 3) | ecosystem: Host-associated > Plants > Phyllosphere > Phylloplane/Leaf | place: Guanajuato, Mexico | collected... | reverse complement strand
AACTTCTCTGACTTAAATAATGATTTCTTGCGCATTGATCCAGCCGCTGGATGCCAGCGTCTGTGCTATCGGTATGCAGTATCTACAGATACATGAAATTTATTTTGCGCTGCTCGCGGCCGCGGCCGCGGCCAGCTCCTTATTTTTGTCATGAGTACATACTATTTCTTAAAAAGCATGGTATGTAGACTTCTCCAATACCTTGAGTAACATTACTCAATAGGTACTATTCATAGCAACATGACTGCAACCCAAGGCGAGCTGCCATAGCCAACAAAGAACACGTGTCAACCTATCACTACCTATTCAAACTATCAAAGTTATCGAAAATGGTTTTAACTTATGAAGAACGTCTCTCGAGGTGCACGAACCCTCTTCTAAGGAAACTCTTTTCGATAATGCACGAGAAGAGATCGAATCTTTGTGTCGCAGCCAACTTCAGCAGTATTCAGGAAACGGTTGAGTTCATCGACCAAGTTGGGAAGTACATTTGTATTCTAAAAACCCAGTGCGAAAGATTCAAAGGTGACCCAGAAGAAAACTTACGAATCCTTTATAACAAGAAGAGAGAACACAAATTTCTATTGTTCGAGGACAGAAAATTTTATGACGGAATGGAGACAATCAAGTCTATCTATGCTGAGAAGTATGTCAAGTATGTGGATCTTGTTACAGTCGTGCCTATTTGCGGAGACGGTGTCTTTAAGGCTATTGAGAGTGCTGTTAGTGAAGTAGACCTCCCTGAGGACGAGCACCGAGGTTGTCTAGCTGTTTGCGAAGTCTCTTTCGACGGTTTTATCCCTGTAGATCCTACAAAGCTGCTAGAGGTAGCAGAACGGAACTCCAAGATTTGCGTTGGCATAATAGCCCAAAAATTACGGATTCCGAATGGTCGCCAGATGATCAAGGCCACGCCTGGAGTTCATATTTCCGAAACTAAAGACGGCCAGAATCAAAAGTGGAAACACCCAGTCGAGGTAATCAGCGATGGAGCAGATATTGTTATAGTCGGTAGAGGAATTGTGGGCGCACCAAGAGACGATATTGGTCGCATCACTCAACTCTACAAAGAAGTGGCTTACAAGGCTTACTGTGATACTATGAATACGTGATAGCATAGGCTTGTTAAAGAATGTAAAGGAATTCTATTATATAGAGGGTGCTGCAATGAATGTCCACTGATCTCAAATTAGAGGGTGCTTAATTTCAAAATCCAACACTACAGAGCTCGCAAGTTGAGATGGCAATTTAATTACTTGGATGGGGAGGATAAGTTGAGAATGGTGGACTGTGAGGCCTGAGAATTTTAGCCATAGGTGCGAGCGCGACTCAATTGCGCGCTAGCACAAAATGTATCTAGGAAGAATTCAATCTGTCGCTACTTCCGTCCCGGAAGATTTTAACTTGGATCGTGAGATTCATTGGCTCTTTCGAGATAGCTCAAGTATCGCTTGGACTCTTTGGCTAACGTTCGTCTGATCAGCTTCGTGCTAGTTTTGAGCTCTGGATAAGCCTCGGAAAGGATGTTGATGTTTTCGTCAACCAGGTCGAAGAGAAGGAGCCTTGGAATTTCCTGTCCAAATATGTCACGAGAAATGAGCAAGGACTTCTTGATTATGGATCGCAGATCGAAAGATGCACCTCTTCGTCCAGGCACAACACCATCTGTCAAGGCAACTGTAATCATCCGACTGTGATCGGCCAGAATCCGATAGTTTATGTCTAGTGGGTCAGTCAGGGAGCCTTTATAAGCTCCTACATTTGATTTTGCTTTTATAACATCAAATAGACTCCTGAAAACGTCTGTCTCATAATTCGAATCAACTCCTTCCAACACCGAGAGTATTCTCTCTAGACCAAGGCCAGTATCAACGAATTTGTTTTTCAAAGTTATCAGCTTGCCACTTTCTGGAAGCCTATGCCTGTCGATAAATACTAGGTTCCAAATCTCGAGTAGACTGTCACCGTTGGAATAGAAAATCTCTGTCGATAAGCCACAAGGACCACTAGCACCCATTTCCCAGAAGTTATCGCCATTGATATTGGCGAGAATTCGCTCAGGCTCTACACCCAAACTGCGCCAGATTTCTCTTGTTTCTAGATCTTCCTCCTGTTGACTAGAGAAGTATGTCATGTATAACTTATCCATTTTAATGTCCATGTGATTGACAAGAAAGTCCAATGCCCATTCGCAAGCTTCTGGTTTTCCATAGTCGTTAAAGGACCAGTTGCCTAACATTTCGAAAAAGGTATGATGCCTGAAATCACGACCTATCTTATCCAAGTCACACGTTTTCCCACCTACTCTGATACATTTTTGATAGTTACAAATACGTCTCTGTCGATAATTATCAGCATCAGCTAGGAAGAGATGCTTGAATTGGTTCATACCGGCATTCGTGAAAGATAGGCTATTATCGTCCCTCGGCAAAACCGGGCTTGATCTGACGAAAGAGTGGCCATGCTTGCTCGAGAAGTATTCAAGAAATTTGCGACGAACAGTGTTTGATAGTCGATTCGACATCAGGTCGGTGTTTAAGTATAATTTAATGCTATCGTCGGTAACATATTCATTGTCTTATTTATCCAGCAGTAAAGGGTGAATCGGTGAAACGCGTTACTTCCATTGTATATGAGTGTAAAATGAATGTTACATGTGATTAAATCTGTTCTTGTTTCACGCGTGAACTAGAGTCCTTTTGATCCAGCCCACATTGTAAGAACAGTCACAATGTACACTCTAGACGTACACCAGACTGATCTTAATGAAAATTGAGGATTCCATGGTTTAACAAGAGATTGGGAGACATTCACATGTCTTTCCTCATCGATATACAGGCACACGATGTCTAAGAAAGCACTCTAGAGTGCGAAAACTTTGATGGAGCAGATTCTATAAGCTCTTTGGTGGTATGACCTCATTCAATAGTTGAGAAACTCGGACGAATGTCGTATTTTTGGGCAAAACCTCAAGTTTATCCGATCCTCCAGATGTGCTGGTTCATCCTTGACCTCCCAATATGTCTGCTGTTGTTCTCGAAAATTGACCCGATAGGAAGCCTTCACTAACTTGCCTCCGAACGCCTGAGAAGTCGTTTCACCAGCACTATAGTTCTCTTGGGCGAACTTCGAGGACATCCCATGGAACAGCATGAATCTCTCACAAGCTTCATTGGTCTGAATACCGGCTAGCGCACCACCCACCACAACGAAATCCGCTCCGACTCCGAAAGCCTTACAAGTGTATCTATGAACAGTGCGTCCACCATCTAAGATCATGTGCCCACCCAAATTCTTGGCGGCCTCGGCGCATCCGAAAATGGTACCTAGCTGCAGACCACTCTAATGTTCTTTCTAGTTGTGCAAATCGAGCTGGGGTCCAAACCTACTTTTACAATGCCGGCTCGGACCATGACAAGTCTTCCGGTGGGTCACGGCACTGCAGGCTGTGATTGTCTTAGTCGGGTACTTTACCCTGGTGACAAAGACATTCTCTACGAAACTCTTGGCCTAGCCGTTAGCGACATCGATGCAGACGAAATTGACTGTGAGTATGCTGGTGGGAAACTCGTCGACTCTAGTTAGGTCCTGCTTGCTTATGCCTGTACTCGGCAACACTCTCTAGTCATCAGGTTCTCCTTAACGAACGCAAGCCGCTCCTTCGACAGGATATGTTTATGGGTGACCGTGGATAGGCTAAAGCCGTGAAAGGCCCCTGCCATCTTAGATGTGCCAATAGTGTTCATGTCTAATGCAATAACTGGCACACCTGTAGACTCTTGATCGCTTTATCTGAACTTCTGAGAGCGATTAAGTGACACCTAAGACCTACCCCTCAAGTTGATCTCTTGGGTCGGATCAGGACATCCTTGAAATTGAACTTAACGCTTTCCTTGCTTGTCAGCTTGTGTTGGAATCGAACTTTATCGTCTTCATTCGCACTTCCGACTTAACTCCACCTATAGCGTCGCTCGATAATGCCTACCCGCTCAGTCTCGCGGCACACTCTTGATAGGAAATTTTCCTCGGTCTCGCCCAGATGCACTCACAATCAGAGTGAATAAATGGAAAAGTATCACGGTGCCACATAAAACTGGTTATATAATGGAAACGAACGTTTCGGCACATGTGGCAAAAATCAACTCTCTAGAGACCAGCCGCAGAAAACTGAAGGAGTCCCAAATGATTCAATGCGCTTAGCCCCAAGCCCTACGTGAGAATCTTTTAATCTAGTCCCAGCTCGGATAAGTTTTGTCCAGCATGTCTCATACTAGACAGCGACTCTCTTGTAGGGTTTGAATTCATCCTCGAGTGCACAGCCAGGCCCCCACCTAGTCTTTCGTGAATCATTGATCGCTTGACAACCCATCTGTTCTCTCGAGGGATATACGCCTCGACAAGCTTCAGACGCTCATCTCCGTTATGTCCTCCAACTGCGTAGAGAAGCCCGTCCAACTCAACCAATCCAATACCACTGCGTTTTTCGCTCATATCAGGTATTGTTCGCCATTCATCTAGTTCAGGGTCGTAACATTCAGCTGTGTTGAGTTCGCTGGAGTCGCCTCTCCCACCAACGGCATATATTTTTCCATCATATGTTGTACAACCGAGATGTTTCCGGCTCGATACCATGGGTGCGACGAAAGTCCAGTTGTTCGTGGCAGGATTGTAGCATTCCACCGTCTTCAAGGCAACCTGATCTGCCCCACCCATCACATATATGAGCCCATTGAGTACAGTTACACCAGCACCCAACCTCTTGACCCTTAGAGGCTCACATTCCTCCCATGAGTTGGTTTTTGGATCATACCTCTCAACATTGTTCAGCGAGCAAGAGCCTAATTGACCACCGATGGCATAGATGAAGCCCCCCACTGACACGACGCCAACGCTAGTCCTCTCTGACTGCATATCGGCGACATCTGTGTGCCATTTTTCACTGGGTATGTCGTACCTCTCTGCACTCTTGAGGTATTGTTGTCCATCATGCCCCCCAACCGCATACAAACTGTCGCCAAGAATTGTCACACCGACTCCACATCTTGGTCTTGTCATGGGGCTAACTTCTTCCCAATCATCAGAGTACGGGTCGTATTTCTCCACACTAGCGATTGGTCGATATTCGTTCGTCCAACCACCAACGGCGTAGATTCGTTGTTGACGGCGCAACGAGACTCTTCGCTGAAATCTGGGTCCTCTCATTTGAGATCGTTGTTCAGGATAGTTCTGAAGTAAAAGATAATCTTTGGCTTCGTCGATGAGGTCACGACACTTGCTTGAATTCTGTACAAACTCGTTCGATGACAAACATACCAGTCTCACTGGCCCTATCAATGAAAATCGGACGTGGGGCATGATGGTATCAATTTCAGACAGTCGGGCACCCTTATCCTCTGACAACCATCTTAGCACTGCCTCAAAGACCTTTTCTTCATTCTCAACGTTGAGTTGATCGCTGGATATCAATCTCGTCAACCAAGAGCAATCTAGTTGTAGGAATTCCTTTTCATCAACAATTTGCTCGAACTTATCGAGGCAAAAGTTGAAAGTGGTTTGAAATAAGTCTGGTATGTTACATCGATCGGCTATGAGCAAAACGCCTAAACAATTTGATGTATCCACCCTATGCTCTATAAATTTGACACAGAGGTTCTGAACTTCATGTATTTGTAAGATAGATGCGGCCACGAGGACCTCCTGTACAGTTTCGGTGTTGAGACTGATCGACGAAGTATAGCAGAAGTCTATGATCGCCTCAATAGCGAGAGGGCTAACATGTTGAAGGCATACTTTGTTATGGCGAGCCTCCAAGGAATCGTGAATCAACATGCCCTTGAAATAGTCAGAGCAAGCTGCCATCATGATCTTGTGGACCTTGTAACTCTCATCACCAACTAGTATGGTAAAATCGCACAAAAGCTCATCATCCCTGAGGAGTCTGAGGGATCGTTGGATTTGTGCTGGGAATATACTTGAGGTGAACAACTCATCTTGGTCATCGGTCATGCTGAAGAATACTATCAAGTGCCATCTGTGATAATAAAGTGGTGCGAAAATGTGTTCCTTGTATCTCGTTAATATGTTTTAGTCATTTTAGGTTTTTGGTTGATCGACCTCGTTGGGTCGGAAATGAAATAAGCCGGTATAATCCGGAACAGATATAATCAATCCTTATGCTACCAAGACGCCCGTTCGCGGTCGCCGACTAAAATAAATAAAGTGAGGATAGTGCTTATTTCTGTAACGAGGCTGCGTTGCTGCATTGAGATTATTTGGCTGAGTTGTGAGAGTTTATACTTCATTCTTCAATTTACTCAAGAAGCGAACATGGAATGAACAAACACTATTCGATATTCATAACCAAAATTAAATAGAGTCTGTCTACAAGATTTTATCAGGGTGGAATTAATTATCTGCAATTGGACAAGATTCCCCTCAGCTCCAGAGGCCAACAACAAATACGATCAGCTCAAATTCGATCGGAATAGCCACTCCTAAGTTCTTTTCTTAAATCGTTTGACTACTATCACGATGGATGAAGATTATGACGACAACGATGCCGGCTCGGAAGGTGATGACATGGATGCGGACATGATCGACAATGAAGTTCCAGATAATATCGAAGTGCTACCTGGATCGAGTGAGGGTCATCCTGTTCAACCAAACAAAAGAATTACCACTCCATACCTAACGAAGTATGAGCGAGCAAGAGTTCTTGGCACCAGAGCTCTCCAAATCGCCATGGGTGCCCCCGTTATGGTCGAGTTGGATGGTGCAACTGACCCCTTGATCATCGCCATGAAAGAACTTAAGGCCAGAAAGATACCCATAATAATACGAAGGTTTCTGCCTGACAGCAGCTATGAGGACTGGTCTATCGATGAACTTATAATTACCGAATAGGAATTAAATGATTTATTATGTACATATAATTGTAAAGAGAACCTCATACCAAAATCAATCTCGCCAAGTGACATGCATCTCGTCAGTCCTAAACCTCTGTGTGATAGCTGTCTCTTTCCAGTTAGAATCATTTGGCCGGAACCCTGACTCATACATCAAGGCACCAGTGTGAGCAATCATTGCCCCATTATCAACACAGAACCTATCGTCGGTGGCACATAGTCTAGCGCCTCTTTCCTTGGCCATTATGTTCATCATTTCTTGGAGACGTTCGTTACAACCAACACCTCCGACTAGCAAAACCTCTTTGGAGTTTGTCAGGGCCATCGCACGCTCGACAGTCTCAACAAGCATGGCGAACATGGTCTCTTGTATGGACATGCACAAATCTGCCTCGGTATATCTGTCATTCGTATCATTCAACCACTTATCAGCACTTCTCTCGATGAGAGTCAGTATGCCTGATAGGGTCACATCCATCCCCTTAATTTGATAAGGCAAGTCCAAAAGCTTCGCGCCTTGTTTGGCTAGTTGTTCAATGTTATATCCGGGACTAGGATCATTGGAGAGCTTGATTAAGCGAGCGATTCGGTCCAAAAAGTTACCAATAGCGATATCCAATGTTTCCCCGAATATTCGGTATTTACCTCGGCTGAAGGCTATCACTTGTGTGTTTCCACCGCTAACGTAAAGAATGATGGGATTCAAGGCACCCGTAATGAGACGACCCATCTCAATGTGGGCGATGCAATGATTGACGGGCACTAGTGGCTTTCTCCAAAGTTGTGCAATGGTTCTAGCAATGATGGCCGTCGAAACCAACGGGGCACCCATACCTGGACCTTTAGTGTAACAAACTATATCTATCTGAGAATGGGCAATCTGGGCCTCAGACAGTGCCTGGTCAATGAGGTCCAAGATGACAGAGTTATGATGGCGCGCAGTGTCTGCTGGCTTGAAACCCTCGCCAGGTGGAGTGATGTAAGTTTTGCGAGGGTTTGCTAATACCTGTCCATCGCGAACTATGCCGACGCCAATCTTATTGGCGCTTCCCTCGAAGCCTAGAGCAGTTACCATAACTCACTAGGGGTTTGTTTCCGGACTGATCACTTATTTTGTTCTGGTCGTGAGAGCATACTTGACAACTAGTGTTTATTTCTGTGCAAGTGCGTATTAGAGCCTATCAAATAGAAGCGGACCACGTGCAGTTTTTGGAGCAGTACTCCCAACGGCGGGAAGGTGTAGTTGAGACTAAATATAAATAAAAAATTATGTTTCATTAGAATAGATGCGTTGACATCTTCAACTGGATATTAATTAACCGATTCAGCAAGGCCATGCTTTCCGTTCTACATCAGATCGACACCAACCACGAGGAGCTGATTCATGATTCTCAGGCCAATTTTTATGGAACTCGATTGGCGACGTGTAGCAGTGACTCTAAGATAAAGATATTTGAATTGAACGGAAACCAATCTAGATTATTGACAGAACTCAGCGGTCATGAGGGTCCTGTCTGGCAACTGGATTGGTCACATCCAGAGTATGAAAATCTTCTAGCCTCTTGCTCGTAAGTAATGAATAAGCATGGCTGTACCTAGCTTCTATAATTGATTAAATTTATCTAATACCCCCTAAATTAACTCATACACAGCTATGACCGGAAGGTCATCATATGGAAAGAGGTGGGAGGCAAATGGGAAAAGATTAAGGAACACAAAGATCATGATTCTTCAGTTAATTCAATCCAATGGGCACCTCGAGAATTTGGGCTCATGCTAGCTTGTGCCAGCTCCGATGGAACTATATCCATTCTTAGGCATACTGCCGACGAGGATTGGGAATCTCGCAAGATACCAAATGCACATTCCGTTGGGGTCAATGCTATCAGCTGGGCTCCACCCATCTCATCCGTAACAACTATTTATAGGCCTACCAACGCAACTAGTGGAGCTCCTGGTTCAGGAGACTCATCAACGATGCTCAACAGGCCAGTTCTGGTCAAGAGATTTGTTTCAGGCGGTTGCGACAGTTTGGTCAAGATATGGAAATATGTAGATGAAAGTGAAAAATGGGTAGAAGAAAGACAGCTAGACGCTCATTCGGATTGGGTGCGAGATGTAGCATGGGCGCCATCCATAGGTCTGCCCAAATGGTACATAGCGAGTTGCTCACAAGACAAAAAGGTCATCATTTGGACCAATAATGAAGGACCCAATGGTCATGAATGGGAATCTAAGGTGCTAAGTGATTTCAACGATATAGTATGGCACGTATCGTGGTCAGTTATGGGCAACATACTGGCGGTTTCATGCGGTGAGAACCGTGTTAGCTTATGGAAAGAAGATATGAATGGAGATTTTCGCATGATATCCGACGTTACTCTGTAGAATTCGACTAACCCGAAGAATAGATTAAGTGGAAGGGAAAATAATAGATTTCTAGTGTTTCTATCTGACAGTATCAATCGTGCTAGACTAGCTAACTTTTTAGTATCTTCTGTCATAATGCACCTCAGCTGTCATATGTTCAAGGATTTGTTCGCCGATTTTGAGCCTATCGGCCAAACAGGTAGGGCGTCAAGCAAAGTTCTGATGCTAACATATTTATGTTGAATCAGATGCCTAGGAGGTAAAACTTTAGTCTAACTTGGGAAACTAAGTAGTTTTCTTGATCTCAAAAGGACCTTATCGAGGTTATTTGTACTTGTGTGCCTATAGGAGTGATTTGGAACTTGTGTGAGCGCGTGACAAAGGACCGGTAAATGTTGCCCGGGGATCCGGTTTTGCATTTTAAAAAATTTTGCCCTTGGCTTCGTTTTGTTCCATCTGCTGATTTATCTGTAAAACTTCATGGGGTCACCAGCCCTCGTTGTGAAACATCTGGTTCATCCGAATCGAGTCGCATGGAGCCCAAACGTTTACATCGAATGATAAAGTTATGATCTCATGAGTACCCTCAAGTGTTAAAACTGCCATAGAAACAGAGTCGAAAATCCATCAGATATTCTCACGATGGAACGGGACTCGGCCATGGGCGATACGCCCAACTTTCACTACCTGCTACAACATCAGGCTGTCAAATTAACAACAAAAATTAACAGTCTAGACTACAATATGGATCACAAGAAGCGTGGCTATTGTCTCATATTTGACATTGAACACTTTCATCCGTCGAGGAGGCTACCAAAGAGAAGCGGCACTCACGTCGATGCCTCAGGCTTATACAACTTGTTCAGGTCAATGTCATTCGAGGTGGTCGTTTTAAAGGACTTAAGTGCTAAAGAAATTCGCTATCAACTGGATTTTTACTCTAAATTAGATCATAGTGACAACGACTGCTTTGTATGTTGTATCCTGACCCATGGAGAGCATGGCCAATTGTGGGGAACTGATGCTAAGTTTCCTATAGAAATGTTGTTCAATTTCTTTCTTGGAGACAATTGCTTGTCTCTTGTGGGAAAGCCTAAGATGTTCTTCGTGCAAGCCTGTCAGGGTGAAAGACTTGATCATGGAGTTCCAGTTATTGGAGCGGATTCTCTTGATTCAGCAGCTACGTACTTCAAGATACCCACGCACGCCGATTTCCTCATAGCCTATTCGACTCTGCCTGGATTCTATTCTTGGCGAAACACGCAGGATGGATCCTGGTTCATGCAAGCACTTGTACGTGTTCTAAACGACTACCACCACGAACTAGATCTCTTGACCATGCTAACTATTGTGAACCACAGAGTGGCCTACTACAAGTGTTCCAACGCAACCACCCAAGAGTTCAACAATAAGAAGCAAGTTCCATGTATCACCTCTATGTTAACTAGAAGAGTTTTCTTGAGACCCAAACAAATCCACCTCTGAGACCGGATTGTATACTATCATAGACTGACAGACCATTCACTGTACATTTTAATTTAATACAACACATCCAATGATAAACTACGATTAACGATATGTGGCTAATATGTTGGCCACTTGTTCTAGTTCAATCTTTTCTGTAATATTGATTGTCTTTATCTTATCCTCTTGGTTGGCGACAGTAACATAGCCGTCATCGTTCGCTCTCCAGTCATTCCTTTTCAACCAATCTTTGAACTCCTCATTTTCCTCTTCAAATCCTAGCAGTTCTCTCAGTTGGTTGATCCTTATATTCTGATAAGTTATACCGACAACATGGCAAACAAACTTTCTGATGCTCTCCTTAAATCCAACAATCCCAGCAAATAAGTCTGCCTGACTCGATAGCTCAGCCCAAAATGCCTTGAATTGGCAGAGCTCTAGTCTCTTGTGCATAAGGATAATCTCTTGTATGCCATCATGGTTGAGTTTGCTTGAGTCGATCAACAGTTCGCATAGTATAAAATCGGGGTGAGGTAGATTTGTCAGAGCTTTTAGGAGGATTTTCTCGACAACTTCGCTTTTGAATAGACCTGGATTAAACTGATATAACTTCAATATGGCTGAGTTTGCCTCAAGATCATATTGATTGTTTTTGCACTGAGCATCCAAATACTCAGTCAGAATGTCGACGTGTAGTGGGTTGTAACGCTCGATCCCTTTGAGCTTGTTAGCGATGTCTTCTTTGGTTAAATCGGCCATTTTGTTGTAAAATATGACGATTAGAAGCCAGGATCTTCATGGGAGATTCATCGGGCCTGGACATAACCGGCGAATAATCATGTGGTCTCATGAGCAAACACGGCGCACCAGTCGTGGGGAAACTCTACGCAGATTTAAAAGCGCGAAACTTTGAATCGAGCACTGACAGAAGAAATCTTAGCACAGCAAGTCATTGTATCTGATCTTGCTCTCTCACCTCGCTAAGCCCAGTCAAAAGTGTACACCATAGATTTTTGAAGGAAAGTCTCAACCCGAGCTTGATCGAGATTGTTGACCATTGACACAGTTACTCGGCTTTGATTCGATGATCTCGTGATCCTGACCACAAGTGAGGGTGCAGGTGACAATCTAGAGGTCTAGCTGCCAGTATAGTTGGTGATAACTGTCTCGCATGGTCTACCATTTGTAACTCTCTTCGTATCTCCACCTCTCTCGCTGGGATGATAAACTTTCACCTGACTGTCGTAGGTTCGACTCTGACATATCCTGATAAGTTGTGGCCAGTTTACAAAGCTCTGATGCAACAGACAGGTACAAACGATTTACCGTTGGAATCGAGCAGAAGAGTTTGCTAATCGAGGTATATAAGCGAGAAAGTTTCCCGATCCTTGGATTCAGTAAGCGAGAGAATCCTGTTGACGGCTTTTAAGAGAAGTTCTAAGAAAAAGTCTCTGAGAGATGATTTAAACTCTAAATATCTATGCTTTTTCGATATTGATAGGTGAGAGGACTTATTTTTCCATGTGAACAAAGAGAGACGAAGGCTCAAGAATGAATGTAAGTAATTTGGAGCTATCTTATCCAGTCATCTCGAGTGGGCGCCTAACGAATTTGCACAAAATACTTATATTTGGACTAGATCAAACTAGGCTCATTCCAATTATTGATATTGTTTCTCCACCTTATGTTTCTGAGAGCTTCCGGTCAAGTGCACAAAAAGCAGAGTGAGTACACCTAAAATAGAGCAACTTAAACCGACGACTTGAGATATGAACACTAACTGATATTTTGCTTCAAGAACCTGAGAACGTTGTCGCGGAAATGCAGGTGATCTGTTTAAGTGACGCAATTGTTCTAAAGTTGAACACAAACACCCCATTCAATGGAATGGTTTACGCAAAAGACGCACCAAACAGCAGTAGTTGTGTTTCTGAGTTTAGCTCTTCAACAAATATGACTTTCAGACTTCCCTTGAAATCATGCGGCACCCTGTTTGCTGAGGCCGATGACGGAATTGAATATTTCAACACCGTTATAGTTCAACCTCACATGCGGCTCATGACAAACCAGGGCAAGGGCTACCACATCCGGTGCAAGTATCAGACCCGAGAGAGGACGATTGCAAACACACACTTCAACGTGAGGTGAGTGCTCGATAGATTTAAGCTCGATTATCGCCAATGAACTGCCCGCTAACGAATACCCCTCCCAACTAAGCGCCTCATTTCTGATGCAAAACAATCCACTTGCTTCGACAACACCACTTTTGGCCACAGCCTCAATGCCATCATGCACGATGAAAATCTTTCGTAGTGGACGAGACGATGTTGCGGAAACGGTTAAAATCGGCGACAAGCTGATCATGGTTATAGAGATCGACCAACAAGACATGTATGGAATGAAGATAACAAATTGTGTTGTAAGAGATGGAATGAACATAGCCGAGCAGCAGCTTATTGACGACTCTGGGTTAGTATTGTGGGGCGTTACCCTTGTATGCTTGATTTGAGAGACTAACCATTCTTCTTGCATATCCCAGCTGTCCAGTCGATGAAAATATCATGCCAAAGTTCGAATATACAAACAACTATACCCGAGCGGCAGTCTCATTTCCGGCACACAAATTTCCACACACTAGCTCCGTTTACTACCAATGCAATGTCCGCCTTTGCATCAACAATGGCGGCTGTGATCTTGCCGAATGCAACGGAGCCTCGAATAACAGGAGCGATGGTCCGAGGAGAAAGAGATTCGTTGGACACGATCATCAGCATTCGGCGAGTCTGATCGCTCAAAAACAGGACACTCAAGTGGAAGCACCCCTTCTGCCTGAGCCAGAGCCATTAAAGGCTGGCCCAGTTGCTAAGGGGGGCGATATGAGTTTTGACGTCTATTCTGGTCTCTATGTTAGCGACTTGGATGTTGGAGGTGAGCAGGAGCTGTTGGGCGGGGCGTTGAATTTTTTAAGAACCAATAGTGACCAATATCTCTCTTGATTCAATCAAATTACAGAGTCAGGTTCGAGCGATACTAACGCGCAACAGGTAACATCCTCGGGACTGTCCAAGAGGAGTGGCAACGCGAACGAGGAAGTCTGTCTGACTATTGGTCAAGCGAGTCTCATGATACTATTGGCTAGCTTGGCCACAGTTGGTGTAGTTTTAATGCTCGTTTGCCAGATCGGTCTCGTTGGCCACGATCGGCAAACCTCACTGCCGAACCATTTCTTGTCGAGCCACCTACCCGTGAGCCAGCCAGACAATTGCCCGGCCTCCAGGTCACCGTATTAGTGACAGATGGAAAGTATCTAGACTCGGTGCGACCCTTTATCAGCAGCTCAATGCCACAACTGCCAATTCTGAGACAAGAGACATTTTCACCTGAAAAATCCACTGAGCAGTTCTGGAAAAGAGTCAAAAATGTTTAAATTTGAAGAGAGAGAGAGAGAGGAGTTTAAACGATGGTTTAGTTCGAGGGAGCAAATAAACAAGAGTTAAACTGGAACAGAAATGAGCTAGAGATTCCTGAGCGCTCGATCTACTTCTGTCTCCATTGAATTGCGTGACACTCTCGCCAACAAACAATCTGTCTAGCCAACCTTTGCGCTAAGCTTGCTCAGGTTGATTGTTAATGAGAGCGGTGAATTCCGAAGACGGGAGAGGGGCTCAACGCGGTTGTTTGCTGGAATGTGCACCATTGCAATTCAAAGCTTGCATTCCGCTTTCAGGGTTAGTTTGCTGATTCCGACTTGAGCTCGCAAGGAGAGCTGCCATTTTCCCTACCCAAACAGGTCAGCCCTTCCTGTCACTCTCATCGCATAGATAGACCTAATAAGATTGAATCAAGACAAGTAGTTACAAATGGGGCCCCAACAACGGAATCAGATCAATGTAGAGCGGCCATCCTATTATCATCTGCCCAGAAGCAGGCCGGTTTCCTTCGAGAAGCCGAGCCAACTTAGCGCACCTGGCAGCGGAATGAGAGCGTCCACGATCAGCGAGGCTTCGAGCTTTCTAAGATCAAACTTGGCTCATTATGTGAACAATCAACAACATAGTAAACAACAACAATTTGAATCTAATCAAAATCAGACAAGTAAAATGAATTCAAACTCGAACTCGTGCGAACAAGGGCTCTCGTTAGGCCAATTTACCTCGCATAACAATGTGCCTAAGCCTTTCGTTATTCAAGGTGATTCAAGGAGCACAAGTGGATTGGCTGGCAACGAAAATGGCCATCAAATGTTGGCTGGACACTCAAGCGGAAGTGGACAACTCCAAGCCAATTTGGCTGATCCGGTTCCGCGCCAGCCAACGCCAAGGATCTTGGTTACAAGCGAGTGTTCGCACTATCCAACCTCAACAGTGCACAAGAGCATGTTGGGAAGCAGGTCGAGCTCAAAAAACGAGAACACGAGCTATAGTCGCCTGGTAACGCCGAGCCTCATGACTGCCTCCTATGAATCTGTATCGTCACAATCATTAGGTGCAAGCAACAACAGTCTTGAAATCGCAACGACAAACGCTGACTCAATTCAGGGTGATTGCGCTGATCAACAACGGACCCAATCAGCAGAATCGAGTCAGAAGTTTAAGATCGATAATCGGGGACAATCATCGAGCTCATCGCTCAAAGCCCCTGAAAAGCCTACCACTCCACCTTCGAATTCAGAATTCGGAGAGCGTAAGGACCTGAGCGAGACCAGTACCGATTCGCAGTGGATATTACCGAAATCAAAGTCGCCAGTTGCACTGTCGAGCAATACAGTTTTGCCGGATACTAAGCGAGACGAGTTCATGTTCTCTCGACAACTAGAACGAGCCTCCATTGCGCATCAAACCTATCGAACTCTACCCATAGTTATGCCGAAACCTAAGGCTAGACATGATCTGGCAAGTGGCACATACATGCGCTATACGCAGGATCCTACCTGGGACTTGGCTCAGGCAAAACCTATGGGCTTGTGTAAGGATCATAGCAGGAAGATCCAACAGGCGATCAGGGGCACGGTGAGTTATCAATCAATATTTATGCTTCTTAACCCTTTAAATTCATTGACTAACCAGCCTCTCATCCTATTCAAGTCACTCGATCCACGCTCAGTATCGAGGGATGACTCAGTTCCCGCCTTCAACTATCGCGAATATATCGAGTCAACTCGACGGGCATTTTGAGTCCAACTAAAACATGTAACATGCGTCCGCTTTCCTGGGTAGCTTACGAAACGAGGCAACACTTGACTGATGTGGTTCAGATCGCTTCGATTTTCGCAAGCTCAACGAGGGACGACTCAGCTACAACTAGTCGGTTGTTGTGAAAATGAAGGCTCATCAACATACAAGGAGAGATCAACCGAAGGTGTGGGTATCGAGGCAATCGGACTTGAATAAACAGAGACACGAATCGAACGACATCCGTTTAAATGGTGTCCAATCGCGCCAAAAATGCACACGAGCTCGATGCGTTGGTTCAATCTATTCTCCAATACTCTCAGTTGAGCTCGTTCGATTTGGTGGGTTTTCAAAAAGTATCGGATTGTCGAGACCAATTTCTTGTTGATCATCGTTCCCATAAAGCAGCGTCAATGGTACAGCTATGTTAGATATAATCACTTGATATCGGACTCAACGAAAACTATAAGGGTGATGAGGCCGTACCTATAGCATCAGGGCCAAACTATGTGGCAAGATTTTCATATTTCGAAGTGCAATCAGTCTAGACACTCGGTCGGTGCAACCAGATCAGATAGTGGATACATGAAAAAAGCAACAACTGGTGGAGGACTTGCACCACTGACGAGAGAAACATTTTGATGGATTTTTGACTAAAAAATAAAAATTGAGTCAAACTTAATGACGATACAATGATAATGTCATTGGTCCGAGAAGCCGAGAACAGATATAATTCCACCCATTTGTCTGCCAAGCCTAGAATAGAGCTAGAGTTTTGAGAGCTCGGATTTCATAGTCGGCGACCGAATGGCCAATCAGCAAATCCATGCTCAAAATGGACCAAGCTGAGGAAAAGATATCACTGAATATGTAGCTAGATTCCAAGACCCCATCCTAGCTACTTATTGGTTTGAATCGAATCATGGGTGATATATTGATTTACGAGAAGGATCCGCGACCTAAATTTGTCGGCCGCTACCTGATCGGTGATCTCATAGGCGAGGGTAGTTATTCTAAAGTGAAAGAAGTTATCGACTCAGAGAGCTTGGAAAGGCGAGCAGTTAAAATAATGAAGAAGCAGAGACTAAAAAAGATACCGAATGGTGAGGAGAATGTTCGCCGCGAGACCAGGTTGATGTCCAAGCTGAACCACAAGAATGTAATCAAGTTAGTTGATCTAATTTATAATGAAGAGAAACAGAAATTGTATATAATAATGGAATATTGCGTCACAGTTTTGCAAGAATTATTTGATCGAGCACCAGGAAACAAACTGCCTATCTCTCAGGCCCATTATTACTTCGTTCAATTAATAGAAGGCTTGGAGTACCTTCATAGTCAAGGAATAATTCATAAGGATATAAAACCAAGTAACCTGCTCATAGATAACTCAAACGTTATCAAGATAACAGATCTTGGAGTTTCCGAACAACTGGATCCGTTTGACCCAAGTGATTGGTGCTCGACTAGCCAGGGCTCTCCGGCTTTCCAAGCGCCAGAATTAGCCGAGGGAGTTGAAAGATTTAGCGGATACAAAATCGATATCTGGTCAAGTGGTGTTACTCTATACAGCATAACCACAGGCAAATATCCCTTTGAGGGTGAAAATATTTATAGACTATTTGAAAAGATTTCGAAAGGCGAATTCGTCATGCCAGAAGATTTAGACCCTGCTCTACAAAATTTATTATTAGGTATGTTAGCTAAAGATCCAAGTGAAAGGTTTTCTTTAAATCAGGTTAAATCACATGACTGGGTTCGTCGGAGGCATCCCCCAATTAGCGAGCATGTGCCACTACCATGCCAAACTCCCACAGTAATTCCGGATAATATGTGCAGCAACAACAATAGTTATATAGGTAGCAGTAATTCATTTAAGCAACAGTGTCTTCTTCTCTGAATAGATATGTTGTCCAATAGACCAAATTGAAGAGTGCAAATTTAAGAGGAAAAAATATGCGTGAGATTACGTCGATTCTCTTTGATCGTGTAGGAAACTTGGCGAGCCACATCTTGCACCAATTCTTGCGTCTTGAGGGATTCGATTTCATAAGATGAATGTCACGTGGTGATTTCTGTGAAAGGACGGTTGATATTTGTGATTAGCGATACGGAGGTTAAATTAAATCTACCCAGGCACGAGTAGCTCTATAGTGGAGTCGTCAGATCTCGAGGACCTCAATACCCAAAACTCCGCCATGCAAAAACAAGATTGATTGACTGATCACGGGACAATTTTTCGAGTGAAACCGTTGGTGCTCGTTGGAGAGATTAAAACTTATAAAGACCCCTCCCCCATCTAATAGCTTGACTCGTCTGTAATTCGTCCTATCAATCGATCTAGGCCCAACAGTGCACAATCAGGGCTTCGAAACTGACGTTCTAGGTCAGTGTGCCTCAGAGTGATGCTGGTGCGAGAAATAGATTTATCCCACCGCTTGCTCATCCAACGTAGCCGTCTAACGGGGTTTGGTAGAGCTTAACGAATGTTTGTATCCGACTCGTGGTCGCGGGTCGCTTGGGAAGAGCTCTCTCCAGCGAAAGAAATGATCTTGGAGGGTTAGAGAGAGAGAAAAGCCTCATAGGTGAGGTTTCAAGGATTTCGAATGGAAGGGGGAGAAAGTAACGTACAAAGAGCGTATGATCCAGGTATTGGTGAACATTCGGAACTAGAGTTCAGATCAAAAGAATAGCAAACAAGATTGTGCCACGTCTAGTTGATCGAAAGCTCCTTGATTGCCAAATAAAAGGGCACTGCAATCAAACAGTTCGCCATGGCTCAGGGCTCTGAAGTTTTGCGGGCTACTTGGTTGCAAGTAATTACTGGTTGGGTCTCAAATTGATTGGCTAGTTTTCAATCAACGAACTGGCGCCGATACAACGTTGAACGGACGCCCTCGTATGGGTTGAGAAGGGAACAGCGAGTGAATGGAAAACCAATAAGTGAGACGAGGGCTTGTTTGTTGGGTTGCAATGGAGCCAATCAATTTTGCAGATCTGATCCATCGATCAACGACACGGGGACCCAAGAACTCTTCGCATTGAGGTGATGAAAGACTCTGATGCTGTTTCTTTTGGGCGTAGCTACTTGAGCCACATGAGCTGTGGCACTAAGGCCGGCACAGGTGGAGGATCCGTACAATTCCAACAGCAAGCACACCTATGCCAGTATATACTTCTAGTTCCATTCCAATCAGAAAGAACGCCGCCTAAAAACAGCCATCAGATTCTTGGAATCGTAAATAGGGCCCGCAGGATTCGGGGCCAAATCTGCTATTGGGAATCGCTAAAGGCGAGCAGACACTTATACTAATTGCAAGAGTCTAGAATTAGAACCCGGACGGTTTGGTTGAACACTAATGACGAGATTGGGAATAAAGTTGATGAATAAATTAACGGGCTATCACTTACCAGGTAGTGTAAGGCGCAATTTAGTTTCGGGATCTTACCAGGGGCAGCATTGCAATTCGCCGCCGAGCTTGCGTGGTTCAAGTTGGCGCGTCCTAGGGTGGCCGCTGAGCCAGGTAAGCCTGGTTTGTTGTTTCCGATGCCATTTGGAAGTCTCGTGCTAATGCAGGATTGATTTGCGTTTCCCTCCATGGATTCAGGTTCACGGCAACCATCAATGTTGGTTTGCTCATTAGAGGAGCCAAGCCGACTCGCTGACTTGAAATGCTCGCCAACTATTGAAGTTTGGCCACCGGCGGCGAGCATCTGCGGCTGGTGAGCATGGTGATAGGTGTGGTTGCAATGTTGGCTTGCTGGTATAGATAAAAATGGGCCAAAGAAAGACGGTTGCTTGCCTGCCAGTGCCGAGGGCGAGTTTTCGTCAGGCGGGGGCGAAGTGGGTGGCGCGACCCCAGCTGCAGCGGCGGCGGCCGTTGCCTCGCGCCAACGCATCTGTTGGGTCTGAGTCAGGGCCGAGGTGAGCATTTCTCGCTTATGTTGGTCACTTCGAGATGCATAGTTGACTAGCGCGAACTCTAGCAAGGCCCCAAAGACGAAGGTCAGACAAACGCCGGTCCAAACGTCGATGGCCTTAGTGTAGGAGACCGGCGGTAGCGAGGCGTTGATGCCAGAAATTTGGGTCGCCATTGTGAGTAGTGTTGTTACTCCTAGTGAGACGCGCGCTGGAATTGCGTTTGGGTCGAGCCAGAAGGAAACCCAAGATACGATGACCAGCATACAACATGGGATATAAATTTGGATTAGATAGTACGAGAATTCTCGTTTGAATATCAAGTCAATGCGTAAGCAACTGTAAGCGCCAGTTGTTGTCCTGCTGGTGCAATAGGCTGTATCATAGGTTTCAAGCGTAAATCTTGGCAAATTTAAGGGTTTTGCAATCTGAACTGGATTGTTCTCCTTCCAAAGAAACTTCAAATCCTCGTCCAGGTAGCCATAGGAGGCCATTTCAATGGTGCAATTTTGCTTATCCAATGGATAGTATTTTAAATCCATTGGACAGGCGAGAACGAGAGAGATTCTAATTGAGTAAAGGACTTCGCCCTCGCCCTTGATTCTAAGCAAAACGTTTGGCATGATTATCTTGTGAAAGTGGCCTTCCTTTTCATTTCGGAAGAACAAATCAGGTTTCCATAGGCGCTCCTGTTCGGTCAGAGTTATTGAGTTGAGGCCGTAATTTTTGTACTGCGACATCTTCCCAAACGCCAGCCGGTCGTCAGTCCACTCTTGCCTGAGCGACAGCTGGACAGAGTATTCCTTCGGTTGAGAAGGAGGAGGAGGAGGAGAGAGGGAGAGAGCGGACATGTTAGTTTGGCCTGAACATGATCCTGGCATCATCCAGGCCACCAGGTCAGATTTGCACCGAGAGGGTGAGACTCTCGTCCATGAAGACGTGATTTGAATGCAATCAGAGAGGTAGAGCATGTTGAATATCTAGCTCCCATGGCAAAGTTTCGCCCCGAGAAAGCCGAGCAATCCAGCGAAAGCCAGCTCAGTGGTCTGGCGATCGCGACAGCCATCTGCAGGCTGGCGGGCTCAGCAAATGCGCGATCCATGAGCATTAGCGAGGGCCTAATTATTTCCAGACCATCGAGAGCCCATGAGTCTTGGTTGGCTAGCTTGCGCGGAAGCGGAACAAAATTTGCGTATCATCATGAGTTTGATATAATCGGAGCTCAAAGTGGCGCCAAGCTTTGGATCATCTTCCAGGAATTGTTTGTCGTCATAATCTGGCTGCTTGGGGGCATGGCAATCGAATTGAAGCTGAAAGCTTTGAGCTAGACGCGTTCGAGATGCTTCCATCGTCGGTTTGTTGGGAGAGAGATTTGGCAATTTATTTGAGGCAAGTTGATCCATGCCAATCGCGCGCCAAACTCGCTCGATACCTGGCTAAATGCTGTCTAAGCGGCTCGGTTTGCATTGGAATTCAGTGGAGATTCTTGGAATCAGGCGAGCAGTTTGATTTAAATTGATTCGGGCAGCGAGCGAGCGCGAAGAGATGACGAGGTGGCGAGCTTTGGGCTTGCAAATATTTCCGGCGAGCTAGCGCTCGTTGGATTTGAGTCCGCTGATGGGCGGCTTTTCTAGAATTCGAACCCCTTGCACTGGGCAAACCAGGGACTCCACTTACCATTGTGACGTCGTCAATTTTCGAGATACTTCGCACCAGCGTGTTCACCTTCACGATCGTTGGACCGTCGCTACCTATTGGGCCGGAAGTAGGCGTTAGCAGTCTGAGCTTGTTGGCAGCAGTGGATTTGGTTGCTTTTAATTAGTCGTCTCGCCGCCAGCTAGCTGCTTGCCCGAATTTGATCCTCTCGTCTCAGTTGGCCCAGTTTGGATCTACGAGAGTGAAAACTATGCAAAGAAACTTGGCCCGGCAAACAGTGCAAACATTTGCAGCCTTTCAATTGTGTGCCGTGCAATCGCTCACCTTTGGCTCACGACGAGCGGGCGCCAGGCAGGGGATTTTGAGCAGGTAGTAGCACTTATAGAGCCTCCAACGGGACGCATGTTGTGTATGAATTCATATTGATTTGTATGTGTTTGAACACTCGGGTTTGGCCGCCACCGTTGAATGGCTTTGCTTAAGACGCTTTGGCTTAGTTAGTGTTTGCGCTCGCGAGCGAGCACCAAAATGAGGCCCCTGCAATGCCGATGGATTGGCACTGGATGGACGAGTTAGTGATGCCCGATTGCACCTAGCTGCCAGGTCAACTCTACCTCTAACTCCACTTCCAACTCAAGCCCCAACTCGGACGCAAACTCAAACTCGAACTCAAGCCAAAACTCTAACGAGCAAGCGACTGGCTACTCGAGCATGGAGTTCTATTCTTAGCCGGAAGTTGGCCTACCAACCAAGCAGATGGGCAGCTTTTGTTATCGCTTTCCCTTTTCGGCTCCAACGCAGAACGCAAGTGCAAATCAGATCCCAAATGCCAGCCTAACCAACTTCGAGTCTCATTTGCTGGCGGCGTGTGAATAAATGAGGATGATTTGCATTGCATTGGCTCAATTTTCTCATGATCAATGATCTCGCACTCTCGATCAACCCGACAGACGAGTTCCGTTGCACTGGGGCGCACGAGCGATGCGTTCTGGGCTCCGAGGATGCAAGTTGGTCTCAATATTTGGGTCGATCGTGCGTCCTTGCCGGCGCGGACAAGGTGAAACTCGCCAAAGCGGCATCGGAGTTGGCCTCGTGGCTTGCAAGCGCACGAACGAGAACGAGAACGAGCTCGACGGATAGCGCGAGACGAGGGAGAGAGAGAGAAAGAGAGGAACTAGGCAGCGGACGTGCGTTAAATAATTTGTAAACTGTTTGCGGGTCCGCGGTCATGGGCCAGCAGCTTCTCAGTGTTGCCATCGTTTTCCAGCTTTCGAGTCTCCGAAGCCTGATGAATATCCCTCTCGGCTGAGTTCTGGCCAGCACACGAGTTGAGGCTAGTTTTGGCCCGAGTCCATTAGTTGGCAGAGAGACGGGTCAAATTTAGCTGCCTCTTTGGCCCATCAGACGCAGATCCAGCAAAGCTGCCATTTATAGCTCTATAACTTGTTGTTCATCGCTCAGGTATAATCGAGTGCAAAGCGAGTTACATCGACGCAGCCACACTGCCCAATTCAGCATGCAAGTTGGAGTAAGCTAGCTTACAGGACAGCTTTGGGTTGGACGCTGCCATTTGAGTGGTGGTCGGCCAACAAGCGGAAGCCTTCGATTTAGTTAGCTGGGTGTGAGCAGAGCTTGCTGGCCCCTAACTCGGTCGGCAAAGTGAAGGATTGAGCCTGTCTACATTGACTCGTTAGGCCCAGCCTGCTGCTCCAATCGGGCGGCGGAGATGATTGGCGAGCTGAGTTCGAGAGGAGGCGCAGAGAAAGCGAAGGATTGGGCGCGAGATGCGGCTCGTCGTTATCTCGGCCAACTCTGCTCGCCGCCGACCATTACCTGGCGCTAGCTTGGCGGCCAACACCATGGCCGCCGTAATCGAGCCATAAAGTCGGCTCAGAGTGGCGGCCTCGTGGAGCTTGTTATGTGGCCCAGAGGATTGGTGGGCTCTCAATCTGGATTTGGCCCCTCCGAGTTCCCCAGAGGGAGAGAGAGCTCGCACAGGCTAAGCCGCACCTGGTTTCGAGCGGGCGCGCGAGATGGGTCCAAATTATAGATCATTTAGGTGGTTTTAGCGTCAACTCTATGCTCTGTCCACTCCGCTCGCCTCTCATGGTTGTCTAGATGGCAGCTGTTCGGCTCGTTGTCTCGGCATAAGAAAATTTCGTCCAGAATTTCAATCAAACCCGAGCGCTCGGAGGCCACGACTTTTCTGGTTTTACGTTAGCTCTGACGGCGCCACCGCCGCAGCTGAACCGGGCAAACACAAGCCTGATTGGCGGCGCCTCAGGGGGAGGAATAAATCTATTTGCCAACTCTGCGCTTTTCGCGGAGGGCGCCTTTCAAAGAGAATAGGAATGTCCTCTCCTGCCATTTACTCAAATCTCAGGATCGAAATAGAAATGCAAGCTGAACTCTAGCTAGCGGCACGAGCAAGTCTGTTTTTGGTCGCATCGGTTGGGGTGGAAAATGTGAGGCATCGATCTGGATATTGTAAACACACTTGAGTTTGCTCTTTTTAGCCCATCCCGTGTGACGTGAGCGGCCGCTTTGTTTCGGCTCCCCTCCAACTTGGGCCTGTAAATCCTCTCGACCTCTCAGCCGGCAAAACTCTTTTTCCGCTTACTTCAACCAACGAGCTCAGCAGAATTCGATCGCCGGTCTTGGGATGCAAATTTTGCTACCTGGGGAAATGAGCTAGCCGCCGGATGCCATTTATCAAGTTTGTCAGCGTTCGTTGGCGTCATGATTTACGATAAAGCTTGCAAACTTTTGGCCGACCAACGAGAGTGGCCACTCCTGGCAAACTCGCCGCCTGCGTCCAAATGGCCCCAAAGCGGACAAACAAAATGGGAGTTATAACTCTGCTGGTTTTCACCTAAAATGACGCTGGCTCCAATTGGAAGCTGGATGCTTATTTCGGCCAGATCTAGCGAGCGAGATAAAGTAAGCCAGTCCAAGCCGGTCCACTTCAGTCCAGTTGGCCCCCTTGCTTGCGAGAGGCAAAATCTGGCCCAGAAATCGACTTGTCCAGCTTTAGATTAAACTTTTCCATCTCCATTGCACGAGAGCGATCCTTTTATCGCCCCTCACTTCGCCGGGAAATTGGTTGCGCTCGCAAACAAGTGGACTGGTGGGTTGGGTTAGGAGGATTGGAGACGAGCGCGCCAGGATCGCAATCGCAGCCTTGAGTTGGGCTCGCTTGGCGGCTCAATTTATTATGTAAATAACTGATGGATCATGAAAACAAGCTCATCCGCCCGACGGAGGGACGACATCTTCGGTACGATTCGAATGGCCCTCTGTAGAATCCAGCTGGGCGATCGGATCTTTTGGGGAGGCCCAATTTTGACCTCCAAGCTGGCGCCGAGAGCCACGGGTTCAGCCTGAATGAGAGTTGGGTAGGACATGGATTGCTCTGTCCGACGTTGGAGTGACAGGGCTAAGCGAGCTGGCCTGGCCTTTCAAGTTTGCATCGCCCATTTGGCTCCACTATTTGAGGGTGGCGCTCATTGGCCCTGCAGAGGGGCTGTATGGCTCCGCATTCGAATGCCGCCCCCTTGCTGGCCAATGGCAAAATCGTGATTCCAATTAGAGGGCCACCCATCGTTTTGCGCCCAAAGGAGTGGCCGGGCGAGCCCAAAGTGGCCGATTAATCACAACGCCCATCCGCCGGCCAAACAAACAATCAATGATCCTCGCGCGTCTGGTTGCGCGAGCAGCCGCATTGGGCGCCGGCCACTGCCACTGCCCAGAGGCCAGTTGCCTTGGCGCCGGTCAATCAGGCGCGAAGGAGGAGGCTAGAGGAGGCTCCTTCCGGCCGCGACTGCCCTGGCTCGAGTGTCGGCCCAAATGGGCGCCTCCGCCGAGTCGAGTCTAGCCGAGCGAGAGCATTAAAGTGTCTCTCTCTCTCTCTCTCGTCTAACAATTCTAGCAGCAGGCCTGCTTGCCTGAGAGAGGCCGCGCTTGCTGCCAGCGAGAGCCGGCCGCCCCCGCTCGATGGGCTGAGGATGATTCACTTGCTCGCGGGCGACTCCATCTCAGCGCCTTCTCTCGCCCGAAAACCTTCGTCCAGGCTGCAAACTCAACGGGCAACTCAATTTTCACCCCCCGCCAACAGCCTATTGAGGGCCAATTTGTGAGTTTAATCATCGGCCTGGTTGGCGCTGTCGGCTCCAATCCAGCGGCCGGCCCGCTTAGACTGGCGCCAAAGTGGACGGAAATTGTAGTTGAGTTTGGCTGATTCAAGTAACGCGCCAGCGATCGTCCTCCTCCTGGCGGCGGGCCTCATTGTCCTAGCAGATGGGCCGCTCGCATCCGAGGCCTCACTCGCTCCCATTGGGGTGGCCGGCGCCAGGCTAAGCCGAGCGCCGCTCGGCCTTCGCATCCACGCTTGGCCAAGTGGCGAGAGCCAGATTTGGAGCCAAAGTGGCCGCTCGTCGCCAGCTAAGAGCTTTCAATCCGATTGAATCGCGTGCGCTCAATCTCGAGTGGGCCGCCCAGTCTCAAGTGTCGAATGTTAGGGAGATATTTTGTAACCGGCCGACTCAATCTTATAGAGCAACGGGCGCGCTCACTTTGGCCACCGACTTGCTGCGGCGACCTAGCGACGACAGCGCTAGGTTGGCCCGACGGCAGCCAGATAGATGGGCCAAAGCATGATGGCGGCAACACTCATTGTGCTCGCCTCCAACACCAAAGCTGCACGGACAAAACTGGAAGCGACGGAGTAGAAAATTGGATGGACGGAAAATCTTCATTGTACTGGGCCAAGATTCATTGTGCGCGAGATTTTCCAAACTCTCTCCCTCATCCTCCTCTCCCACTCAACCCTTGGACGACACCAGCAGGATAGGGAAATCAGACCGCAACCAAATGGTGGCGCCAGCAAGCGCAAAACTGAACCGAGTCTCGCACTGTCCCAACTCTGACAATTCCAGATCGATCACACCGAGTCCAGCAAAGTCGGCGCCCATTCAATGGGATGGGCCGCCGCCTTTGCTCCTCGAGGCTGGCGCCGTCTTTGCGCCCACAATCCATCAGTCGGGACCTTTTATCGATCACGTTGGCGTTTGCTGGGCCAGAGTTGGTTTGCTTCGTCCAAGCGGCCGCCAAACTAGATGCAGCCCTCCGGTTATGAACCAAGGCCTCAACCCTCTTCGCGCACAAAAATAAGTCCAGCTGAAGGGGGGCAACAGAACGGCTTCGGCCCAAATATATTGTTTCCTCGAGCTTGTTAACTAAATTGATTGCGCAATTCGCGCGCCCAGATGAGCCGGCGAGCGGCTGGCCAAGTGGACTTGCGTTGGCCAGGTTTGAGATAGTCGCCCGTGGAGCTGGCGGCCGACTCGAGTGTCAGCAGGGGCCGCGAGTGGCCGCTTGCCTGCAGACACTTGGCGGGCTCGAAATACTGGCAGCACTGGCGCGTCAATTAAGTCTCGACAGCGGGCCCCTAATTGAACGGCCAGGCAAACAGCTCGCCCTAAACTCACCTGGCCGACTTGCGTTGTATGGGCTGGATCCAGCCGGTCGGATTCGCTTATCGTAGCCCTCGCCCAATATCTTGTCCACAATTTGCTTCTCGATCTCCCTGCTTGAGGCTTGGGCGAACTCGGCCGACTTGGTCGCCTTCGGCTGGCCGCCGCCGGTGACGAGCGCCGGCTGGCCAACCTGGGAGGCGCCGGCCACAAGGAGCTCGGGAGGGGCAAATCCAAGCTGCCGGGCCGAGTCGAGCGCAAGCACTAGGAGCGGAATGTGTAGACAAACATGGAGCAAGAGTTTGCCATTGCTGGAGCTCGCTCTTGGAGGGACCATCTTGATTGCTTACAGCGCTTGATCAGTCCAACTCTGTAAAGGTGAACTCTCGCTCTCTCCCTCTCACAGCTCAGCTAGTTGTTTGTTCGCGCTACTTTGCTCTGCTTTGCACGCGACGGCACCTGCTGGGCGAGTTTAGTTGATTTGATTGCCCGCACTCAATCTTGGTCAATCAAGCCTTGCCTCAACCGAGGACAGTCGCGCTAACTCGCCCTCTCGCGGTCTCCCTGTGGCTGGAGTCTTGTGCGCAAACACAAGCAACACTCTCTCGCCGCCCGATAAGCGAAAGGATGTGGCTGCAACGTCGGTTAAACTGGGCAGCCCAACTTGTTTGGCTGCCAGTCTTCGCTTCGAATGAGGCCGCTCGAGTGTTGGCCCGTAGGCGCTGCCGTGGTTGCGTCTAGGTGCGTTCGCGACTTGCGCGCTATGAAGCCGGGGCATGCGCCGTTGGAAGCGCACAAAACTGCAGCCACCAAGAGGCTGGCCGGCTTCCTGGCTCCACGTAAACATTGTTACAAAAGTTGAAAACTCCATTTACAACCATCCAGGCTCGGTTGGTTCGAGCTTCGGGATAAAAATAGGCCCGCTCCCCTCTTGATCACCTGAATCGTGCCCGCTTCTCCTAGCAAACCGGCTGATTGGTCCTCTCTCGCGGACAGTTCAAGTGGTCTTCGGGGTTGGCCGCATTTTATCTTTCAGCGCGCGACACACGCAAAGCTTACAAGCATGGTTGCAGCAACTTCAATTCGAGCATCCGAAAGGCGCGCAAAAGGGACCAACAAACAAGACGGGCACCCATAGGGCTCGTGATTGCGTTTTAATTAATTGCATTTTATTTGCGACAAGCGCTCTCTGTCCGTTTGCATTCAGAGGGGCCGATCGGCGCCAGACAGAGGCCATTAGGGTCGCTGCTTGGAGGGCGGCAGATCTGGTTCAGCTCAAGGCGCTTCGGTTTTCGAAGCGCGAGGGGACCCCTGATGGAGGTGGAGGGCCGGCAGCTATTCGCGATTATATGCGTCCACTTGCGCGCCACCAAGTGCTCCACATCTCGCGCGAGGACAGCCTTGACCGGATGCCCCCGCAAACCAGCCCCTCTGCTGCCTAAACTTGATCCAATGCGCGAGCTCCGCGCTCATTTTATCATCGAGCGAGCAAGCCAGCCTCATAATCGTGCTGGGCGAGCCAACTCGCCCTGACTGATTGCTCGGCCTCACTTTCCCGACCCAGTTAGTCGGGGTTCAGGTGCCGGCAGGTCGGCGAGCTCGGCATCGAATGGAGTGAGGGGTCACAGTTGCTCGTATCGAGCATACAAGGAGGCCTCTAACATTTGGACTGGCCTCCCACTGAGCAGCCAGTCTCGACCGAAGCGAGTGCTGCAAGTTTTGCCGGCCAGAACCAAACTGGATGGTTTTCAATGCAAAAAGACGACTGGCCACCTAACGAAAGCAAGATTGTGCCTTGGAGACTCGAGCTCAAGACGAGAATAATGAAAAAGTGTCTGCGCACTCAATCAGAGAGCATTGGGTCTGGCTTGCATGGTTCAGAGATCGCAGATTTGCATCCATTGAAGTGGACGGGCAGCCTTTGTGGCGACGACAAAAGTTGGAAGCGACAATCTCGGTTGAAGTCAGTAAACGGACGACTTCCTCCCAACTGGCGCCGCCAACTGGGCGGTGGTATGTTTAAAAGATGGCGGCAGCAGTCAATTATGTTTGCGTTCTCAAAGGCGTTTGCTCTGGCAAGGCGCTGGACTCTGACGGCGGCTGGCAGCGGCGACTGAGGCTGAGGCTTGGGTTGAAGTTGGGTTTGGGCTTACAGAGCGGCCAGACTAGACAATTTACACTCCTCGCCTCCCAGCCCCAAGATGGCGCTCGATCGATCGAGTTAACCCTCTGGCCTCATGCTGAGCGCCCAATTTGGTGGGATAAGTAATTTGTACGATTTATGCGACAGAGCTGGCGATGTAGTTAGTGTCGTAACTTTGGGCTCCACAGACTGCGCTCTTGTTTTTGGTTAGTCTTGCAATTGGATCGATTGAGCTGGTTAGTCTGGCGGTGGAGCGAATCGATGGTTGTCGTTATTAGAGCTGGACAAACTTAAATTTGGCCTCATTTCGAGGGGGACAAATCTGGGCGTAGCAAGATAATTTGAGCTTGAATAACGTGATTGATGGGCAGCGAGCCGCTCTAATGAAGAGAAATTCAACTTGCTTATGCAACTCCACTCCGTTAGCGAGTCTATGGTGAGCCTCCCATTTTGTGAGCCCTAAAAGGAGGCAAACCTCTGGCTGGCAAGCTGGCAAACAAATCTATACCCGCAAGCCGATGCGATGATCCACAGCCAGCCAATCGGAAGCTACCTCATCGCGGCATCACATTAAGCGGCCCATTCTCCACCTAGAAAGCCCTTGAATTCGAGCAGCGACATGCTGGGCGCTTAACCTTGAGGAATTTTTACGCAGTTTTGGCAGCAAACTGTCGCCAGCTCGTAGCCACCAGCTCGAACGAGCTGGCCACGTAGACGTGGACGCAGTCTAGCTGTCGGCTCTCGCTTAGACATTGGGAGTGCCAACATGATGAATTGGTCTAGCCCGTTCAGCGAATGAGCTCAGCAGCTAGTCCACCAAACCTAACTAGCTCGAAAACAACGAGCTCAAAGAGGACCGATCGCTAGAACGAGCGACAAGCTTTCGATTGATCACAACTGCAGGTTACAACAACTGAATCGAAATATCGGGACCTTATAACATTGTCACATCTCAACTAGACTGCCCAGTGAAACTAATGCACAAGCTGGGTTCATGCAACGTGTCAAGTATGCCGATCGATCTGTCCATATGCTCAGAGGGCTCAAACCAATCAGTCTGCGAGAGTTAGCTTGATGAGAAAGGTTTATTGTTGCTCCCTTCGAAGCGAGCGCTTGTCAGCTCGCTTCATTTGGTTGCTGCACTTGGGCTCACTTCAGGTAAACAACCCGATCGCCAACAAGGAGTCCCTTTGTCTCCGGTTCGCTCGAGTGCTGCTTGATGGAGTAGCCATATTTCACATTGGGCCCGTTGTAATGATGGTCCACGTCCACCGAGTAAGTATTTGCGTGCCCATTTGATAGGGAAACCAGTGGAGCTGCCTTGACGGCCAAGACAGGTTGTGCTTGACGGACAACGGTGACTGTGGAAACGGGCGGCGCTATAAGGGCTGCCGTTTGGCTGCTTGTGCTCGTGCTCGATTTGCTGCTACGAGAGCTCGATGAGGAAGAAGAGGATGAGGAGGATACATGACCGAGACCGTGCGATTCCTCCCGCGAAGAGCGACTTTCAGTGTGAAAATGTTCCTCCTTCAGGTGGCCATCATTTGCTGGCGGCTGAACCACCATTTTGGCGGCAAGAACCGGAGCAACCTTTTTAACAACACAACAAACTGGCGGCACCTCAGCTGGCGGCTCCACGCCGCTTTCAACAATACGCGCCGAATGGACCGATGACACTTGCTGGCTCAGGCTAACCTCCGATGGAACTCCAACCACTAAGCCACTGTTAAGGGGCCGCTCAACAATGAGCCTCTGTAGAACCTGGCAATCAGGTGAGCTCATGGGCGGCAAAACGACCGTTGTAGCTGGAGGAGCCACTGCGGCGGATTCAGTTTCCTCTCGGATAGTCGATGATGATGACGAAGATGAAGAGGATTTGTGCGATGAACTCGATGAGACGTCCTCAAGCTTTGCGGCCTTAGTTGCGGCTACTGCGGGCGGAAGCACCACGTAGTTGGCATAATGGACAGCCTCAGAAAGCGGAACCGTATGAACTCTAACCTGCTGCAGGCGAGCCACCCTCGGCTGCTCCTGGTTCAGTTGTTGGGTTGTTGTGGTGGTGGTTGTGATGGTTTTGAGAAGGGAGGATTTGGATTTAGAGGATTGGGAGGCGGAGGAGGAGGAAGAGGAGGAGGATTGAGATGGGGATTGAGATGAGGATTCAAAGTTATCATAGTTGGCCGCCACCGCAACTCCGGAGCCCACATCTGAGGAGGGCCCACTGAACGCAGGCATTTCGGCCGCAACAACAGTTTGCTCCCGATTCACCTCTACCTGAGGCGATTGCTCTTCAATGTTTGCTTTCTGTTGCTGTTGTTGTTGTTGTTGTTGCCTCTGCAGCTCTTGCTCTTTCAAGAGTTGTTGCTGCTCGTATTTCGCAAACAGGCCTCCCTTTGCGGCCCTGCTGAATCGAAACAGTTCAGCCTTTTCAGGAACAAACGGCTCGAGGGGGGCGAGTTCATCGTCTGTCTTTGATATGGCAAATTTTAAGTCATTTCCGGTTGGGTGTGTGTTGTCGAGTCAAAATCAAAGTCAAATCAGCAACGAATTGAAAAGTTCAGAGCAACCTTTTGTCAGTTTGAATACTTACAAGCTCTTCTCCTTGTACAGCCAAACAATAGATGGCCGAGAGGATCAAAGGTAACAGGGTTAATTTTAGAATCGCCATTGCTGATTGATTATTCTCTGAAGATCTTGAAAAAATTTCGTTCAATGGAGGGACTTTGGGTGCGAGATGGGGGAATAGCTATACTGTGAGAATGGGACGGAAACTCCAGCTTAGAAGGAGCTAACACAATCGTCTCACTTTCTAGATTCGTCCGACTAAGAGATATGCCGTCAGCGGAAATTGAACGGCAACAGCTAGCAGCCCAGGAAAGGCGCTCAAGCTGAAGTATGCTATCTTAGATCCACCATAATGTTGCTGCTTCTACAACACTTTTATCGATCGGACAAAAGTTGCTATGGCTGAGCTGCAAGGCACAGGTTGCAGTGAGGTCTGAGTGTCAAGGGCTTTCCATACTATACTGCGAACACGCCTACGAACTATCAAGCTGCGCTTAGCTTGCGACTGGGAGACTGGAGTTTGTAAAGCGATGCATTGGAATATCATGAGTTTAAGAGAAGGTATCACTTAGGTAGCCAGCAGGCAAGAGATGCTGACGTCCAAAGTTAATTTTTTCTCTCACTCTTTCCCCTTGATTCCCAAATTCAATCTAAAACTCGGCGAATGTTGCCCAACTCGTTTAGCTTGATTATCCGGCGTATACCTGTTGTTTCAAGTTGCCGTGCGCAAGCTGCCGCTGCTGCAGCTAATACTACTATCGCCGACGTTACGAAATCTCTATAATTTTAGATTCGAGAGTCAACTATCTTCAGACGTTTGTGAGCGTCTGAAAGTTTGTGTTACCTCAAACCTCTAAGACTAGCGACGAACAAAACCGAGAAGAAGCCTACAATTTGGAGTCTTGTGGATAAGCTTCTGACATCTTAACGAGGCTAAGATAAATGAAATGGCAAAAGTTCGATACTCAAACGATTCTCTAACCTCTAAAAGGCCCAACAATTTTTAGATAGTTCACTTTGAGTGATGTGACCCTCAATCAATATGTTTATGACAGGATTTTCCTGCAGGTGTCTCGGTCGCCAACCTTCATATGAGATAACTATTCAACTGTCTTCGATAGCTAGATCGGCATTGTTGTGGTAATATCCATAGGGGTTGAGTAGCTGATTTGGATCTACAGGATATTTAAGTAAAAACTGGCTTCTTTTCGAGTGACTAGCATGCGCTGATGGTTCTGATTCAGTATCTGCCAATTCATTAGCCAACTCTATTCTACGCTTCAACCAAAACTTGTTTGAGCATTCGATTCCTACCCAATCCTCGGTCTTCTGCCCCTCGGATTCTTTGCTCAAAATGGCCCTGAAGTTATACTGATTAAATGAATTATGGTCGACCATGAGCGATAAATCCGAGTCGATCGATTCAATACAATCGTTGATTGATGAATGTAAAGCCTCTGATATCTGGTTCAGCATTAGGTTCACAGAATTGTGGTATGGCGGTGTCGCTGGCCCCTTGCCATCTTGGGTATTAGCATATAAAACTGGATGACTGGTGGCTATGTTCCCTGGTCCGCTAGTAGATGGTTCTTGCTTAACGTTACGTTTTATCATACGTCTAGTTTCATGCTTGATTTCGCTGCTGCTGGAAAAGTTGGTGGAATTTTGATTGGAGAAGTATTTCGGTAGGATATACATGGCTGAGGGAGAGTGTGTGATCTTCTGTTTGGAAGTCTCAGGACAGGTGAACATCAACCATAGCTTTCCAACCTTCGGTTGACCAGCATCAGCATCTTGAGTTAGGGTCATGTTGAAATAGGCTCTATTAATCCATGTTTTAGTCGTCCTGTAAAACGATTTAGATTGGCGACACATCCAAAGCGGCAAGTTGAAGGTCTTGCAAGGTTTATGGGTCGCCATTTTCTGTTGATTTCTGAGCACTGGAACATCCAGTTTTTCCAGAACTTCCAGAGAGAGATTAGTTAGCTCGATTATAGTGTGGACTATTGTTTTATTCTTATTGCATTTCCACGCGGTGTCGACCACACTTGCTCGTTTTGCTGTCCAAAGTCCATTCAATCGAGCATAGAGGATAGTTGTCTTGTTTGAAAGCCCTTGATCGACTAAAGTCCTTGAAGTACTCTTGATATATTCACCCTGAGGTGTGAGATCTAAGTCTGCCAACTTAGATCTTGAGCACGTCAACAATCGGTCAACCAGTTCATTCTCTCCATAAACGAATCCGTCCGGCCCGCATTGGGCTGATCGTGTCGGGGTTGGTAGGCTGCATATAAGGATCGCCCAAATAACGCCTGAAATTATTCTTAAACAAGATGACCGCATCATCATACAAGACTTCTCAGTAAACTTAGCTTAGATGAGCTTGAATGTCTCTATTATTACTATACTGGTGTTAATTGGTACACTTATGCTGCGAGCTCAAGAGGATCCATTCGAGGGCATAGGTAGTCCCTCATTCAGAACGATTTTTGTCACTAACTACTCATCTAGTCAATGCTAGGTTTTTCATTTCAAGAGTATTGACACTCGAAATTTGCTGAGCAAGCGAAAGGATCCCCCTCCATACGGTATTTGTCGATCATGTTTCAACTACCTTCTGAGGCGAGACTCAATTCTCGCGTTTCTAGCAAATAACTGGCATGATACAGGGCAGCGGCGCAGACCATCAGTTTGCGGCATCACAAAAAATCAGGACTCAAACTTGACTAGAGACCTTGCTCAATCTTTCTAGATCTGAGCTGGTCGAAATATCCTCTGAGTTTATCGTTGCCGTCTTCCTCAGGCCTGTAGTAGTACTTCGGTGGTTGCCCCTCGGTTAGTTTGATCATTAAATGACAATAGAAGTAACGAACGGTGCCGAATCTCATTCTTGCATGCTTACGCAAACCCTTGATAACCAGTCCTTTACCGCATCTCGCTTCCTCAATCCACATGTTACTCTTGTACTCGAAATTGTGCTCCCTCACGGCAATATCTTGAGCTTCTCTGAGGACGTCGGCTGTAATCCGAGCTGTCTTATATGGCATGAATTCAAGCTGTTTGATCGCTTCGTCGATACTCAATCCTCTTACGAATTTCATCACATACCACATCTTTTTGGGAGAGCTCTTAATGTTAGCTCTAGAATGGTAGTAAGTTGCTGGTCTTCGTTCCTCTTTCGGGTCGGTTTGAGGAGGTTGGATAATTTCGTTGTATCGGGGCCATCTTCGGGGCTTTGGAAAGGAGTCGACAAAATCTGAGGGATGACGGATCTTGTAGGATCCAACCCAGGCGTTTGCCACCAAACTTTTGTTTATCAAGGGTTTCGTTTTGAATTGCTCGGATAAAGCACGTGCTAAAGGCGAAATGGTTCTCGTAAGGATCGAAGCCATGATATGATAGTTTTGCTATGGTTCTAAACTGGAAAGAGTATCGCTCATGTCATGAGCATCTCAATTTAATAAGTTAGAGCGTAATACTAATACAATATGACTGACGGAGTGATCCAATCTGGAGCTAACTTTTGACCCGACATTGCAAATTTCAAAAATGTTTCCCCTGCATTCTGCAGTTAGTGGATTCGGTTCCTGCAGACCGCGAGTGAGAATGTGTTTCAGAGAATCCACCATGCTCTTGAAGTGGCGCCCTCAGCAATTCCTGCAGCTCGGGTTTTCCTAGCCAACTATACACTAAGAGTTAGGGATTGTGCTCAACTGCAGGAATCGGCATTCCGGAAGGCATGTGGCTGGAACACAGCCGCATTCGTATCGATGTAAAAACGTAACCTAATAACTCCGCGCCGTTTACATCTCGTAATCTATTACCATCTTACTCGACAATTCCCAGAATAAGGCTTCTCTTGAAAATCTGACTTCATGAGCATCTCTCGCAGCAATTAGACTGTTAGATTATTCAATTTAAGATAAAATCGATATCATAACCTAATAGAAACATAATGTCAGCCGGCTCATCGGTATTGGCCATCAAGCAGGACGATGTCACCAAGTTCCTTGCCTGCTCCACCCACCTCGGGACAAAGAACCTGAATTTTCAAATGCAACAGTACACCTACAAGAGGCGATCGGACGGCATCTACATCATCAATTTGAAGAAAACCTGGGAAAAGCTCATGTTGGCAGCGAGGGCCATCTGTGCCATCGACAATCCGGCAGATGTCTATGCTGTTTCAACCCGTGTCTACGGTCAGAGAGCCGTCTTAAAGTTCTCAGGAGCCACTGGTGCCACCGCAATCGCTGGCCGTTTTACTCCGGGAGCGTTCACCAACCAGAGCCAAGCCGCGTTCAGGGAACCACGATTGTTGGTTATTACTGACCCAAGGGCCGACCACCAGCCCATTACCGAGTCGAGTTACGTGAACATACCAGTTATTGCTTTCTGTAACACTGACTCACCTGTTAAGCATGTCGACATCGCAATCCCATGCAACAACAAGAACACGCTATCGATTGGTCTAATGTGGTGGATGCTAGCTCGCGAGGTTCTAAGAATGAGGGCCAAGATTTCGAGAGAGAGACCGTGGGATGTAATGGTTGACTTATATTTCCATCGTGATGCCGAGGAGACAGAGAAGGAGGAACAGGTTGCCGCAATTGTTCCTCCACGTGACGCTGGTGTTTTGGCACCAAAACTCGATGCCAAGGTAGGATATGAAGAGAACTGGGGTGGAGCGGAACTTATGGAGCCAGTTCCAGTCGCTGAGGTACCTCTCCATGTCGCTCCAATAGCACAGGACTGGTCTATTCAAATGCAGGAGGAGCCAAAAGCCACTGACGACTGGGGTGGAGCAACCGACTGGGCTTAAGAGACCCGTTGATAGTGTATAAATTATAATAAACAAATTCACCATCTAGCCCGGTCCCGTTTCTCTCCATACTTTAGCTCGCTGATTTTCGTCTATCGATTGATCTGGAGCTGAGAGGTTGCTGATGGAAAAAATTGGGCCTCTAAAGTCACCAGATGGCGCGTTCGGGTCGTCGGTCTTCTGACACGCCCACAAGCCGCTTTCCGGAAAGCATGCTGACTTGGAAACCCGCGTAAGATTTTTTCCATGGAACCGGTCATGTGAGACTTGTTCAGCTTGAAGTATCCAAAACATCTATGACTCAATTGATTAAACTATACAAATTTAACATCAAGTACAACATCACTATTCATTAATTCAAACCTAGAAGCTTGCTAACAGTCCCACATGCTGGATCGCTCGATAGCACAGCAATATAACCGAAAAAGATTATTGCCCGCTGCTATTTGTATTCAAAAGAATTTCGATTGTGAAATTGACGAATGGCCACTATGACAGAGATGGCTAATGGGATCTACGACGAAGAATCAGAGCCGAACTTCAATGATCCAGAAAGTTTTGTAGATACTATTAGTGATCAAGAACTTTTAGCCGATCTCCTAAAGCAGAAGCCTCAAAAATATGACGGACTGTCGGCATCGATCGTCATTGACGGTCTTCCGCAGGTTGGACCCGAGAAGTTAGAAAAGCTCAAAGGTGTCATCAGTAAACTGATAACAAAGTATGGTAATCCGATCAATGTTGAATATCCACTTGATGACGATGGCAATAACAAAGAATTCATGTTTGTTGAATTCGAGAATGCTACTCAGGCTATGACGATTGTCAAAGCATTAGAGAAAGGTTACCGCTTAGATAAGCAGCACAAGCTAGAGATTAACGCCTTCCACGATATAAACAAATATTCAGACATATCTGAGGATTGGGAGCCACCCAAGCCTCAGGAGTATGTGGATAGAGGAAATCTTAGGTCATGGTTGCTAGACAAAGATTGTTACGACCAATTTGGTGTCGTGCACGAACAGGGCATGACCACCACCATATTTCTTAATACGAATACAGAGCCCACAGTCGTAAAATCTCGACCAAATTGGACTGAATCAATAATCTGTTGGTCCCCTCTTGGCACATACCTCGCCACTTGCCACCACAAAGGTATAGCTTTGTGGGCTGGTGAAACGTTCGATTTCAGAATACAGAGGTTGATGCATGATGAGGTCAGCTTTCTAGACTTCTCACCTAGCGAAAACTATCTTGTTACATTCAGCCCAACACTAGCGCAACAAGGTGACCAGCATGCCATCATCATATGGGACATAAGGTCCGGGGCCAAGAAAAGATGGTTTCCCGTTGACGAAGTTCAATGTCCGTGGCCTCTATTTAAGTGGTCTCACGATGACAAATATTTTGCCAAAATGAATCCGGATGCTCTCAGCGTTTACGGTGTTCATGAGAACCCACCATTCGGTTTATTAGATAAGAAGCCAATGAAAATAACTGGCCTTCGTGGATTCTCTTGGTCACCTTCGGACAATATAATTGCTTACTGGATCGGTACTGACGATAACAATCTACGTCCATCGCGAGTGGTTCTATTAGACATGCCCTCAAAGAATGAATTAAGAAGCAAACAATTGTTTAACGTAGCCGACTGCAAGATGTACTGGCATAAGCAGGGTGACTTCTTATGTGTTCAGGTTCATCGATACACTAAAGCCAAAAAGGAAAAGAACGATGAGATCAAATATAGCGGACTTTATTATAATTACGAAATCTTTCACCTGAGGGAGAAATTAGTTCCTGTCGACAGTCTTGAAATTAGGGAAACAGTGATAAATTTTGCTTGGGAGCCTTGTGGAAGCAAATTTGGTATCATTACTGGTGATACTTCTCAACATTCAGTTCTGTTCTACGAAATCAAAGATGGTAAAGTTGTTCTACTCAAAAGGTTTGAGAGCAAAACATGCAACCAACTCCACTGGTCACCAGCTGGTCAATTTGTTTTGCTCGCAAGTCCTAGAGGTGGTATGAACAGAACACTCGAATGGATTGACACCTCTGACATGACTGTCACCGCCAAGAACGAACATTTTATGATGAGTGAAGTCGAATGGGACCCTACAGGACGTTATGTAGTTACATCAGTCAGCTGGTGGGAGTACAAGACGGATAACGCGTACTGGGTTTGGTCCTTCAATGGGCGATTGATCCGAAAGCAGCCAATGAGTGGCTTTTGCCAATTTTTATGGCGGCCACGCCCGCCTACCTTATTATCGGCCGAGAAGATAGCTGAGATCAAGAAAAACCTCAAGAATTATTCTAATCAATTCGACCTGAAGGATAAGGCGGCCACGAATTTGGTTTCAAGAACGCTACAGGAGAAGCGCAAAAAATTAGTATCCGAGTTCGAGACCTATAGGAAGGCGAAGCGTCAAGCATTTGAGACTATGAAGCAAGAATTAAAAGTATTGAGAGATATCACTAAAGAAGATAATGTTCAAGTTGTTAAAGTAGAGGAAGTTGAAATACTTATTAAAGAAGAATCATCGCTGCTGTGAGGAAGTTGTATAACTTCATACAGATTATATATATTAGGTGTAAGCTAATTTAATAATGTCTCAGAAGCTCCGTGTTGTCTCTTCCTTCGAAATAAATTCAGAAACATTTAAAACGATGAAATCGCCTGGTTCTCTCGATTTGACGGATCCCGCTGAATTGCATATGAAGATTATGGGAATCATTATAGAGCTACAATGTTCTGATCCAGAGATAAGCAGTTCCCCTCCGAGTTCCCCTAAATACTCGTATCGCCATTTAGAGCTCTGTAAGGAGTTCCCCTTCGAATTCCCCTACGTACTTGTGACTTCCTATCATAGTTTCGTCTGAAAAACCATTGACGTGCAACGATCACAAGATCCATCGGTGGTTGTCAAACGCACTCAATGCTTATCTTGATGACAGCTTGTTGCCAAAACTCGGCATGGCAGAAAAGTCCCAAGACCCAACCGAATGACCCAAGTATCGAGCATAGATTCCTTTCGTTACTGCCTTCGATCGATCGCTTCACCGGAAACCGGTATATTCGCGAGGCCTGCACGAGTGCGGGCAAAAGACGGATGGAAAAGTAGGGTCAAGTTGGAACAGGCTCTGCCAAAAAGATCTGGGACAAGGCAGGTTGATTAAGGTTTTGGTTATCTGGTTCTCGAACCAATGAACCATGATCACTAAAAAGACCAATAGGTGATAGTATGTCAACTCTTCGATTACACACAGATAGTAGATCAAATCTTATCGACAAAACGACAAATTGTTGTCTTTTAACCTAAAATAACAAAGACGTAACCCGTTGCCTTGGATATGAGGTCTCACTATCTTGTGTGCAAAATCTTGAAATCTTGTTTAAATTAGTCTACATAACTGTCTTTGATAGAATGAGACGGTTTCAATTTTCATGGGTGAGATTGGGTGATTTTGGATGCAAAATTTTGGCTTAAGAGCGGCCCGAAATTGACCGCTTCTCATCGTATTACGAAATTCAACAGCCATTGGTTTGGTGATGGGCAGATATGAGTTAACCATTGGCACTTGTGAGGAGTGTATGTGCTGTTTACAGCTTGATAAGAATCAGGCGGCAAATCAGACGACCAAATCAACTTTCGTTTCCCCTCATCCCTTTAAACGATTCTCAGTATCCAAAATTGCAACTCTGAGGATCGTTTCCCCTCATCCATTTAGATCCCGATCCGAGTGCTGCTTACGAGAGTTAATTGTCTCACCCTTTCACAAGCGGAGAGGTTTCAGCCGTTGACGCCTATAGTATGTTTACAATGAGAGGACTCTTGGCAACTCGAATGAACTGAATGAAGGTATGGAGGCTCTTGGAGGAAGGATGGAAGGAAAGGGTCGATTTAATTCAACCAGCATAGACGCGAGTCGCTGTCCTCGTCCTCGTCTTCGTCGGACAGCAACACAAGTCTGGCTAGAGTCACACCATTGATTTGTATGATCAATATTGTGATAAATTGAACAAAATTTGCCAGAAATGTCGACGGAGCGGGCAGAGAGGAGAAGCCAGCTCGCGGAGACTATGCAATCGTAAATTTGATTTCATCGCTAGGCTAGGGACTGCGCGTTTCTTCGGGCAACTTTTTCAGTTGTCTTAAAGAGCAGTGCTGGAAGTCATGATTGTAAACCTCTGATATCAAACGGACCAAAAATCAGAGTGACAAAAATCGAGTCGCCTGGTGCAACGACAAAAGTAACCAGATTTGAACAAGTTGCGAGAGGTAGACAAGCCGGGCAACCTCTCCTTGAAATTACTTGCTGGAGATTGCTAAGAGGTGATTGATCTGTGGGGAGAGAGTTTGCCAGCTAGCAACTAGTATAAATCTTTCCCTCGTAAGGGAGGGCCTTCCAGTTTCATCAAGCCCAGTATTCGGTTCGGTTTAAACTTAGTCAAAGTCATTGATCGAATACACACAAAGAAAGAGAGATCACCTGCACACAACTCAACCACTATCTTGTTCACTATCAACTCTAACAGTGATATATAGCAGATATACTAGGCGCTTTTCGTTAGGTCTCTTAATTGAACAAAGCTCTGATTTATCTGCTCCGTTCAGGCAAATAAATCATCAATTCCAAGAATCTTGCTCCATTCAATAGCCACACTCTGAGGAACACTCAACCGCCAAGCTAGACTCTCACTGTTAGCTAGTTGCGATATAAATCTTGGCGCCCACAATGGATTGCAAGTACTCGAAGATGTTAGATGATATGCAACCGCTGAAGGATCAGCTTGAAGCTTGTTTAAGCTACGGAAATCAGCACTCCCGACTTCAGCAGCCACTCCAACTCCAGTCACCAGTATCGCCGCTGCCGCCGCAAACGCTTCCCCAGACTCGTAGCCCACCGATCCTGCCGATTGACGATTTTCACCTGTTGGATAATCCGAGCAGGTACAGCGAAGAGGAGAAGCAGCTGCGAATAAAGCTGACAGCCGTGTACAGGCTCATTGAAATCAACGGCTGGTCCATGGGCATTTACAATCATGTAACTGTAGGTGTTTGACAGACGACGTTTTGCGCGCATTGGCAAGAGTCCATAGCTCAAATTGAGTTGCTCCCTGACATTGCCTATACGTGCGGTTGTTTCCGTTCGCGTGTAGCCTGTTGACCATAAATCACTAACTCTCTCGCCCCTCTGACACTTACACCATCAATGCCAACACCTAACACTTAAACCCTGACAAATGGAACGGATTGAAATCCAACAAACAGGCCAAGTTGGACAAGCATGGCGAGCGAATGAACGAACGCATACTCATTCATCCGTTTGGACTCCATTACAATGAAATTACTGCCTCCTCCTTGCTGAAGATCGATATGAGCGGCAATATTGTTGATCAGGGGACCACAAATTTCGAGCTCAATCGGCCCGGTTACATAATCCATTCCGCCATTCACATGGCCCGGCCCGATTTGAAGGCAGTCATACACCTGCACTACCCGCCAGTGGCCGCCGCCTCGGCCTGCAAGTACGGCCTCCTGCCAGTTTGCCAAGAGCAGGCTCTCTTGGGCGAGATTGCCTACCTAGACTATAGTGGCATCCTAACGCAGGAGGACGAGCGCGATGCGGTTGCGGCGGGCTTAGGTTCCAAGTGTAAGGTGATGATTTTACGTAATCATGGACTCATTGTTTGCGGCGAAACAGTTGAGGAGGCCTTCTACCTGTTGACAAATCTAATGAGAGCTTGTGAGACTCAAGCGCGTCTATTGGCGCTAGGTGGAATCGAGAATTTGGTCCTCATGAGCGAGGAGGCTGCCCAGCAAGCATACTCAATGGTCCAAACTTCCCGCTATCCAATAAAACAATTGATACTGGATAACGAGGTTAGAAGCGACGAATCAACGAGCGGAAATGAGAGCGACTTGGACCAGGTAAGCTCGGCCAGGAGACAATCGAAGCCCCAAATTCAGGCTAGAAGAGAGCAACGAAAGACAATCGTTGGATACGTGAACATGTTCGAGCTTGATTTTGAAGCTCAAATGAGGTCCCTTGATGCAACAGGACACCAAACTGGTTACAAGTACAAAAGGCCTCTAGTTCGCCAGTACAGGAAAATGTGCTGAATCTTATCGCCAGCTAACTACAGCGCAACATATACGTGTTATCCCGCCGCATTAGAAATGGCTCTCATAATAGGAAATATCGCTAGAGCTTTTAATAAGTTGACCGGCATTAACTTGGCTGAGTATTGAATATGTTTTAGAAATTTTAAGACTGTGAAGACGAATGTAGGATTAAATAAACGAGAGACAATTAAACGATGGCTTCTGTTCACCTCGCTTCTCTCTCTTTCGATGGAGATTGTCCAGTGTGGATCTAAACTGGATTGACTTTACTAATCGGCAGTCAGCTGACAGGAACTAGGACTTGAGGTTGCAGGATGAATCCTTCAGGTTTGGTTCTTTGACATTTCGCATTCAAACTAATCAAACATTCGCGAGATAGTGACAGGATTCAGATTAGATAAACCTGACTGAAGGCTCATCACGGATCAGTCTCTCTCCCCCCCCCCCTCTGATCTGAGCCAACTCGACAGGTGAATGGTTGGACAAGTTTGGCTTGAAGTTGTTTTAAACTTGAGAGAGCTATTACGAACCCATACATCGCAATCTGATTCGGTTCGTGGTCTAGGGAGATGTATTCCTGCACAGCAAGTCCATTTTGGTTGCAGACCAGCACTATAAAATATGCAGCGCTTGAGATGTGAAATTCGATTGGCCATGCCGGAAATCCCTCATCCAGGTGTAGATGAGTTCAGTTCATCACTTAGCTTAAAAACTCGAGTGAACCTAACTGATTGGTTTTTCTGCCACTAGATGGATTAGCAATTTCGACGATTTTAATCGATGGCCAGTCTATTATAGGTGGCTCTCTCTTTCCTTCTTAGTGCTTTCTCGGTCCATTGTGAGTAACAAGAGAGAGTGTCCGAACAGAACGGCGTAGTTTTGAAACTATGTGCAGAGGCTTCATTCTGGTCCATCATCAATCGTGCTCTCGAGACGGAACAAATGAGCTCAAACTGTTTGCCCGCCAGCAACGCCTACACGGCCAACACAAGTATGAAATTTTTCCCTCTCTCACCCCACCTGCCTTTCCTCTACAATCCTCTCTCCTCTCAGTCTTGGCACAATCCATCCCAAGTTTTGTTAATCTCAGACTGAGGCTAGTCTCGAGTATCTCAATAGTTGCCTGCGATTGCTAATGCAAACCAAACGAGCCCCTGAGTAAGGATCACCCGCCCAGTCCAAAGCTGCATTGTATTTGTTCCTGGCTTTTGGCAATCTCGTGATTAAGCAAAGAGGGCTGGCCAGACAGGCAGCCTGACACCAGTTGGGGGCCAAGAATTGGGTGTCTTAGGGTGATGAGAATAGGGCAACAAGAGTAAGGCAGCTCCGAGATTAGGCTCAGATTGGGTTACCTGTAAGCGCTGACCGCTCATCCTGATACACGAATAAGGAGGCCGAAAATATTACTTCATTGGACACGTCATAAGTTATGACAACTTGGAGCTTGGCTCTTGAGCAAGCATCTGAGGCGAGTGGCGTCTTTGCGATGGACAGAGGCAGATTAGCTGAGTTGTAATTGCAAAGTATAGCATAGATCAGAGAGTCACATTTATTGCGACCTCCGAGCGATGCCAGTCTAGCCAAGGGAAGCGTCATAGTTTCTAGTTGGCTTTGCAGCTGTCACGCGGGTTAGCAAATAGGTGTTAGTTTTGAGTTGAACGACAAGTTAACCTGGGCCGTGAGCAAACAGGGAGACTCGAAATAAGGTTGGCTCTGCTCTTGGAACTAGGTTAACTCGGAGCCTCCTAGGTGACAAAGCTCAAAGTTCAAAACAGAATTCGAAATCATTTCATCAACGCAAGAGCCAGCGTAACAAGTGTTCGCCTAGACCTCATAGAGTTGCTTACATTCGAGTGTGAGCTTGGAAAGGGGAGGCAAGGGGCTGAATGATGCCAGTTGCGGATCGGCGCAGCAACTGCTCGCTCCGGTTCAGCCAATATTGTTCTGCCTCCTCTGCTAGCTCAAACATTGTAAACATAGACACCGGCAATTGTTGACAGATTAGACGGGCAGGCTCATAGTGTTTAAAGACCGAGCTTTGGTTCGTTTACAGGCTATTGTCGTTGCGGGATGAAAGTTTTCTGAAACTTTAGATCTCCCTTTCGAGTGCAAATCGATGACTTTGCTTCACGAGTCGGTCGAGCCGTCTCACTTGTTTGCTCTCTCTCTCTCTCTCTCCATTTGGCCACATCCGTTTTTTCTTCTCCCTTCTTGCTCGTCCGCAATGCTAACGCATAAACTTGGCCCGCCTGGTGGCAGCCTGAGCTTGGCGCTGTTGGTTCAGATATCTGCAAAAGGCAAGAGCCTAGAGGCTCGGCAAGTGTCTGTTTGCATCCAGTGGAGGTGCCGTTTGTTGAGCAACTCTCGCCGAGATGTCTACAAGGAGAGGGCTAATGTTAATCCCAATTTGAATCGGCTCATTAAATGGGCTCACAAGGGTTCAGCGAGGCAAAGGAGGGGGGGGGAGCGGGCGAGATAGGGATGCGAAATATCGACCCTCTCGGCTGCTCGCTCGAATCTTGAGGCTGGAGTTGGAGTTTGGGCTGGAATTGAGCTTGGCTGAAACAGACGGGCGCTTGTTAGGCCGACTGAGACACCTTGAACACCCGCAAGGCTGCTCGAGCGCTCGGCAGGTTGGCCGTTAGCAGAGGGAGGCAACCGCATCGCCATGGGCTGGATAGGCTTAGCTCGCGCCGTCATACTTGCACTTGTTGCTCTCATTGGCCAACATGAATCGGCTGACTTCGGCTTGGTTGCTGCTGGCGGCCAGCTAGCGGGCGCTGCTCAAGTGGCTGCCAGCAGCGGCAGCAAATCGGCCGACGGACGAGAAGGCCAACGCCGGCGGAAGCGAGCGCGGCTAGCCGAAAAGGTTGAGAAGGGGGGGAGCAACTTGTTGATGCTGCGCCAAACATCTCGCAAGCTAAAACTAGCGGCGCCACAATCGAGCTCTAGTCGCTTCCAGAACTCTGGCTTGCTCACCACCAGTATTAGGGCAGCTGGTTTTGTGGCCAAAAATGGAGGGAGGATAGTTGGAATTATGATAATAGTAGGCGAATAGACGGCGCAAACAACGCGAGCCAAACCAAGCTAGCAAGCTCGTCTATATGCAGCTTAGTCTTTCATGTTTAGCCAACTGCGCTGCCAGCTAGTCAGTCATGTCAGGCTAATATTAGACTACTAGGCTGGCAAAGCTAGCGAGCGTGCTGATCTAATCAAAGCAAGCGCAAGTTTTCCTATCGCGCCGGCCACCAGCGATCGGCGATCGACGATGGGAGCTGCGGCTTTGAGTTGGGGTTCAAATTGGGCAGAGGTTGCACCCTAGCGGACTTTCGCAACAACAACAACAGCAAACTCTAGCTTCCTCTTTTCCCCAAACTTCCTCTCCCCTCCGAGCTCATCGTTGCATCTTGATGTTGCTCTCTGGTATCAAAGCGCCGACGAGCCTCGATACAGCAACCAGCAGCCATCATGACGAACATGGTTGGCGCCGAAGCGAGCGCCACAAGTAGACAGGCGAAACAAATGGCTCATCCGGCGAGCTCGCTTGGCCGCGCCGGCCAAAATTATCACCAACTTTATGCCAGCCAGACTGCCGGCCACTCTTGTTGCCATCTCGCCGGCTGCCTCCCCCACAACTTTCGCCCCCGCCGCCGCTGGCTGCGCTCTCGGACCGCGCAGCTGCGAGCCAACCGGTGCGCCATTGTGGAGTCGCGCACGTCGCACCGCCAACAATCGAGCGCCTCCCCCGGCGCCGCCCCCACGATGCGCCATTCCTCTCATGGTCGGTCGGTCTGCCGAGGTTCAGTGCGCCTTAATTTGCGCAATCGCCGGCCAGAGACACCGCTGGCGGCGGAAATGGCGGCGCGCCCGCTTGTTAGGCCCACCGAGGGCCGGGCAAGACGAGCTGCGAGCGGAAGAGGGCGGCCGCTGCGCAAATTTGTGCCAACAACCCGGCGAGCGCGCACAGAGCGGCCAGTTTGTGCGCCTAGCTGACTGCTGCCCGAACGGCGGCGCACTTTGCGCAGTGTGCGCGAGTCTGTTGCCTGTGCGCGCCGGCCATGCAACAACCAACCGAACCAAAGGCGAACAATGGCGCCAACCAGCGACCGTCTGGTTCTTGGGCTGGCACCGCTGTGAGTGTGCCAGCAGCGGCAGTGCGAGCGACGCCAACAGCGGCCCTGTCGCCGCCGCCTGACTCCACTCGGTGTTCCCGAGCGCAAGCGTCTCGACTTCTCTCTCTCTCTCTCTCTCGGTTTCGGTCCTTTTGCTCACGCTGCCACGCAGTCGCCCATTTGTATGTATGTCGAGAGGCTGCGTGTGAGAGCGAGCGAGAGACATGGCCAAAGCGAGCGGGCGAGAAGGTGAATAGGAGCGAGTGGAAAGGAAAGCGCAAGCTAAGGCCAACCCAAGAGCCAGCCGCGACCTGCAGTGTGTTGTCTCCGATCGATCTGTCCGCCTTGTTTCAGTATCGCAAATCTCTCGCCATATCCGAGCCACCTAACTCGCCACCATTGAGCGAGTGCGCTGTATCACAATAGCAGTCAGCCAGTCGTGCTAGACTAACGCTCACAACAACAGAGAGGCCGACTCGACGACGGTGGCGAAATAAATTGCAGTCAGCCCAGGCGCACACTCTCCACTTCGGCCAGCAAAACCCTCGTCGCGCCCCCAGAAGGAATCAGCCGGCCAGAGTTGCTCGCTTCCGATTAGATAACAGCTCCACTGTCGCCCAATATTGCAACCAAGAGGCGGCTGCTGCTTCTTGAACCAGGCAGTCGGCTACGAGGGCGAGAGACAAGTTGTCTGAGGTAAGCAAGTTTGTTAGTCGCGCGCATCCAGGGAGAAGCAACAGCTAAATGCGTGCGAGAGGCAGAAACTTTTGCAAATCTAGCGGGATCTCGGCTGGAACCACGAAACTCAAATTAAAGTTCTAGCGCCAAGGAAGCAGAGGAAGATTCGTAATTATATTGCTTTGATCTCTCCCACAACAAGACAACAACCATCGATAGTACTAAGGCCGGCCACAAACTCGTCTTATGCGCCCGCAAGTTTGATTGTCATCTTGTTAATCCACCTGAAGCTCATCCAACATACACATAACTGAACAACATCTACAACTCTCAACTTAACTCTAAGAGCAGAGCCTCAGGATGGATATTTTTGGCTCGCTGCGCTCGGTCCTCAAGATCGATCAAGTTTGTGTAGACAACAATGTATTCCGTTTACACTACAAGGTTACAGTTATATTTTTATTAGCATGCTCTGTATTAGTTACTAGTCGCCAATATTTCGGTGACCCAATCGATTGTATACAGCGAGATGATATACCTGCCAATATTATAGATACGTATTGTTGGATTCATGCGACATTCACACTGCCAAAAGCCTTCAATAAGTCGGTGGGAATAGAGGTTAGTTCGGGCTAGAATTGAAAAAACTTCTCCAATAACACAATCTAATGGCCGCCCTCTTCCTTTTTTAGGTCCCACATCCAGGAGTCGACAAATACAGCCCAGGCGAGGAAAGAACTTACCACAAATATTACCAATGGGTCTGTTTTGTACTATTCTTCCAAGCAGTCATGTTCTACGTGCCTCGATATCTTTGGAAGATGTGGGAGGGCCAAAAGTTGCGCAACCTCGTCTTAAACTTGAACAATCCAATCTTAAGCGACAAAAATCGCGACGAAGAGATCGGGCTACTTGTTGAATACATAAAGCGCAACTATGGAAACCACAATACATATATGTATTATTTCACATTTTGTGAGGCGCTAAACTTCTTCAATGTCTGCTTCCAGATGTACCTCGTGGATGCATTCCTCGGAGGAACTTTCTCTACATACGGCCTCGATGTGATTCGATACTCGGAGCTGGATCAAGATGATAGAAACGATCCAATGATCAGAGTTTTTCCAAGAATGACAAAGTGTACTTTCCACAGATACGGGTCCTCTGGTGACGTACAGCGTCATGACGCTTTGTGCATATTGCCATTGAACATTATTAACGAAAAGATTTATATCTTTTTGTGGTTCTGGTTTGTATTCTTGGCTGTACTTAGTGGGGCTTTATTAATATACAGAGTAATCGTATTGATGAGCGACCATGTCAGAGATACGGTGCTAATTAGGCGCGCCAGGTTGTCGGATCGTTCTGATTTAATTATCGTTCTCGACAATGGTGACGTCGGCGATTGGTTCCTAATGTATATGTTATGCAAGAACATGGACCCCTTACACTACAGGGAGCTGATTGTCAGGTTATCGAACCCAGATGAAAAAAATGATGAGTCAGATAATGACGAGGAAAAGAAATTAATTAATGACGATGGAGAAAATTATCCAATGGTACCAACTTTAGGTCAGTCTGAGAAGACTAAATAAGCACCACTAGTTGAGCCATAAGCTTATCAAGAATTAGTAGGCATAGAAATCACACCTTTCAGAGCTACAAAAATTAAGAAATTCACTCTACGATTGATAGACACGGGTTTCTATCCATAGTTTTCCATATGAATTAACTTCAGATTCGTATCCTCCACTAGAAAGCGTTCAGCAGCGATCAGTGACCAATAGAGCATTATTCGAGATCAATGAAGAATTTACTTTCATTATAAGTTCAAAGGATGAATTTTTCAACCGCACGGACAGCATCCTAATGAATTATAGTTGCCCTGTCTTTATTTATGATCCTGTGCTAGTAACAGTCCAGTTAAAACCAGCAGTTCGGACAACCCTAGAGGCAGGACTAAATCGAATTATAACATAATTTTCGCTAGCGAGTTAGTGTTAAAGTAGTGAACAGGAAGTGCGTAACCCTGATCATGCTCTGAGTGGTCGGCTGAAATACAAGCCGTGGGACCACCAAGTCTTAGATTGATGACGATGACGAGTAAGAAAAAGATTTTAATCATTGAAGATTTTCTGAACAAATAAATCTAGCTCGAGAGAATTGAAATGAAATCATCCATAAGATTGAATGCCGTCGCAACTTTATACACTCAAACCTGGATTGTGTGTCAAAAGGCAGCCTCAAGGGCACGATCCAAGTCATGTATTAAATCTTCCGCGTCTTCTAGTCCAATTGAGAGTCTTATCAGGTTTTTGGTGATGCCCAATTTGATTCTCTCTTCCTCTGGAACTGCCGAATGTGTCATCAAACACGGTATTTCGATAAGTGAGCAGACGCATCCGAGACTGACGGCTGCGTGAAAGATTTCGACTGCTTGAACCATCTTGATCGCCTCATCTCCTTTGATACTCTTTATATAGATCGAGAGCATACCGCTGAAACCCGAATACTGCTTAACGGCCAGAGAGTGCTGGGGATGGCTTTCAAGGCCAGGGTATATGACCCTCTCAACCATCGGATGTTTTTCCAAATGTTTCGCTATCTTCATTGCGCTAGCCGATTGTTGGCGGACGCGCACAGCAAGTGTCTTGATGCTCCTGATCACCTGCGAGCAATCAAAAGCGGAGGGCACAATGCCTAGTGCGTTCTGAAGGAACTTCATTCTATCATACAGAATCTTGTCGTTTGTCATAATGCATCCCATGATCACGTCGGAATGCCCATTTATGTACTTGGTACACGAATGCATAACCATATCGGCCCCGTACTTCAGAGGGTTCTGGAATATCGGAGTCATGAAGGTATTGTCGATCACAACAATGCATTTTGAGTCGAGCTTTTTGATAGCATCAACGATCTTCTCAACGTCCATGATTTTCATGGTTGGATTTGTGGGCGTCTCGATCCAGACTAATCCAGTTTTACCTTGAACAAAGTTGTCGGTCCAGTTCTCGAGCACAGTGCCATCCACGAAGGTTGTCTTGATGTTCATCCTGGTGGCGCATTTGGAGAAGAACCTATTCGTGCCTCCATATACATCATCACAACATAATACGTGCTGACCTGACTCCATAAGGTAAGAAACTGTTGTTAGGGCACCCAGTCCCGAACTGAATGCCAGAGCATACTCGGCCGACTCTAGCGACTTCAAGTGTCTCTCTAGTTCCGCACGAGTCGGGTTGTCGCTCCTTGAATATTCGAATGATGACTGGCCGGGTTCGAGCGTCTCGAAAGTAGTGCTCATATATAGAGGCGAAACTACTGGACTGTTAGTCCAATGACTGGACTTATTACCTGAGTGCAGTGCCTTAGTAGATTGACCCGAATTTCTCGATTCGTTTGATAATGTTGTAATACCATTTTTGGCAGATGAAGTAAGTGTCATTTTAAAAAAAAGGCAAGGATATTGATGACTGCACCTAGTCTCAGGCGATATTGCCTATCGATGAACTTGGCCTAGAAGGAATTTTCACTATTTATATGGATAGCTGACCGTCTGTGCTCGAAAGTAGAGCAACATTTCAGAAAACTCATTTGAAAATTACCAAAATCAGTTGGCATGTGGTCAACGCTAGCTTCTGAGTCCCGGATCGAGTTTCTACAGATATCGCAAACGATTTTGAATCATACTATTGAGATCTAAGATAAAGCAAAGCAATAGTATCGGTGAAGATCTGATACTAGAATAACAATCGCTAGGTTTATTCAATCGAGAGGGCAGATAACAGCTCGACATTCATCCTGATACTTGATAGGTCTCAGAGAGTAAAAAATAAAGCTGGAACCCTATTTTTTGTGTTTGTCAGAAAAAGTGCAAGTTCTGATCTTGATTTCTTGATAATGCGTTGTCCTGTCGATCGAGTCCGTCGGGTCGAGCCGGTCGTGAAAGTATTTTGTTATCAGTCTGAGCACCTATGTAAGCATTAGGGTAGTCTCCATGACAAGGTCAGACTAAAATATTATAGTGGAATCAAATCTGAATATGGTTGCATGTAATTCGAACTTTTGTTGCGAGGGCCTGGGAGATAGTTTAGATGGTACGAGTGGTTCGAAAATCAGATATACGGGTTCCGAAGACCCCGATGTCCGTTCCCTGTGGATCATCAGTCAAGATTTATCAAATGTGGTGATCAGGATTTCTACCACGCTGAGTTGGGTTATTTGTCCCTTGCCTCAGATGAGTCTGATTGCAAATTAAACTGAGAGCATCTCTGATATCCTTTTGGCTCTTCTCGATTGCGTCTATCCTCTCCACAATGGATTCGATTTTGTTGTTCATCTTCCTAAGCTCTACCATAAGTGGATTTGTATCTGGATCAAGGAAGGCATACTGGTATGGCCGTTGATTCGAGTTCAAGGAATTGAGGGTGTCAGAAACTTCGTGAGCGTTCTTAAATTTATATATACTTTTGATCTTCTCTATCATTGGGTCCTTGTTGATACTGGTCGATATGCTCTTATGCTTTGCGAGTGTTCTCAGTTGATGTATCTTTATTTGAAAGAGGGGATCAGAGGAAGTTTATGAATAGAATGCTCGCAGCGACAGGTGATCAATAATTCACGAACTTACATTAAACCTTCTAAGCTTTTCATCAATCTCGTTCGCTACCTGTTGTTTGTGACTGTTACCATTGATGGTGGCATTAGTTGCCAGAGGTTGGGCGGCCTGTTGCTGCTGTCCATAGTATTTGTCGAGCTGACTTAGAGTTGCCTGGTGGGCAAGAGGAAGTGGTTGGATTTGTGTTGGCCCTGTCGATCTAGCGAAAGATTGCTGTTGAGGTTGTTGAAGTTGTGAGCCACCGACTAACCTGCCGTCGGAAGGCGCCAGGAACTGTCCTTGATCTATGGTGACAATGTAGTAGAACTGGCTCTAGACAACGACAACAAAGACGTGCCAACAGCTATTTCGGTCTCAATTCCAGATGCTCGCGTCGTGATCCTGTGAATAGGCTTGCAATTATCTCAAGTTTGTGCAAAGCCCTCGCTGATTATTGCAGTTCCATCGGCTTTCTTATTGAGCTCGGTGAAATATGCAGAGTGCGTCTAAAATTGCGAATACAATGGAGATAACGACGAGTCGTATTTGTTATTGGTTTCTCGAAAATGTCGAGTTGAGATGAGTTATTTCATGAGTTTAAACGATTGTTTTCATGGTTGAAGCGGGAATGCTCTTTGCTGTGAAATGAAAAAATGAGTGGTAAAAACTAGGGTTCGAACCGCTTGCGTCTGGGCCCAACAAATGTTCCTACTCGGATGGAAAGGCCGGAGAGGCCCGGGATAATTGTGATCGATATGTCCGAAACGAATACTATATATCCACAGCTCATCAATCCATCTGATGGTTGAGACTCTTTCAATCATTGAAGAGAACCAGGCCGCACAAACGGCGCCCGAAGGATCCAACTTTGATCCATCGGTCGACCCGTAAATTCGAGTCTCGCCTTAGCTCGACGGTTCACAGCCAGTACATCCCAATCCTAAATTCGCACTAGCTCCGAGACACCCATCATGAGGAGAAAGTTCACGCAGGCCATAAATGGGCTACGTTGCGAGCCTGACGATACAAAAATTTTTGTAGACATGATGGGGCAATTCAAGAGGTGAGATATTTATTGTGCTCGAGGGTGGGGGCGAGAAAAGCGCTAGGCGCAAGTTTTCCGGCCCACGTATCCAAAGATCATGGCTCACGTGGGCCTCTGAGGCTATTATAGCCTTGACACAACCATGTGCACTATAAATCATGTCTATCTCGCTATAAGTTATACCTGGTAAATGCTATCCAACTGTGGCAGCTTTTGTTGGCCAAATAAGTGGGCAGCGTGTCACGTGTGTCACCAAAATAGTTCAAACATAATTGAATTGCTTGTAATTTTTGATAAGATCGATTTTGCGTCTGTTAGAGACACAATCTGAGTCTACAACCGGCTGATAGATAGACGTGAGAGTATAGTGCTGCTCATCAGGGAGATCTCTAGGTGGGCAACTTGGTCTTGCACATGGAATCAAAACGGTATCCCCCTCTTCACAGTTGAATAGTGAGAACTTGGAGCGGTCACATTTAACAGAATGCCAAACAAGAACCAAGAATTTTCTGCCCGAGTCGTCAGCAAGCTTGACCCAATATCCTTGGATCAATGGTTTACCTCTGACGACGTACTTACAAGGGCCTGTTATAAGTTTAAGATATACGCCTAGTACGTTATCACTGCCTCGCTCTTTTATGTTTCTGATGGCACTGTTTAGGGTAGTTGAGCAGTTGAGATATCTCTTAAGTTTTAGATCTTGCATTGGATCGATCCTCCAATGGGATGTGGTCTCGTACTTGGCAGTTGAGAATTCTGGATTTGGCGTGTGCAATTTGAGGGGATAAGATCCAGTGACCTCGTAACAGATATCAGGTTGGACCTTCCGATAAACACAGTAGGCTTTTTCCTCGCGCCATGTTTTGAACTCAATCACTTCACCTGATTCATCGACTAAAACTAGTGTCAGTAGGCAAAAGGATTCGCCATCGCTCTTCTTCTTTCCAAAAAACATTCGCTTTCCAACTAGCTTGCCGGTGATAGTCCAATCGCCGCCATGTGAACTTGCAGCCTCCTCGATGGTGGGCATCTTGTCGGAATGTGTTGAATTGAGATTGTTGGAGTATGGCCTCTAGTTTGCAACAAGTGGCAGATTCTGCTCTGAATGGTGGGGACAGATTCACGTAGTATCTCTCTTACTACTCCTCATCAAGCCGACGTGGCAGTGGTTCGGCTAGCGACGGTTGCAGGAAAATATGCTATGCTTTGCCTGGGGCGTGGGACGCTCGATTTGGTATGTTTCTATCGAAAAGTGTAAAACAACTTTCTTGCTTGTTATGGATTTTAGGGCAAAAGAAATTCGTATTTGGAATTGGATTTTGAACTAGGTTGGCTAGCTCTGGTGAGTCACTCAAAGCGGCCGGTAGTTCACTCTCCAAATATCCCATAGAGTTGCGCTCACTTGCTGCGCAACTCGTGCCCTGTGCAATCGCAGCAGAAAGCGAGCAGAGCGAGAGACATAGAGCAAGCGCTGACAAGCACGCGGTTTAACGGACAGTGTAAACATTTTGGTTGCACATTGTATTTGATCCCTGAAACATCCCTCCTGTTTCCTGTGGCAGCGGATCGCCGGAGATGCGGCCGGTTGAGAACGACTTGATTGATGGTGAACACTGATACCAATGGCAATAAAACGGCAACAAAAGAAGGAGGGTTCTAATTGCTCTTGTTGGGCAGCAAGCGGTCGGGATCGAAGGAGATGGCGTTGATTTGGGCGGCTGGTTGAACTCAGTGTCCCCTCATCGATCGAATCCATCTGCTTCGTTTCCACAATGTAATGAGCAATACGAGACTAGCGAGCTGATGAAAGTTTCATGGCTTTAGTTTACAACAACCGACACTAGTTCAAAGCGGCAAACCGCGTTTCGCATAGCCACTGGATACTCCGAGCTGGCGGCACTCATATCATCGCAAAGATTGGGTTATGTTTCAATTGAGCCGACTAACCGATTGGGCTGGGCGTGTTAGCTTGTGGTTGTACGAAACTAACATGTGTGACTGCAATCATAGACTCCATCCTAGGCCAGCCTAAGAGTCTGACATTTGAATTACACGGTCTTGCTGGCCTCCCGCCAGAGGCCACAATCGTTCCTGAAAGTGTGACCCTAGATGCGAATGCAAGGCCAGAGATTGCTCAAGTTCACAGTGCGCATTGCACAGCCAGTCTAGTTCCGCCTCGAACAAAGTAATTCGAATTATTCACATCAAGCAACACTTATTCACTCATAAGCCCTACTCACGTTATAGCAACCTCCCAATTTAGTTCCTGCTATGCAAACCGATCTCGTGCAATTTCCCCGTTCGACATAAAACTACCTGCCGATTCATTGCTATCTCATAATTAGCCCCAAAACAAACTCCATCTCTCCATACCATTTGAACCCTCATCTTTGGCGGACATACAACTGGACCCTGCATCAAACGAGATGGCCCAAGGCTGAGCTCATCCAGATGAATGTGCGCAGGTGTTCTTATCAGAGTGGCCCGGAATTGTATCTGCTCGCAACCCTAATCTGAGCTCGAGCCATTAATTGTTCTAGCAGCTAAAACTGCTGACAGTCAACCAGGTGGCAGCACCAGTTGCAGGCTATCGCCAAAGTCTCGCCGGCCATCCTTGGCGTTCGAAATTAAAATTGAGCTTAAGAGCCACTTTTGGAGAGATTCAATTAGTCTGAGCTGCTAGTAGCCGGAGTCCGTTTGGGCAAGAAACTTTAGTCAATTGGTAAGATGCTGATTAATCAGTCATTTGGTTCATGAAAAGCCGAGAGCAAACTATCCAGGTGACTCCAGCCTCCTCGCTGTTCGTTCTTATTTCACCCGGAACGCGGAAGGTTTCAGGTATCTCGAGATAGATTAGCACCAGCGGCTTCAGTCGCCAAATCTTCGCAGGCGAGAGGGACCAACGAAATACGATGAGAAGTTGAAGGCAGTTTCTGCGCTTGTTTGCACTTGGAAGGGCGGACACTCGAGAAGTGGTGCTCAATTTGTGGGTTGATTGTTGATACATGCAAACTGATTGCAGGCCCGAAGGTACATGTATAGGCTGAAGAGAATCCGAACTCCTCCCTGATTATGAGATAATCTATTCGACAATTGCGCATTGCAATCCGGCGGGTTGAAAATGAGCAGCAGGAGAGAGTTTGGCCAAGTCTTACATGCAGTTTGTCGAATCGTTTGGGGGGACTTGTTTTCCGGTTGCTCGACTACAGTTACTGGGACATTGCGAAAATGAGCAAGGAATGAGTGAGATTACCGGCTCGAGTCTGTTAGGTAAAGTTGGCTGCTGTGGCATCTGAGCGAGTTTGTCCTCTTGCAAATTGTTCCTGGCTCAGAACGTGGATTAGCTAATGAAAAACCTAGCTAATTTGTATCTGGCACCCAAAGACAAGCTATCGGTTAAGTCAGCTTGGCTGGGAGATGTTCAACGAGCGAGAGTTGATTTTTGCCGCAACTAAGTTAGATTGGATCAGATAGGTGGTTCTGTTGCGGTTAAAGCTAACATTGGAACAACAAAGTGGTAGTGAGCAGGGCAGTTGAGGAGATGGCACAAGCTTGCTGGCGCTCTGACGTCGTCGTGGGGCACAATCTTGGCTGAGCTTAGATGGACTTGAAACAAGTATCAATCTGATTCTCTCGCAGCATTCAATCAGCTTGGTAGCGAGCGAGCAAGAAACTATTATGAGCGGAAAAAGAGCTTTTCACCTGGAAGCGCCAGCAACTAGCAGAAGCTTGAGGCTCTCAAACTATTAAGGATCATCTTTGGTCATCCTCGAGAGTTTACGTTGAGCCAGCGACACTTGCTTGCGCGGCTAAAGTCAAGCGCGAAGCTCAACAGGGCGTCGGTCAAAGACACTCTCTTAGCTTTTAACTGGCTGGCAAGCCGGCCGGCCGACTGATCAAGCATGTCAAGGGAGACTCTTTTTTGAGGCCAACAATTACCTTCCCTGAGAGGCTTCCGCCAGGTCTTGTTAGGCCGCCATCGTTTCCCGGGTAGTCTGCCCACGAGGTATATTCATTTGCATGGCGCCGTTGGCATCTCAGCAAATGTGGGACGAGAGCCAAGTTGGCTGCAAAAGTGTCGCGCTGTTTCCATTTTGCGCCGAAACTGTCGGCCGACGATCACCTGAGAGGGCGCATAATTTATTCCCAGATCCAAGCTCCTCTCCAAGCCAAATTGGATTGAACCGATTGCCGGCTTCTAAGGTGAGCAAAATCTTCGCTTATAAACAACGACCGTCTAGGGTGCAAAGCTAATCTGTCGAGTTGCCAGTTGAAAGGCCTCACCCTCAGCTCTCTCCCCTTGCTGCTGTCAGGTAACATCAAGAGCATGGAACAAGAGTGGACCAATTGGGGAGGACGGGATTGAAGAGGCAAAACTTAACGCGTGTTCCCCTTATCAGCGGCTTGTCAATTTGCGGGCCATTCTTGATGCTTGGCGGCGCCAATTCCTCAAGTGCATTGGACTGAGAGTTGTTTATCTGAAACCTCCTTCCCACCTCTCCTCTCCTCTACTCCCCCTCTCACCTCGCTGGCCATCTATTTAGTAGAAATTTAAATTGCTTGCCTACCTACTTGCTTAAGAAATAAAACTAGCACTTGGCTTGCTGTCAGCCCAAAGCCATCAAGGGCTTCAAGTTTGTCTGCACTCGATTCGAGTGGAGATGGGCGAGCCCTCAAAGGATGAGATCTCGATGGTGCGAGGAAGCCTCAGTGGCCGATATTATGTTTTGTTGCACGCAGAGGCGAGCTCGGGCCAGAGAGTATAGATGGACCAGTTGCGCTATTGGAGCCGGTTGAGCTAGATTCAAACTTGCTCTTTCAAATTCCTATCGTCGTCAAGTCCATCCTTTGGGCCAGATGTTGGCCATTGGGAGTGGCTTGCTGGAGATGGATTGGCGGCGGATCTGCATGGAAATTTCACGCCGCATCTTTTCTCTGATGGCCAAACTGATTGCCGCCCGACTGATTCAGTTGGGCAAGAGAAAGAGCTTACTTATTGGCAGTTTCGGCGCTCTCAGGTAAGTGAAAAAGTAATTGCTTAAGTCGCGTACCTGGCGGCATAGGAAGCTCATCATATTGGCTGACTAAATGCCATCAAAGAAAAATTTCGCTTACTTAAGTTTGCATTCGGCCAGCAAAACAAACTGTTCCATCTTTGTAAGCCAGCAGCAAATAAGTGGCGACTACTATCATTTTTGGCTTAGAATCATCATCATCATCATCTTCTTCTTCTCTTGAGGTCAAACGTGTTGTTTGCCAAGGATATTCAATTTGATCAATTTGTCTTTGCGGCTTTCGAGCAGAAACTCGCAAGCCCTTCGAGGGGGACATGGCTGTCGGCTTGTAAGCTGGCGGATAATGACAGAGCCTTGGTTGGCGAAGCGCAAAACAAGTCCTCTCCGATCGGACGAGGGCACCACGGAGACTTCCTCCGATAACGAGCATCGAGGATCATCAGCCAGAGGTACAGTGGGCCAGTCGGACTTATACATGTACAGCAGATTACAACTATTTGCGCTTTCTGGGCTCGCTTCTTGGGTTGCAGTCGGCAATTTGGTTGCTATTTACATGGCCGATTCGGGCGTTAAACTCTTGCAGTGGCCGGCTTGACGCGGAGGCCTCGCTTACTGATCACCCGCAATGGCTGATGGATGGAGGGATGAGCGAAAAGGCGGGCGGTTAGACGGCCGGATTGGATCCAACGAGAGCGAAGGAAAGTTCACACTCGCATGGTTGTGGCGGCGGCGGCGGCCAAGACTAACATGAATAGCGAAAGGAGTTTTGGCCTGTTGCCTTTGGTGTAGTCTCGATGCAAACACACAAAAACAAGCCCAGCTCGCCAACTGGCCGTCCTTTGGTTAGCACCTGTTTGACTGGACAATGATTGGCAACAAGTGTTCCCGTTGCCTTTTTGAGACTTGGAGGGAAGGCGCAACGAGTGGACTCCCTGCCGGCAACATTGAGTTGTCGACTTGCTCGGCCGCCGCCAATCCGGCCGGCGACTCATGGCCGCGCTCTCTCTCTCGCTCTCCGTGCCGGCTAAAAGCTAGCACCACCGCTAACCTGTTGGTTGCGCAAGCTGGCCGCCCGCGAGCCCGCCAGCTTGCGATTGCTCGCCTCCAGCCTCCATCGCTCGCCCAAAACTCATCACGCAACAACAAACTCAGTTTCCATAGCCAACTTGGCGGACTCTCCCGCGAGCAAGATATCCTGTTAGCGGCGGTGGCCTCAACCTGATTGGAAAGTCGCTGCAGCTCACAATATTGCGCCAAGAGTCCAACCTCTGGCCACCGAACTTGTGGGCAAATGTCCGCTTGCGCTGCCCAACGATGGCCGGCTGGCATTTGTTGGCCCGGCAAGATGGTGCCAGTTGGCATGGCAACCGCCTCGGTCGCTTGCTCGCGCCAGCTACCCCCTCTGCCAGGCTTTGTTGGCCGGTGTTGTTGTGCGTCACGAGCCCCGCTTCCGCTCGTGGCTCTCGGCCGGCTCCAATTACAATGGCTTTCCGGCTGCAACTGGCCAAATCAGCGCCAGGCAGACAGTGAGGGGGGGGTTTTGTGTCTGCGTTGAGGCTAAAAGTGCACGACTGTCAAGTGAACTCGGCCGGCCCATTGGTCTTCTCCTCGCCCACTCGGACTGAGCCGCCAGCCGGGCGAGCGAGCGATAGGAGCGAGACTGGCCGCAGCCGCCAACCCCCCTTTTTAACATTTCCCATCGGCCACATTGAGCGCTCGCCTCGCCTCGCCTCGCATCGCATCGTGCCGCTTGTCGTGATGATGAATTCGTAACGTAACAATTAGCTGCCCTTGCCAGACTCTGGCCAACTGAGGAGACGCGATGGGACGGCGCCGGCAGGTTGAGCCGCTTGGCGATGTCCAATATCTGGGCGCAGCTCGGTCTGGTTCCCATGGCCAGGTGGCGAGGTTGCGCGGTCGCCATGCAAACCGAACGGGTCCGCGCAGTCGGGCCGGCGAACTCTGACGAACTTGGGCCGCCCCCAACCGGCAAACTGGTGCTGGCTTGCGCGGCGCCTACTCGCTGGGCCCACCGGCTGGCGCTTGAGGGCGCGCAGAGTGCGCAGAGTGCGCGCCGGCCAGAGCGGCGCCAACTCGCCTGTTGGAGGGCAAGGCAAGCCGGGCGGCCAAACAACTCGCAAGCCAGTAGTTGGCCTTTGCAGCGCAGTTTCGTCGGCGCCGAGTTGGGCAAATTCGACGAGGAAACTGGAACCAGCGGCCTTGTCCCTGTCGCTCGTTCGCCGCACAATAGTTGGCTCGAGTTGGGCCAGTCTGGCCGCTTGGATGCACTCGGCTCGTCTACTGGGCGGCCGAGGTAGTGCAGCGAGCTCTCCTCTGAGTCAGTTGTCGGGCGGCCGCCGCCGCAGCGACAACAAGTGGCGCCGGCCAGGACCACTCGCGCTGGTGGCAGCGTATTAATTAGTGGGCTTGCTGGCAGTTCGGCTGGCGCACTGCTGCTAATGCTGGCGGGCAGAGAGAGAGCCAGACTTGCGCACGACAATGGAAAATTGAAGCCGCTGGCAGCGAGGGCGGCCGAGCGGGCGAGTGGAAGACAATTGGAATTGTGCTCGTTGCAGCTGGATTGACAGCGGCGGCGGCGGCCGCCTGCCGGCCAGCCAGCCAGCCGCCTCCCTGGCTGCTGGCATCGAGAGCGCTTGCTCGCAGTTTTCGGCTAAGCGCAAATATGAGCCTAAGCAAGGCTGCCGGCGCCAAGCCAGCTAAACTCGAGTGGTTTGCCCCTCGTCGGCCAGTTCGCCGCGGCGCCGATTGTGGCGCGTCCGCCGAATTAGTGCGCAAACTGTGTTTCGCTCCCTCCCTGTGACACAGCGGCTCGATTCGCCGGAAGAGCTGCTCTGTGTATGTCTCTCTCTCTCTCTCGCTCGCTCGCCAGCCAGTTGGCTCGCTCCCGAGTGGTCGGGCAGCTGAGCGGGGCGAGGAGCAAAGTTCAAAAGCGTCACTTTGCAACGCTGCTGCAAAGTGGACGCGAATTTTAATCACCAACAGC
>Ga0268249_1000081_pt1 | contig 61209 bp, 44 predicted proteins | sample AgamicAtPe_FD_200257 | JGI IMG/M metagenome (GOLD analysis project Ga0268249, IMG submission 200257) | Agave microbial communities from Guanajuato, Mexico - At.P.e (v2) (version 3) | ecosystem: Host-associated > Plants > Phyllosphere > Phylloplane/Leaf | place: Guanajuato, Mexico | collected... | reverse complement strand
GCCGCCGCCGCCGCCGCCGCCGCCGCCAATAACAACGAGCACCACGCCGCCCAAATCAACAATCTGGCCAACGAACGTGGAAACAACTGCACCAGAGAGGCACAAACTACGCTGATGCCGCTCCCAAAACCAGAGTCTGCCTTTGTGTGATTTATTATCCAGCCGGGGTTAGCCCATCGGTGGGCCCATAATAATGAATTGTTGCAATAGCACGAGGGAGCCGTCTAACCTTTACCCTGTCCGCCTGCTCCCTCTCGCCTTGCTTAAACGCACAACACTCAGCAAGTTTAAACAAATGGAACAAACTCGGGGAACCAGTTCAGAAAGTCGCTTGCCTCGGTGCAAAGTTTGAGCCACTAAGAGGGGCAAAGAGAGAGAGAGAGAGAGAGAGGAAAACAACGTGAGCAAATATATTTATTTAAGTGAAAAGGACACCAAGAATGGATGGGCCACTTGAATTTGCATGCAAAACGCTTACTCTCAGGGGCCTCAGTGGTCAGCCTATGTCTCTCAAGCCTCCCCCTTGTTTTAGGCCTAGATTCGCCCCTCTTACTGCTGCCGCCGCTCCTCGATTAGGTGTGATGTTGGCCCGAATCGGAAGTGGACCAAAATCTAGAGTGATCAAGATTTTATCACACTCGTGAGCCGCTAAAAACAGATGCTCAGCCCAAGAGGCATGCACTTTCTAGGCTAGCCTATGCGATTGCAGTGCATTAGTTGGCCTCCCCTTAGCTGCCGGAATCGCACTCACTGTATATCTCGACATCTCTTGCCCTCGAAGCCTCAAGCGGAAAGGCCAGGCAACGAAGCCTGGCACACATTAGGCAGCCTGGTTCGTCCAACTTTGACCAGCCCCGACTGGCTCCCTTGTTGGAATGCTTTTATTGATATTGTGAGTGTACAGTTTTTGCGCACTCTTCGTTGGGCTGCCAAACTGGCGACCTCAATGCAAAAATTTGCACCAAATCCGGACTTGCATCTGCTCGGAGATGGTGATATATTGGCCAAGTTATGTCAACCGAAACGGCGCCCATCTATGAATTGATGGTTGGTGGCAGTGGTCCAATCTCTCCTCCAGTGCCTCAATGGTGATGATTTTATCATTATCACTGCTGACCATTTGCATTGGACTCCATTTCGCCTGAATGATAGAGCGAGAGAAGTTCCTTGTGAATATACTTAACTGCGCCAAGATCATTTATCCTTTTCACCCTGACACACCAAGATTAACAATAACAAGTTCCGCTCGGTTTCAAAAGTTTGCTCGCTTGCCGGGCTAACAAAGCCAGAGTGGAGTAGCACAAGCGAAAAGGTTATTGGCGGCTTTCGAATGGCCAAGGGAGGGTGCAATCAACTAGTTCAGTAGCCCTGTAACGATGGATTGACCCCTTGTGAGTTGAGTCGAGCTTTGTTGGGGAAGATTTATTAGCAAGATAGATATGGAATGAACTGACAACTCGTAACAACAGGCACCAAAGCCGAGCCAGCAGACTCAGGTTCAGCCGCTGCCACCGAGGATGACGTAAGAAACTAATGTTGACAGGCCCCTACTACTTGTGTTTCACGGCAAATCTCTACAATAAACACCAGTGGAAGATGTTCCTTCGCGAACCCCACAGACGCGGCCTCCATCATGCGCCAGTCTGAGACTTGTTACGAGGCAAGCGAGGAGTAGTTGGAGGCTGAATGGTGATGCTTCAGCAGTAGGATATATATCTCTCACCCTCAAGCAAACGTCGAGATCCTTCACGGCGAAGAGAGAGTTAGTGGTGCATGTATCTCGGTCCGACAAATCGACGATCCGGGTGGATATTTCAAATCTCGCGCGCTCGACGATTGGCTAGCTCGAGCTCTGGCCAGGCCATTTTGCCGCAAAGAAGTAGCGAGTTTTAACGTAGCGTCGTCGGACAGATCGCTCGCTCAGGCTTGGCCTGGTGCGCAAATTTGTGCACAGGAACGTGGTCATCTAACACGAAGCTGGGCGAATGAAATCGTGAAACTTTCTCGCGAACCACCGAGGAGTGTGAAACGAGCGGAATCAACACAACGAGAAAACAAGAAAAGCGAAAAACAACAACAACAACAACAACAACGCTCACACACACAACTCACTTTCGCAAGCTTCTTGCCTCAGCAGCGCTGCTGCTTGCCCGAGTGTCTGCCTGTGCGGATTGGCTTTCTCGAGCTTCCATCTGGTTCGTTTGTGTGCTCGCCCGTTACACTCTGGGCTGTGTGCTCGCTTCTCACTCTAAATTTTACTGCGAGTGCGATTCTCTTGCGCACTCTGTGGAAAACGACGACTAACGAGCGCAATCGGGATCTAAAGAAAGGAATTACAAGCTGCTTGACAGTCTCTTCCACACAGAGTCAATAAATAAACACCAACCTACTAATAATATTATCTCAGTTATTATTATTTTGTATCCTTGTTGATAGCCGCGATCATAGATGAGACAAAATTACGTCTAGAACCAAGCTTACGAGCCCAAAGACGGACAAGGATTCGAGAATCACACAATCATCATAATCAACAACAAACCTTGCGCCCTCCCCCTCATGGCAAACCAATCTAAATCTCTATCCCCAAAAAGCAACGGTATTGCCAACACTCTCGAGGGGTCTCCGAATCAACTGCAACAAGGACAGGCTAATGGCTCGCTCTCGTCGAGTCCAGAAAAGCCTCTCCACTACTCCTATCTGAAGGGGTTTCGTGTAGAGCAGTGCGCGTTGTTTCTGCAACACAAATGTACGAACCACAAGCCCTTTACTTGTTTTGATTGGCATTTTCAAAATCAGCGACGCCGACGACCAGTCCGGCGACGAGACGGAACCTTCAACTACTCGCCTGATACATATTGCACCAAGTACGATGAGACCACAGGCATTTGCCCGGACAAAGACGACTGTCCGTATTTGCACAAGACAGCCGGTGATACAGAGCGAAGATATCATTTGAGGTATTACAAGACGGGCATTTGCGTTTACGAAACAGACTCGAGAGGTTATTGCAGCAAAAATGGTAAGCATTGTGCCTTCGCACATGGTGCCCAAGATTTGAGAAACCCAGTATTTGATGTTAGAGAGTTGCAATCCCTGGAGAATGGCAACTCAAGTGGCGAGTTGTCTGACCCATCGGGCTTGTTATCGAGTTCTAGTGGAGTTACGTCAATAGATAGAGAACGAAATGCACTCTTGGAGGATCCTCGCTGGAACGAGACAGCACATGTACTAGCCAATTATAAAACAGTCTTATGTAAGCGACCGCCACGCTATTGTCGTCAAGGCTACGCATGCCCGCAATATCATAATGGTAAGGATCGTCGTAGGTCGCCAAAAATCTTCAAGTATAGGTCAACGCCGTGTCCGAATACAAAGCAGGGCGACGAATGGGTCGATCCTAGCAAGTGCGAGCAAGGCGATCAATGTCCATATTGTCACTCAAGAACAGAGCAGCAGTTCCATCCTGAGATATTCAAATCGACAAAATGTAAAGACATCCAAGACACCGGATACTGTCCTAGAGGGGCATTTTGCGCCTTCGCACATAACGAGGAAGAGATTGTTGCCACTAGAGATATTGATTTGGATAATGTTGACACAGATAGTTCAAGGACTGTGCTGAGTCAGAGTTTTCCGCTTGAAAGCCAAGTTAGTAGAAATAGCCAGTCTAGCGAGGATCCAAGATCTACGCTTGAGGGTAGGCTAAACGATTCAATTGAGAGAATGCGGCCCTTCAGCAATTTAGATAATGATGATATATTCAGTAGCAACGACACACGAAGGACATCTGATAGGGACGATAACATAATATTAGGTGCGCAAGACAATAGTGATGCCGATACGATTGTGAATAATTTATTGAATGTGGAGTCCCTAATTCTCCCCAATTCAAGCAACACATCCGCAAACTCCTCTCTCTTCTCAGCATCTGGTATCGATCTGAGAGGAGGGTCGATATTGCAGCAACAAACTGTCGCAGCAGCAGCCGCGGCGGCATCGTCTTATATCCGTGGACCAAGTCTATCGAACAGTTTAGATATTAATATTAGTAATAGTAATAATCATAACGAATTGAATCTGAGCAATAGCTTATCGGCTTGCTCGCCAAATTCGTTGGTCAATTCACTAGCAAATACTTATAATATGGAGCTGGCCAATAGTATTGCTCAAGCAAGCAACGCACGTCTCGGTGTATCATTCGCGAATCAAGACATCTCAGCACTGCCCTCTAGCTCGATGCCGAGCAGCGCAACCGTGGGTAACTCTTCAAAGAACAACCTTGGACCCATAGCAAGGCCAAGGTCGTACTCACATTCGCAAGCCAGAAGCATAAACACCGATTTCAACCAGCTGCATGCAGCTCTTGCTCGGGCCAGACTCATCGATGAGTTCAAGATGCAAGGTTTCGTAGCAAATGCCACTTCTAACCCGATAGGATTCCGCGAACGTGCTGTGCAATCATTCTCTATCTCAAGCGCAAACGAGCCCTCTTCGTCTCTTTTTAGCTCAAATCCAGTTTCCGCGTTGGACTTCCTCCCGTCCAACCGCCTGAGCAACTTGAACTTGGGTTCAAAAGAATTAGATCTAGGACAACTGGTAAATAGGCAGAGTAAAGTCATCGGAGGCCAATCTAAATCTCTATCCCCAAAAAGCAACGGTATTGCCAACACTCTCGAGGGGTCTCCGAATCAACTGCAACAAGGACAGGCTAATGGCTCGCTCTCGTCGAGTCCAGAAAAGCCTCTCCACTACTCCTATCTGAAGGGGTTTCGTGTAGAGCAGTGCGCGTTGTTTCTGCAACACAAATGTACGAACCACAAGCCCTTTACTTGTTTTGATTGGCATTTTCAAAATCAGCGACGCCGACGACCAGTCCGGCGACGAGACGGAACCTTCAACTACTCGCCTGATACATATTGCACCAAGTACGATGAGACCACAGGCATTTGCCCGGACAAAGACGACTGTCCGTATTTGCACAAGACAGCCGGTGATACAGAGCGAAGATATCATTTGAGGTATTACAAGACGGGCATTTGCGTTTACGAAACAGACTCGAGAGGTTATTGCAGCAAAAATGGTAAGCATTGTGCCTTCGCACATGGTGCCCAAGATTTGAGAAACCCAGTATTTGATGTTAGAGAGTTGCAATCCCTGGAGAATGGCAACTCAAGTGGCGAGTTGTCTGACCCATCGGGCTTGTTATCGAGTTCTAGTGGAGTTACGTCAATAGATAGAGAACGAAATGCACTCTTGGAGGATCCTCGCTGGAACGAGACAGCACATGTACTAGCCAATTATAAAACAGTCTTATGTAAGCGACCGCCACGCTATTGTCGTCAAGGCTACGCATGCCCGCAATATCATAATGGTAAGGATCGTCGTAGGTCGCCAAAAATCTTCAAGTATAGGTCAACGCCGTGTCCGAATACAAAGCAGGGCGACGAATGGGTCGATCCTAGCAAGTGCGAGCAAGGCGATCAATGTCCATATTGTCACTCAAGAACAGAGCAGCAGTTCCATCCTGAGATATTCAAATCGACAAAATGTAAAGACATCCAAGACACCGGATACTGTCCTAGAGGGGCATTTTGCGCCTTCGCACATAACGAGGAAGAGATTGTTGCCACTAGAGATATTGATTTGGATAATGTTGACACAGATAGTTCAAGGACTGTGCTGAGTCAGAGTTTTCCGCTTGAAAGCCAAGTTAGTAGAAATAGCCAGTCTAGCGAGGATCCAAGATCTACGCTTGAGGGTAGGCTAAACGATTCAATTGAGAGAATGCGGCCCTTCAGCAATTTAGATAATGATGATATATTCAGTAGCAACGACACACGAAGGACATCTGATAGGGACGATAACATAATATTAGGTGCGCAAGACAATAGTGATGCCGATACGATTGTGAATAATTTATTGAATGTGGAGTCCCTAATTCTCCCCAATTCAAGCAACACATCCGCAAACTCCTCTCTCTTCTCAGCATCTGGTATCGATCTGAGAGGAGGGTCGATATTGCAGCAACAAACTGTCGCAGCAGCAGCCGCGGCGGCATCGTCTTATATCCGTGGACCAAGTCTATCGAACAGTTTAGATATTAATATTAGTAATAGTAATAATCATAACGAATTGAATCTGAGCAATAGCTTATCGGCTTGCTCGCCAAATTCGTTGGTCAATTCACTAGCAAATACTTATAATATGGAGCTGGCCAATAGTATTGCTCAAGCAAGCAACGCACGTCTCGGTGTATCATTCGCGAATCAAGACATCTCAGCACTGCCCTCTAGCTCGATGCCGAGCAGCGCAACCGTGGGTAACTCTTCAAAGAACAACCTTGGACCCATAGCAAGGCCAAGGTCGTACTCACATTCGCAAGCCAGAAGCATAAACACCGATTTCAACCAGCTGCACGCAGCTTTGTAGCCTTGCTGACGAATGTCTTAGTGTTGCTTGCAGTAGTATTAAAGCGCTTTCGAGGTTTGTTTTTGCAAATGAAAGGTGAATTCCGATTCAACTGACTCTCCATTGTGCCTTCATTGTGCTGTTGCTTTGTGTCCGATAAGTTGGGAGCATCGTCACTTCCCTTGAGTTTCAGAATATGATCCTGTAAGCTTGACCTATTGATGCATTCGTCTTCTGGTGACTGTCCGGCCGTGGACATGTTTTGTCCATTGCACAAGCCTCCGGATGGTGACGAGGAAGTTATCTCGTTTTCGTTTGTCCTTTCCTGTTTCCTGAATTTTGCTCGTCGATTCTGAAACCAGACCTGAGCGTGAACAAGGGTCAGAGTGTTAGTTGGCTATATCGGCCTGCTTCCGGATAGCATATCCGAATATGCCGCCCCGAATGAATACTAATTGATAGCGACACTCGACTGTGACCATCAGTCTACCACTTAGCTGGACGAAGAGTCTTGTTAATTGTTTTGCGATAACGAGCAGGCTGCCATCGAGGCTCACATAATCTGATCGACAATTCTAGTCTGAACAATCTCGATTGTTTTCCCGAGCCGAAATCGTGCACTCGCTCTATAAGCGCGTGAACACCGGAATTGGTCAGCGCTCACAACTAGACGACGAGCAGGCGGGGAAACAGACCGAGCAGATCCAAAATTAACCTCATAACGGAATCCAGTGATCTAATGGAGGGAGGAAGCCGCCCCATAGTAGGTCAGCTGCGTCAGAGAAAACCTTTGAACCACTGACAGTAACCAGATGGCGCAATGATTCATTGAGAATTCATGGGTGCGAGCGAGTATCCATTAAGTGATTACTTGTACGAATATTGTTGTGGCCAAGGGGAAATCTCCTGCTGGCTCCCTCGGCCAAAGGGAACTCCAGACGAAGTTTCCACTTGGGACTGGGACGAGCCATCCTCTGCGGCCGGCGATTTCGATTGGACTCAATTGGCTTTACATCCACTGGAGGCTCGGTTTGCTCTGGTCGCAAACAAACTCGTTTGCTGCGGCCAAGTTCAATTGAGAGCCAGTGGCGGGCTGAAAGTGGGGCCGGACGCTGGCTGAATATTGTGGCAGCGCTCGTTGCTTGCGAGTTTGAGTGAATTCGTACTCGATAATAGATGGGCTCCACCAGTGGGGGCAGCAATATTGCATCCGTTGTTGGCGGAACCTTATGAGCACAACTAGGGGAGCCAATTCTGCTCCACTGGCCTAGGTGATATATGGGCGCGCAAATGGAAATTGTTTATGTAAAACCACAAGCTGCGGCCGATAGTGGGGCCGACCAAGTGAAGCCAGCCCACCACAATAACAATACTCGGCTCCAACGCCCAGAGCACGGCGATGGCAATCTCGCTTTGCGCCTTCTCCTTTATCTTAACCTTTAATTCCGGTTACGTTAGAATTAGGCCAAGAAGTAATCACTTTAAATGATTACCTAGCGCTTGGTTGGCCGGACTGGCGTCAAAATGGCCATCCCCATATAGGCGCCTGTTTCGTCTCATGTGTTCGCTCTCCCTTCTGAGAGGGGGCGACAGTTGGGGCAATTTTAAATGTGCCAGAGAGAAGGGGAGCGAGTTGACAGGGAGTTTGTGCTCTTAGTCTTGGTCTCCAATGGAAGCCAACTTGCTTCCGAGAGCGCCATCGCCGGTTAGGCGAAAAAGAGAGGCATGCTAAGTAGAGCTCTGACTGGATGCTCGGCGGGCGAGTCACGCGATGGCCCCTCTGAGTGACAGTTGACAAAGACAAGTGGTCGCATTTTTGCCCGGCCCCAAAGAGGGAGCCGAAATCTGCGCTTTGTTTCCACTCCTAGTCAGGTCTCCGCCAACTCGGCCAGTTTGGCGCCAGCTCGCGCTCATGAATTTAGGGGCCTCAAGCTGAATGAGGAGCGAGAGTGTCAGTGGGGGGGGGGAGCGAAGAGAGAGAGAGGAGAGGGAAAGACGGCAATTCATTGATATAGATTTGCCCAATTCTCAATTGAAAATCCGTCTGACACTTGCGATGGATGTTGTCATCATCATATTTTGGGCGGCCGTGTTGTTGGCGCCCGTTTGGGTCGCTGGTTTGTTGTTTGCGCCCCAAGGACCACTGGCGGTTGGTTGGCTGGCTCAGCTTAAGCCGGCGGCCAGGACGCAACCGAGCGAACGCGGCCAGGGCGCCCAAGTTAGTTGCTTAACTCAAAGGAGGAGGACTCTCCCTCAGGGCGCCCGCTGAAGGGGCGGCCGGGCCAGGGGCGGCCGTGCTCTGTGGGTCGGGGATTAGGTAGGATGGAGGAAGTGCGCGTCCATCAGCGCCTCTGCCGCCGCTGCTGTCGGCCTGTTGGCACCAGTTTACAAACCAGCGCTCCTTCCTCCAACTAACGAACAGCTCTCTCGAGCAAGCAAACCAAACTGAACTCAGCCAACTGAATTCGGGTCTGAACTTGGCGCACTTGTTCCGCTACCGACAAAACTGGGCCGCCCAGTGCAGCCGATTGACATCAACTTCCACAACTGCCGACCATCATTACCATGAGCTCTCTCCCTCCTCCTCGCTCGCGCTCCCTGCAACATTGCGCACCAAAGCGAACTTGTCGCGCGAACCAAACACGATCGAGCCATTCCGGTTGATCAACCAGCAAACAGGAAACGAGATTAAGTGGCCATTTACGTTTAATGGACTCCACCCTGTTCCCTCTCTCGGCCGCTCGGTCGCCTGTCACTTCAAACGGGAGCCGGCAAACGCGGCTCGCCCCTCGAGCGGCCGCCAACCTGTCGTCGCCGTCTACTTACCTGCACCCGAGCCTCTGTTAGTCCAGTTCTGGATGCGATCTCTTCTCGTGTGTAAATGTCAGGATAGTGGGTCTCCTGGAAGGCGATCTCCAAGTTTTTCAATTGCAAACTGGTGAAGGTTGTGCGGATCCGCCGCTGCTTACGTTGCTTTGCTGAGCCGGCACCAGCTTTGCCGCCAGAGCCAGAAGCACGCCGGCGCCCAGGTGAAGTGATTGACTCTGCCTCCTCAGATTCATCATCGTCGTCCGAGGAACACTTGCTACCATTGCACTGGATTGAACCGTCCACCTGTTCGCTCGAATCCAATTCAGTCGGCTCAACTCTCGTCTTGCAGCTCTCTTGAAACTGGATATGCGATTGTTTTCCCTCTGCCCCCTCCAAACTGGCCCCAATCTGTGGCGAGCAAGCGTGAATGTGGTCTGTTTCGAGCTGGTAGCTGCGTTGCAAGGCTCCAGCTCCGCCGTACCCGTGGGCAAGCTGAGTGGCGAGCAACTCAGTCTGGCCTGCCGTCTCCCCGGCGCTGATTGCAACAACCTCTGTATCCCGGTGCTGGGGCCCAATCGAGTGTCCATATTCGTAGGAGACATCCTGCTGGCTGTACTGGGTTTGTTCGTAGAAGCTAACAGGTCTGCTCTGGAGCTGAGGGTATAGTTGGATCGGCGCCTGGCGGTTGGCTTGCTGCTGTTGGAGCTGACTCTGCGGCTGTGGCTGTAAGTGATCGTGCTGCTGATATTGAGACGATTGATGGTGGTTGTGGTGCTGCGGGTAGCAGTCGTTGGACGTGTTGTAGCTGGAGCTCGAAAAGTAGGCGCTCGTATGCCTTTGTTCAACTTGGCTGTTGTATTGAATGAGATTGCTTGTGTGACAGTTGAGGTGACGATTTGGACTGCCCATACCTCCCAAGGGCTCGCTTAGGTTGTTACCTATTGCTGGTTGTTGGTTCGCATAACCTGCATCGCTCGTTTGTGCTGCATAATGTTGGCTGGCTGAGGCAACTTGTGTCTGACCGGGATAGAACATTTTGGAGCGAAGTCAACACTAGTGAGCTTAGAGAAGAGTTTGAATGGATCATGTTCGAATGCGAGCTTGTATAAAAATGGTGACCGATGGGAGGTGGGCAAAACGCGCACTTGTCGCTATAGTCGTGGCCAGTATATAGGTGCGGTGTTAACCCGAGCACTTGTTCAGCGCACTGGTTTCTGGATATTGCTTCTGCGCATGCGTGATCACAAGAACTCTCCTCCTAGCGGCTATTGTGGAAAAGATTGTTCCGGAAGATGATCTCAGTTATAATGTTCGTGTTGCTATCACTGCTACGTTGGCTCTATGTACCCTTGTTGTCAATATAAAATCAACCAACGCAGCTGCAGCATCTCACCTTCGTTCGAGGACATAACCAAATTGTCCGATTCTAGGATAAGTTTGGAGCCAAAGCAGCGGCAAAAGATGGCGTGAATTCTGATCCGGATTTACATTTAAATAAAACAACCTTTCCACTCTAATTTTCGGTTCATTACCTAGAGTTGATACGCTGACTTTTGTGCGTTCCCAACAGACGTTGAATTCAGCAAACTGTGCACTGCTTATATGCGCACCTCAGGCCGCTTTTAATCTCTCGCCACGATACCTGACTATGGTCGCCTAATGGGCTAGAATCCGATACATTGGTGAACCAAATGTCGTCCAATATTACAAGTCCAAATATAAGCGATTGGCCAGCATCCTCCTGCCCAAAAGGCACTCCAGCCCCGGAGTTAGTTTTGCTAACGCTCACCATACCATTATGGACATTTGTAACCATCTACCTGTTGTTGTTGATGATTATCTACCTGAGAAGGTTACAATATTTCAAGCTCTACGATAGATGCACCACAAGGAACGCCCATTTCACATATGAATTTCATATTGTAATTGGAAGGCACACGGCAAATTATGGCCGCTTAGATTCGCATCTCATTGTTGACCTACTTGACAATCAACTCATCTCCACCATGACCATCCAAATTCCTGGAAGCACAATATTCAGCGAAAATCAAGTGTTCATGTTCAGACACTCTCGAGAGAACCTTAGGTGTGTTAGATTTACAATATATCGTCGGCATCCCATCAAGGATGTACGCTCAGTTCGGGTTGCGCATAGTTGCGGAAACCTTGACTCGAGATTATTTGTCTACGGAATTAATCTCTATGATGCCACAAATGGAGAAAACAGATTCTTTCCAATCACAACTCTCGTTAAATATCGGGGGACCCAATGGGCTCTAAATACAACATTTGAGCCGAAAAGCGACACCAACTTTGTAAAACTCGGCTGTGATTGCTATGACCCATATAGCCTCTCAATTTGGCCGACTCACATTGAGATGCTTATATTCGTCTTCTACATTTGGTGCTCAGTCCTCTGTTTCGGCCATCTCATTTCGGCAAGCTCAATCGGAGACAACGTCGCCTTACATGCTCTTACGATCACCTTCACATCCGGCACCTCAGCCATAGTAATTGGCTTTGTCTATCTAAGGCTGATCAAAATTCACATCATAGACCAGCATTACGAGTCAAATATGTGGTGCCTGCTGAGGTGGCTTGTAATTACGATTGTAATCGCACTGTGCCTCGCCTTTTGGAGGTTGGCACTAGATCAGACTGGCGCCTGTAGTCAGCAGTCGTTTGACTGGATGGTTAGTTCGCTCTGCTCCGCTAGCCTGCTAACGGTAGCCTTTAGCATCGCCTACCTTTTCGTCAAAAGGAAAAGAGTCTTGTCCGATAGTTTAGCCTTGGAGGAGAGCGAAAATAACCTGATGAAAACGAACAGCAAGCCAGGCATTGAGTTTGTCAGGGAAGGTTCCATAGGTCTGTTTGTACACAAAGGTCTGGTAGCGCAACCAAATGATCATCAGGTCAACGCTTCAAAAAAAAATTCATCCGGCAAATCGAGCAAGACTGCTGGCAGCGGGAACTCGAAAGCGAGCGCAAGTGGCAAGAGGACTCAGACTAAGAAAAAGAATAGTGAAAGCAAGCAAAGAAAGGATATAAAGAATCCGAACACCGAGGATACTCTAGAGAACGCTTTTGCCAATTCAGCCTACATGAAAACCAAGAACAGGAACTCAATCTCGCAATACGTGTGACCGAACTAGCGCATTGGTTCTCTGGATGCTGTTTAATGATCCGAAATTGCATAAAAGAGAGGGGCACGGAGTGTGAGGTGATATGATCTAGACGGCTTGGTGGATAAACCGTGAGGCTTCCGTTCTCTACTTGTGTTCGTGTGTTGATTTACAGAATAGGCAGCCTTGAATGTCGGTGTGAGAGTCTCATGAGTTTGCTCTTGCCCATCAACTAGATTTGCTTTTCGGGCTCTTCTTCGCGATAAGCTTCTTCTTATCCTTCCCAGAGTTGAGACTGTCGTTGGAAGCCTCAGACTCATCCAAATCGCTGTCACAGTCAGACCTATCACTGTCGTTTTCATCATCATCGTCGTCGTCGTCATCATCATCGTCGTCATCGTCCTCTTCATCGTCCATCATGTAACCAGTGTAGTAGAGTGGAGCTTTGGGGATGATCGATTGGCGAATGACCTCGCCAAGCTCAAAGTCAACAGCCATCAAAGCTCCAAGTTCCTCGTCCATATCCTCATCGCTTTCCCCCTCGGGCATCTGCGGTGGCTTGAAGAAATAGAAGAACGAATCCCTCTCAACCTCCTTCTTCTTTTCTCGAGTGCGGCCATCCGTTTTGTTCTGCTGCTTGACGATCACGGTCCTGGTTGTTATATTTTTACCAGGGTGCCAGTTAATCTCACAACCCTTAGATTTGCAAACCTCAAAGCCCTCGTAGCTGAATGGGTCCTTCTCATCTGGTTTCAATTTGAGATAATAAGTCTTTGTGAGTTCCTTGTTGGTAAAATAAGGATTTTCATCAAACAAAAACTTCAACTTGTAAGTGAGAAATTCCTCCTCTTGCTCATACTCAAGCCTAATATCCTTCAGATACTTTAGTACATCCTTATCGTGTGTCTCTATACTATCGCTAAAGTTGTAAGTGGAAACAAGACAGCCAAGCCAGAAGCCAGGAAGACCTTTGATCTTGGGCTGCAATTCGCCAACTGCCTCCTCGGTGAAAATGGGTTCAGGAGTTTGCTCGCTCGAGTTCTCTTGGTCACCGTTGTATTCGTGCTCGATTATGCTTGCGGGCAGTTGGCATTCCTCGTCAGTTGGCTCATGCTCCCCGCTTGTTATCTTGAATCTCTTCTCATACAATGGCTTATACAGTTTCTCATATTTGAGCTCGAGCTCCTGTAGTTCCTTGTGGTACTGGTGCTGGATTTGGGTGTGCTCCAATTGGAGCTTCTTGAGCGCATCAACCCGGCGTTTTAGAAACTTGGGCAACAGATCGTACTGAGTACAATCGTAGGACTTGACAAAATCGTCGAACTGTCGCATTGTGGCACTACTCATTGTGGGTTCCCCTTGTGCAGATGCTTATCTTCCTGCCTAAATAAGATGCGATTTTTGGGAGATTGATGCTCCTAACTTGCCGCGGGTAACGGAAGATTCCGGCACACAATTGGGTGTCCTGGGTAAGGGACAGCTCTCGGATCTAATGCTTTGCAATTGCTTGGTAAGCTTCGCCTTGGCTCAGAGACAATAGGAGTACGTGAAATTCAAGCGTGTCGAGCGTGCTAACCACCGTGTTTGGCTCAGCCGAGTGTGATCGATAAATGCGCCTTGCCTCAATCTACGAGATCGGGTGTATGCATGAGCGAATGAAGAATTGAACGGGCAGAACTATGGCAAACGACCCTGCAGTCTCCCTCCATTTCTCTACAAGTGGGAGGCGAGCGGCAACGAATGCCGCTGCTCGGCTTTTAATCGGCTGCTGTTGTACGTTTGTGGCCCTAGAAAGATAGCGAGTTGCGGTAACAAACGATTGCGAAACTTCTATCTGCCAAGCAAAAACGTGGACCCAACTTGAGCGCGCGAATTCGAAATCTCTCTCTTGGATTAAAATTCGTTCACCCGTTCGAATGGAACGATCGTCACTTCTTATCAACAAACGAACGCTCTCTAAAGACGAGCTCTTGGAGTACACTGACGCTGAAGAACCTAGAACTTTCGACCGCTAGCGATCCGAGTTTCGAAGACCAATGTTGTCTCGAGGTACCCAGCTCGAATTGGGGCATCCCGATCAAATGTTGGTCGACGCAAACACCGTGCCATGTCTCACCAGTGAAGATCGTCATAAATGGGGCGTCGTCGAGTTGATCTGTTTTCACTAGCAACCGGAGGACTTTCCATTACGTGGCCAAGTCTTTCCAGACCACTTTGGTATCGTGGCGATCATAGTGGAAAACGTCATGATGGTAAACTCTCGCATGACTACTCGAGTTCAGAAATCGGTTTGTTTTCTCTTTGCACCACCCTACGATGTGAGGAGATACAACTCCGCGCCCCATAGGTTGGGGACGCTAGGTTGTCTAGTCAGGGGGAGTCTGCAAAAGCTGTGTCACCGCCTCACATATGCATTCGGCGTCCACCCACCGTCCCATATGGGTGCCCATTTGAATGATAGCCGATTTATATCAAGATGTATCGCGCAACTATTGATCGAGGATCTGAGTACGAAATGCTTCCTGGTTAAACCTATGCCAGCCTTAGCTTGGCGAAAACATCGTTCGAGCTTGGCGAGCTGGTAGCGCACGGGGAACTACTTGAGACATCGAATGGACGCTATGCACAGGCTAGCAGAAACAAGATAGCCTGGGGGAGGGCAGGCGAGAGGGGCAGAATTTACAGGCAATTCCTAGATCTCGCACGGTATCTAGAGCGCTGGGAGTCTAACTAACAAGTAGAGTTCAATGTTACCTCAATGACAAATTCGACTCATATATAGTTTCTCGATATTTTAAGGTTTATGACAGATCGCCTCTCGGCTAATGAAGTTCAACTGACCTAGGTGAGTGTTCTCAATATTCGACCTATGTTCATCAAACACCAAGTTCTCGTGATCAGAACAGACGATTTGACAAGTGCTGAAATTTTACTTTTCAACGATTCGCTTGCCTGTCTGTCCTACCTTTGCGTTCCTACTCGAGTCTCTTGATTAGAATAGAAAGTAACTAACCGAATCAACCATGGCAAAACCGTCTAACGCGAAAGAAACCGTTAAGCTAGCGTCACCAAAAGTTCAAAAACGACTACCAAGCCCGAGTCCTAGCATTTCCCGAAAACCTCAGGTTTCTAAATCACCAGGCATAACAACTAAGACTACATCATCTTCGCGGGATTCAGAATCCTCAATTATTTCAAAGATCGCATTATCTATTGCTACGGGTCAGAACAAAATGGCTCAATTCAGTTACCTTAGCCCGGAAAAGCAGGCAGAGCTCAAGCAAACTGCCGACGCCATTGTGGCACCAGGAAAGGGCATTCTCGCAGCAGATGAGAGTACAGGAACTCTCGGTAAACGATTCACTAAGATCAGCTTGGAGAATACTGAAGAAAACAGAAGGAAATACAGACAGCTTCTCTTCACTGCCGATAAGTCTATTGCCGAGCACATTAGCGGAGTAATACTGTTCCACGAGACCGTTTATCAAAAGGCTGATGATGGCACACCTTTCATACAGCTGCTCAATAAGCTCGGCATTATCCCGGGTATTAAGGTTGATACTGGAGTTGTCAATCTCATGGGAACAAATGATGAAACTACAACTCAAGGTCTCGATGATCTGGGCAAAAGATGCGCCCAATACTACAAAGATGGATGTCGCTTTGCAAAATGGCGCTGCGTCCTCAAGATCGATGAGCATTGTCCAACTTCGCTGGCAATCATGGAGAACGCTAATGTTCTTGCTCGTTATGCGACAACTTGTCAACAAAATGGGCTCGTTCCCATTGTTGAGCCTGAGATCTTGCCAGATGGCAGTCACGACCTAGAAACATCGCAAAAAGTGACCGAGAAAGTTTTGGCCGCAGTCTACAAGGCTCTCAGCGATCATCATGTCTATCTAGAGGGCACACTTTTGAAACCGAATATGTGTACACCGGGTCAGTCAGCTACAGCGCGTTGCTCGCCCCAAGATGTTGGACGGGCAACGGTCACTGCCCTGCAAAGGACTGTTCCCGTCGCAGTTCCTGGGGTAGTCTTTCTATCTGGCGGTCAGTCCGAGGAGGATGCGTCGGTGAACTTGTGTGCAATCAATCAATTTAAGGGCAAAAAGCCATGGGCTCTGACGTTTAGTTATGGTCGGGCGTTGCAAGCCTCTTGTATCGCCGCATGGAAGGGTAAAGACGAGAACATCAAGGCAGCTCAAGAAGAGCTAATGAAACGGGCTAAGGCCAATAGTCAAGCTTCGTTAGGGAAGTACGTTGCTGGTTCAATATCAAGCCTAGACGCTGGACAGTCACTTTTCGTGGCAAAGCATGCCTACTGATATTCCTATAGTTTCCAAGACGTCTCATGGAAAATCTATGAGAAATCTTGCTTGTCATAGGTTTCTCCAGCTCCTTTTTTAATCTGCTAGTTTGCTCGCAAAGCTGGCCCAATGGAGCACCATCTGTAGCACAATTAATAGATTGTCTTTACAATGTCGACATAATGCAACTTGTGTACATTTGGTGCCTGTGGTAGAATAAAAATGAAATCATATGTTTCGAAACAATTGCTTTCGCCAAAAGACTGAGGTTAGTGGTAGACTTGTCAAGCTGATATTTTCAATTTGGCTCAAGGAAGCACCAGTCTACCTTAATTTTTTGATCTAAGATTTCCGTATCATTCAATTGATTGATGGCCTCCTGAGCTGATTTGAAGTTTTCGTATTCAACTAGAGCGTAACCCTTAAGGTAACCCGTTCTTCTGTCTACATTGAGATGGATGGACCGTATTTGTCCATGTTCCGCAAATATCCTCTCTACATCATCTGGTTCAGCCTCTGGTGGCACTCCCGTTGCAAACACGATCCAGCCCTCCACTGATTTCTTCGGCTGGCGTCGTATGGCATTTTGGTTGTTAAAAGTTTCCATACCGAACTCACTCAGGCCAGTAGCTGAGGTTGGATCGCTAACGGGTCCGTAAACATCATCCAAACTATAATCTAAAACAATACCGATCCAAAAAAAACATCGGTATGATTCTTAATTCTATCTCGCGTATGGCGAGTTTGCACTGCTGTCGCGGCTCGCGAAGTTTAGTACGACGACGCGTGCTTTGAAGTGCAGTCAGCAAAACTTTACAGTGCACAGCCGGCTCGCTTGGTGTCGGCCCCACGAATGAACTGCTTCACTCAAGAAAGTAAACAATCGAATCGGTAACTCGTACCACTATTCACAATGTGTCTCAATAGACCTGAACTCGGAGTAATCAGATGCACCTAACCTGAGCTTGGATCGGACAAATATGTACTCGGTTGGAGCTGTGCATGTGGATGCCCCTAGTCATGTTCTTAACCCGACGACTCTGCACTCATAGCTGAAAATAAAATAGCGAACCATAGACAGTCGAGGTCCTTTTGGGGCCAGTGACAGGAAGTCGTCTGGGGGCGCCGGTGATCAGAATAGTTATGGATACTCATTTTCATTCGAAAGTAAACCATTATTTAGAGAGATTCGAGTTTCACCGGTATTAGAGGGTTATGTCGCCGGGTTAGAGCTTTATTCTCGGAGCAGCTGAGGTATCGTCTTTGGTCTCCAGATCACATAGAGCAGCTACCGATTCTGGTCTTGCCATGCTAGCAGCTCTTTTTCCTTCTTAATAGAGGTTGCGTTATTTGCACAAACTTTATCACTTATGTTTAACTTGATTTTCGATCGGCCCAACCTGGTCTATTGCATTGAGCTGCTCTTTAATGCAATACATCCCTAACGAGCATTAGAGAGTCCGCGAATCGGGTCTTCTGCATCATCACTCACTCTAAGCATCACTGCTCGGCTTGTATATCTTATCTTCAGTTAACACGACCGTCTGGGAGACAGTTGTCAGTTTGACTTTAGAGGGCGCCGGAGTAGTAGTTCTATTGCTGCCAGTCGTTGATTCAATCTTCTTTTTGTTTGCCTCGTCGATGTGAACAACATCTTGCGCGATTTGTTGTGCTCTTGTTCGGTTAGAATTGCTGCTGGTTGGAAAGGCCTTAGATTGACGCCTTTTTCCAAAAATGGTGTCAGATTCTAGACTAGATGATCCGGTAAACTGTTGACTGGGAATCGAATCCAAACCGTCGCCGAATGTCGAATTGTTCGCCTTGAATTCTAAGTTAGAGAAAGTGACAGTATCACGCTTTGTGGCACTGTCGTTGATAGGTGAGGCCTTATCAACGCTAGGAGATAACCACTCATTCGAATTGATGATGGTCTCTGGCATAGCCTTGCGCTTTTCACTTGAGCTGTCTGAAGGAGACTGAGTCGATGAAAGAGAAGAGCGCAAATCAAGAGGAGCACTTCGGACATAACAAGAGCAGCAGGATGGGTAGCGAAATAGATCACTGGCCATTCGCTTTTCTAGCGGATCCAGATAGAGGAGCTTCTTGAAAGCATATTTTTGATGACAAACAGACGACATTCCATAAGGTAAATTGTCCTGGAGATAACTACAATCTTGGTCAGGATACTGACAAATTTCTGCTTGGATGACCTGCATGAATTCTTGATTGTTTGGTACATAAACCGGAGAATTATCTCTATGCGCCTCCCTGGGATAAATGCTCCTTATCACAGTTCGACAGACGCTCTCCTCTTTCACGCTTTGATCATCTTCATCATTGTAATGGTGGGCAACTCGCTCTGTGAGATTCATGTTAGGATCTAGAACGGTATTAACCACATTGTACAATTCTTTCAGTTCGGTCGGAGTTTTCATCAATATGAGTCTGATTTCTTCCTCGGGGTAGTTTTCAATCTCTTCGCGAAACATATTACTCAATTCAACTTTGGTATGCTTTTCCCTAGCTGTGTGGCGACTATCAGCCGTATGCCTTTCGTTGGAAGAGAGTTGTCTGGTCAACTTCGTGCTGTTTCTCACTTTACTATTGTCACCTGTGGTCTTCGCCGAGAATGGAGAACTTTTCTTCGTAATATCCCCATCAGAGGTCACTCGGGCGAGTTGGGGACTTGACATCGGAACGCCGAGTATTAGGTTCACATAATGGGATATGAGACAGACTATAAGGAATAACTCAACCTTTGATATATGCATCGTCAGTCTGAGGACAAGTCTGATCACACCAGTGATAATGAACAGACGTCTTGTCGCTAAGATTAGAGGTCATTGATCGAACCGTGGTAACGTACGTCCGGAGCGAACTCACAGTATGTCTCAGGTTACCGGCGCATCCACAAGTCACAGGGATTCAATAGTCCAAATATTGAAAAATCTTGATCGTTCGACATGTTGTGACTGATGAGTCTTGAGAACAAGATTGTGCTCTGCAGAAGCTCAACTGTGATGCCCCTGCACCTTCCTATCATCCGAGTGGATTGGTTGGCTTACTCTTGGAGACTTGAACTTTGTTATTTCTTCAATGATTTCCCCGATGTTCAATGAGTGAGATGATCAACGCGGCTATAGAATAAAGCTTTGAGAGTCTGATCATCACTTAGAATTGTGGCTTCTTCGGGAGGGGCCATCGTGGATCCGCGACGGACATCGGCACTGTCTTGCCAATTCTCAGCACCAAACACAATGTATGGATATTAACACAACTCTTAAAGCAACGACTAAGAAAAATGGGGTAAAGCTGAGAGCCCTAGAGAACACGGTGCAAGGTGAAGGTCCGTACAAACAAGACTTCTGATAATGCGGCCTTCTTTGTCAACAGCAACCATTCGGCCATTTTATCCGCAAGCGAGTTTTCTAGCGCAAAAAAGCGGCGAGAACCAATATAACTTGTGAGCTTGAAGTCGACGAATTTGTTCTGTAACAAACAATCCTTGCGAGTACCCGACTAGCAATTGCGAATTAAAACCTGGTCACAAGTTTCGTGGCAAAGCTAAGTCGAAGTCTGCTCGAATAGTGCGGTTGCAAGTAACCTTAGTGACACACGATGTATTTACACTAGAAAATACAATGGTTACCAACCAATTTGTGGGATTCTGGGTTATGTTTTCTCTTGGCTTCACGAGCTTATCGGTCCATGCATCCATGTTTTATAGTCTTGTGGTTGTGTGCGCTTTACTTAAGCAGTGGCCCTACTGCGTTTGTGCGCTTGTGTACGATGGGTATTAGGTACGAGTTTTCCCACGCAAACAAGCAATGGCGAACATTAATGGCAATTTCTGCGTGTGAAGTTGGGTTATCTTCGTAAAACGACCTAAAATTGGATATATATCGGATTTTCCCCAACAAGAACCAGTCAACATCACCTTCACGGCACTTGATGGGCTATTTCGGAGATCCGGCCACTAGAAAGTTGCATTTCGAACGAATTCCATTAGCTTCTTCTCCGATATTAACTCGATTTCATTACCAACGGACCCGATTGCTGACGAAACAAAAACAATAACAAACATCCATCCGACCACTTTTGGGACGAAATAAGAGCTATTGTGTGCCAGCACAATTTGTTCATCTATCGAGCTCACAAACTCTATACCGAACTTATCATCTAACCTCAACCACTTAACCAAAGAACTTCCCAATTTCGACCCTCAAATTGATGTTACCATTAAGTCAATCGCAATCAGCCATATGACAGACTTGACTCAATTCTTCAATTTCAATCGGCCCCCAAATGGCAGCTTCAGTCAGCAGAGCCTGGGCGGCCACGGTGGAACGCAGCAAGCTTCCTTTGACATAAACGAGTTTCCCTCGCTGTCTAAGATGAGCTTGTTGTCTCAGATGCAGGCTTCGAGTCGAGCAAATTATGTTAATATAGCCAAAGACAACACGACCACCAACAATCAGTCATCATCCGTAGACAGTGCACAAAGTGAGTTTACCATAAGCTCTGAAGATTTCCCGGCCCTACCAGGTTCAAACAACCCGAATGTTTCGATCATCGGAACTAAAGCCTCCGGCGCGACCGCTGGGTCCAAATTATCATCATCATCCTTCAACAACCAGACAAGCAGCAGCAGCAGCAGCATTAATAGTAACAATATTGGTGGCGCTAATATCGGTTCAGCGAATGGCGCGAGCGCCCATGATATTGGAACAACGGCTGCCATTGACCAATGTGGTAGGGAAAAATCTTATTTTTCGCCCATAGTTTCTACACCACAGAAGTCCATGTGGATGAATGGCACCATGGACCGTTCTACTCTATTAGGATCACCCACAACAACCTCATTACTTGATCAGAAAAAGCTCGATGAACAGGCCAGGTTCAACGTTGATTCGCTGAATGATTACAACATCAGCGGACAACTCAACGACTTTTACAATCAGGCCTCGAACGATGCATCTGCATCATCGATATCTCCACCTAAAGATGGACTAGTAGCCACCAATGGAAGCACTCCAGCTAATGGCAGTACCAGTAGTAGCAACAATAATGGTGGAAATAGCAGTAACTCGAGCAAAGGTGTTCAAATATCGAATGATGGGCGGGTCACAAACATACCCTCTAGTATGGTAACCGACCAATTCGGTATGATTGGCTTGTTAGCGTTTCTCAGAGCGGCTGAAACAGATCCAAATTTGGCTAGTGTTACGTTCGGCACAGATTTAACCGCTCTTGGATTGAATCTGACCGCAACCGAAAAGTTATACCCATCATTCGCTGGTCCTTGGACAGACCAACCACTCAAAGTATATGAGATTGACTACCCCGTACCATCGGAATATTTAGTCAATTCTTCAATACGGGACAAACTAACACAGATAACACTCAAACGTTACCACGAAGACACAATATTTTTCTTGTTTTATATGTTTCCAAACGACATGCTCCAGATAGCTGCAGCCATTGAACTTTATAGTAGAGAGTGGCGGTATCACAAGGAGGAGAAGGTTTGGATAACAAGAGCGCCAGGTATTGCTCCCTCCGAGAAGACAAATTCTTACGAACGCGGCACGTACTACATATTTGACGCGCATCTCTGGCGTCGGGTACCACGAGAGTTTGTACTAGAATACGACCGTTTAGAAAGTAAACCAACAATTTAATCATAGAAAAACAAACCTTGAGTGACCCTCCATCTTAAGAATCCTTACTCTATACTCTAGATCCGTCTTTCGTCCACCCCCGCCCACCCGCTGGTAGTAATATTAACTTTCTCTTATATGATTTGTCAGCATGAATGACCTTTATTGGGATCAGCTTTGTTTAATTTGATTTTATTTATTTGCAAGTCGGTAGAGCCGCCTACTTGGCATCTCAACTTGACTAGAGACAGAGCTAGTCATGGCAGAACAAATGTCATGATAGGCTTCACGAGATTCGTTGCGAGTTCCCAACTCGCGTCATAGGGGTTGATTCACCTGCTTTATAGCGGTAACGATAAGCGCCTAAGCGTCACCGATAATTTATATGCCCAGCACGTGATTAGGGCAGTTATGTCACGTAGCTATTGCTAATAGAAACCTCTCATTCACAGAGACCTTTCACAGGATTTCCAACTGTTTATCCAATCGTAACTTTTCAACTCGGTTCTTAACTCTCCTGTAAGCCTCAACTACTTCGCTAGTTTCAAATGTTCTGAAGCCAATACTATCATTCGTGTTCGATTTCCGTGCAATTATATTGCCAGGAGGCCTAACAAGTGTACTATAGTACCCAGTCTCAGGGTGCCCACGTGAACTCGGCGGCAAGTTCTGAGAACTGTTGAGAGAGATAGAGAGGAAGCGCTTGATTAGTTTTCGAGACGAGGGATACAATATAGACATTGGCAACACTTGTGGGTGTTTGCAGCTTAACAAGGCACGCTTGTGTGTAACACAATCATGTTAGCTAGTCGAACTCATGACCAAAAGATTGCAAGCCTCTCTGCGGGCTTACTGGATAACTAGCTCGGATATTGAGTTTATTAGGCATGAGAAGAAATCGTGGGCAAGATTTCGTCGAGTGCAAACAACCCAACACTCACCTAAATTGGCGCACTAGCTCGAAGTTGACGAGCAGCTTACCACTCTGCTTAGTTTGTAGCATGTATCTGTGATTTGATCTGGCAAACTGTTTCTCGCAATCGTCATCGAGCGTTGGTAGAAATTGGTTGTTACCAATCAAGCCGATATATTCGGTTGTCACGTGACAACAGTAACAGGAGAAACCAAGTGTAGCCAGTTTCCGACGTATAAGATGATGTCCATGTTCGTTCATGATTTAAGGTAGCAGCGGATTCAGAAACAGCAAGATTGGTTAGGAAAGGGACCAAGTTGAAGTGGTTGGGCCGACAAATGGACAAGGTTTGTTTGCGATTCAGAGTCAAGCAGGAAGTTGATACCCGTATCTTTCTTTGTATCAAGTTGTTGTTCCTACGGGTCTACGTCATCAAAATGCTTAAACTTACTGTTTCTATTCCCGGATCAGATTCAGGCAGTTGACCGATCAGATAATAACGTAACTTGTCGATCGGCGAGCTGAATTCGCGCCCAATAACGGGCAAATCGAACTTGGTGCATCGGCACCCGCTAGCTGCAGCCATTTGATGGCGGGCGCAGCTTGTAGTCGTGTCATCGCAATTCAAATTCAACGGTAGGATCTTTTGAGCCCAACCTTGAAGTTTATCTCGATAAAAGTCGCTCGAGTAAAATTCTAACAAGAGAGCTATCTCAACGCAATCTTTGTCTTCTTCATTGGACCCTTTGATTAAATGTAAAGAGTTTTGGCGCCTCAAGTTGAGCTCGCTGCAAGCCTCTGCTTTGCTCGAATCTCTATGCAGATCCGCCATATCTCTCAAGTTTCCATTTTGATTATCATCAAATAGAGGGCTATCGCTCACCACTTTTAGATTAGCCTGGCTAGATTCTGTTGGCTTACGATCGGCTGTCTCGCCACTTGTTTGTTCAATAATTTCGGCACTCCTAGTTTCACCCCCAACGACTATTGGATGCGATAAAGAATGAGTCTCTGGGTCTCGTTTCATATTGCTAGCCCTCTCCTCAACAGTGCCGAAACCGAAATGTAACTCCTTTTGCTGGCGCTCGAGTGTTGACGGGATCTTATTCAATCCTCGGGAATGAGCTGCAACGTTCCGTGGCATTTCGTTTGGGGTAAACTCGAGCACTAGTTGCTCTGCGCAAGAGAAATGATATTGTCCCCTTGAGTCGGGGAGAGTTGTAACAGTGGAGCCCTCGAGCAAGCACGTATCACGAGTGCCTTCGTCATCGGGTTTATCAGCGCCATCTTGGTCTGTCCTTGTGATAAGTTTATGCGCTTCGCCTCTTGAGTCGGAGGGTCCGTCTTCGGAGTGACTCATCTGTGTGCTCTTACGAGCCAATCGCTGATAGACAGGTATGCTTCCCTTTAGCCCTTCGTCTCTAAGCGCGAGAGTGTTAGTGGGCCGAGGATATTGTAGAGTCAAGTTCCACTTGGATCCTTTAGTTCTAGCCGAGAGTTTGTATCGCACATAAAGATTCTGACAATCTTTCGGGAAATCGCTGGCCGAGAGAAGATCCAGCTGCAGGTTCACCACTACGCTTCTATTAGTTGATCTAAGCATACATGATGAATCAGTCACGATCCTTACTGATGAACGACAGCTAAGTTCATCCTCAGGTGCGCTCGTTTCACCAGCATCCTTTGAGACAAGGCATTTGTGCAGGGTATTAAGGTCTTTAAGAGCCGTACTGATCTGCTCGGGGTTCTCTACCAATTGGATTTGGTATAGCAACGAGCCAGTTGTATGGAATTGTGTGGACAAATTTGCGGCCCCAGAACAAACCGAGCCATGATGCCACTGGCGGCCTCTTCCATCACAGGCCACTTTCCCCAAACAGTTGATGTCGCCATTCAAGCTTAGTAGAGCACAACTATCAATCGAGACCAACTTGTTAAGATCCGGTCGGAATTGGATAAATCTATCGAGTGCATCGATCACTATCACAGCCAGGCAATGTGCATTAAGGCGACCAACTCGCCGTTTAAACTTGCTTTCGAGTTGTTCCTGTTGCATCCGTCCGAATTCATCCTCGCGCCCAGTCACTCCTCCAAGAGCCCTCTTACCAGCCGCATTATCGTTTGCTACCTCCTCTCGCCGAACTCCTTCCCTCAAATCGACAGCCTCACTCTTTTCGTAACTTGATTCGCGATCGTCATTGCTGGCGAAATCTGACTTTTGCCGTCCCCCGCCCAGCGTGCCACTATCAATCGTTGCATTGTTGTAAATCTTATCATTATCGAGCCCATCATGCTGTTTTTGGCTATCTGATCGATGATCACTAAGATGTGGCTCTTCAACATCTAGATCATGTTTCGTACCAGCGTTGGACTCTTCATTCTCAACGACGGTTTGGTGCTGGAAGAGGCTAGTCGAAACTATTGCATCGGCCACTCGGGATGGTGCAAGGGACTGTTGGTCTGTCGTTAGCCTCTCGATAGTAGCCGAAGTACCACCAGCGACAACGCAAATTTGGGGTTGCCTCCAACGCGACTCAGAACCTCCGCCGCTAATCTCGTGCTTTTCCATCCATATATACAATATTTCGCCACCAGACCAACAGCGACAACCTGTGGCCTGCGGCTTAGTGTGGCGTCGTGCCTTAATCTCTGCTTCTCTCCTTGCACCTTCAGAGTGCTCAATTAAATCTGATACAGATCTATCAGCTCTGTCGACATCACCCCTCGTAACAGTGTCGCCCGACGTTGTCTCCTTAGCACTATCAAGAAAGCCGTCGGCATTGGACGTCCATCGGCCAATAGGCATGCCAGTGCTAATGCTGGACAGTTGCCAATTTCCAGGCGAGTTTCCTCTGGGAGGGACGCCAACAGAGGGTGCAGGGCTAGCAGCTTTAGGCTCGCTGATGTCAACGTTCTCACAGATTCGTGCCTGTGCTTGAGCACTGGCTACTTCGGCTGGCTTTGCAGCCTCAGATCTGTCAAGGCGCCTGCTGCGCTCGCAGATGGTTGAATCCCTCCTTCCGTTTAGCAACCAGTCCTGATACCAATCTGTGCGCCTGTCAGCACAATTATGCCTGTCTTGTTTGCTGTTATCGCCTATCTTATTGCAAAAATCTAAATCCGCACAGCTACCACATGACAGATTTCGATCAACACTTCTAGTGAGGGTCATACAATGCCGACTACAATATCGGCAACAATAATTGCGCATCTCAGAAGGCAATTTACGGGCAAACGTACGCTGCCACTCATAATCTGAGGTCACAGTAACAGTATCTTTCCAATTACAGGCACGTTCACTCCGTTGTACAAACCCAACATTTGCCTTGCCTGCCCTAATTAAGCTGGTAAAACCGTTGCTTTGCTCGTTTCCATCCACATCTCTTACATTTGGGCCAGCACTTTCCATCTGTTCATCCTCTCTGCCTCCGTTTTGTTTCCACAGTCGTATCGAAGAACACAAATCCCGATCGCCTCGTTTCCCACGTCTCGCTGATTCGCACAAATTATCTGGGCAGGTACATGATAGAGGTTCGCTTCTAATCTTTAATCTAAATTCCCCATTCTCAAACCAAGCACACCTCTGCTCCGGTTGAATAGTCCATCTACTCCCGAGTTTGGTCACCAAAAAGCTCCCATTCTTGTTCACTCGGCTCCTATTTACATTCTCGCTCGCGTGATCTTGGTCGTTGTTCTTGCATGTGACATTTGGCCTTGCGGATATTGATTGTTTGTCGGTGAACAGGAGTCTTAATTTTAATTGAGACGCATCGCCCGCATACCTATGTAATCCCGATGCTAGACCCATATTATTCGCAGTTCTATCAGACATCCTACACGTTGATCTGAATGGAATCGAACCTTTACATTTGGATGCAAAAAGCGCTCACAGAAAACTAAATGATTGAAAACGACCGGTGGAACTGCTCTTAATTTATAACGTTAACCTTTACTAATAACATTAGGAACTCAATACCTTGAAGGTAAGGACACTATAATGTGGAGAGGCCATGTTTTACAGGTAATACATTGTCATATCATGATTATATAACTTAAATTCTCATAGCACTCGATCATAATTGATAGCGTCAGTATCATTTATCACCCATAAAGCTATCCAGTTCTCTTTGTTTGTTTATTTTGGTCAAAGTTAGTTTTAGGTATTGTAGCGATTTTGAGAGTTTCGGTTGCTTGCTTGGTCGATAAATTAACGTAAAGATAGTTGATAATACTCTTGTTAGTTGAGACTTAAGTTAATCCCGCCTCGCCCGCTCTCTCCCATTCGCTGTATATGGAGTCAAAGGGCTCTCCTTCGTAAGTCGTAAGCAAGATCCTCATACGTGTATACTTCACCTCACGATCTTTCGATCCGGCTCATATGGATGATATCTGATTGTGCATTTAGTTGATGATTCAGATTTTATGAAATTGTTGGTATTCGAATTGCTTGAAACGCAAAAGAGTCTCAGGAAGATCTTGAATTTGATCGGTGCTCTTTTTGAGCCAGCAAACAGAGTTAGTTATTGGCTATAGAGTCGCTAGCTTGTGTCTAGCAAACTAAGTTCCAACTTAGTGAAACTTTTCATCTTCATCATCTTGCACGCGTTTCTATAGCAACAAACACATTTCAACCGGTGGTTTGAGTTACGTTGTTCGTCCCATCTCTCGTCTTTCCTTTGTGTCTCTTATTCGAACGCTAATCACATTCGACCACCGGATAGTTTCACATAGGCTAATGAGTGGCTATGGAAAAATCGTTTTCTTTTCTCCAAAAGGGATGATCTCGATCGATCCATTTGACGGGATGAAGTCGATGCACTTGCGCAACTAATGTGTTTGACCACCGACGAGATGACTACCACGAGAAGCGGTCGTTGTAGTGGTAGTTGTTGAAATAATAGTAATAATAATAATAATAATAATAATGATAATAATAATAATAATAATGAGAGTAAGAATTGGATAATACTAATAATAGCGGTTATAATTATATTAATTAAAATTAATTTGAAAATCTAAAGTATTGGGTGCCTAGGTTTTTGGTTGGTTTTTAGATTTTTGCTTATGAGTTGTTGGGGCATGGGGGAGGGTTAGTAAGAGCAAGGTTCTGCTCGAATCGACACAAATTTGAAGACAAAATCAATCCATCTTTGTTCCCATTCCACCAGTTATACCAGTCCTACTTCTAGCCTAATATGATATAATTTCTTTCGACGTGAAGCTTCTGGTCGATATAAACCAGATCTAGTTCCTTGAGTGTAGGTGTGTCATTTGTGTACGTGTTTTTGTTGATTTTGCCTTGGTTGGCGGCTCTTGGGTTTGCACAACTATGGTTCTGATTGATGAGCCTCAGCGCGTTTGGTTCTGGTGTTGGGCTTGAGTTTGTCGTGTTGCTTGAGTTTGGAGGGAGAGTTTCTCATTCTTTTCTCTCTCTCTCTCTCTCCCTCTCCTATATTCTAGTTCTTCGTAATCTGCCTCCATTTTCTCAATCTATCCGTCTGTTTATCTTTCATCTCTATTCACTCACTTCAAACGAGACCCCAACTTCCAGTCTCTGGCTCATACAAACCTCTTGAGTGTCAATCTTTATCTCGCGTTAACTTGATCTTATGTAACAATGACTGGTACCTTAATCAATCTTGTTTTAAGTTACCGAATGCGCTTCCATGGTTATCTATAATCTGCCAATCTTGAGTTCAATGTAGCTCGTTTGCTGTTCAATTTGACTGAGGCTGGATAAACAAATGCTGAGACTGAATCTGAGCTTTGGTCGTCCGAAACAGTGCAAACGTAACTTCCCATATCAGCCCATCTGAGGTCCTTAATCAACAGGTCGCCTGTTTCCAAGATCTCATACTTATCCTTTTGTTCGGCACCAACTGGTTTCTCGTCTGGCAGAGTCCAAACAACGAGTGGTTTGTTGCTGCTATCTTGGTGCTCAAGTTGAACCTCTTGCGTGGACACAAGCTTCGCTCTGATGCTATTGAGGTTGTTTGGTGTGTCTTGTTGAGATTGTTGCTCTTGAGTGTTGGCTGAATTTAGTTGCAATTGTTGGAGTTGCTTCTTGTTGGCGTTAGATCTGCAATAAAGCACAATATCGTTTTTCATCACCTCAACAATGTTGTGCGTCCACATGTGAATCCTCACCGGCTCTACAAGAGTTGGATTGGGATCATAAAGCTGTTAGTTGGTTTCGTTCACCTCGTCAAGGTATCAGTGGGTAATTCGAGTCAAATTAAGAGGATACTAACCTGAGGAGATGCGGGCGTTCCGCTGGCTAAGGCACTGAGGAACTGCGGTCAAACTCTTTTCGGCCGCCTCAACCAGTTGCTTGACGCCAGCGCTCGTTGCCGCCCCGCCGGCCGCAGCTGCAGCTAACTCGAGCGCTGCGACTTCAGCCTCGCCTATGGCGCCTGACAAAAGGTCGTTGTCGGACACACTTCCGGTCGGCGGCAAGGGCTTGATGAGGTTGAGTTTGGTGTGAGAGGAGACGCGCGAGAAGGTGTTCTCGGCCACGCAAGTGTAAACTGCCTCGTCCGAGTAGTCTGCGCAATCGATGAATAGGCGCGACCTTGTCGAGCTTAGCGCGATCTTGTTGGCCTCGTCCACTTGCATGGGCTGATGGTCCTCGAGTTGGTTCTCGTCCAGCTCGTTCTGGGCGTTAGTACGAATTAGAGAGGGCCGATTTGTTAGATTTGGTGCTTCAGTCGGTAGGTTCGATGAGTCAGTTGGGCAGTAATTAAGGCGGGCGCAATGGTGAGTCATCTTAGCCAGCAATCTGGCTTCTCAGCCAGCGATGATGACTGTAAAGTGGCGGCTGAGGCAGCTGCGACGGGGGCATCTTGCAGGCTCAGACGAGTGCAGGTCTAGCTGAGTCAGCTTTCGCCCAGAGATCATCAGGTTCCAGCTCAAGAGAGTTCAGTGTTTGGCTCAGCGGTGTTGATCGCAAACGCAGTGCACTGTTGCTAGCATCCCTGCCCAAGAGTCTCACCCTCGGCCGGCGATTCTGCATTCCAGGAATTCAGTTAGCGTTAGCCGCAGGCGTGCGGCGCGTTCTCTCGCACCGGCTGCCAATGAATCCGGCGCCACTCACGCCGTTGCTCATGTGGCCCACACTCGCCGACTAGACGGAGGCACCTGGCCGCCGCTGCTGCTGCCGCCTCAGAGACGGCGCCTAAAAACCACGCAAAACTCCATCAAAGTGCCATCAACTGGCTTCAAAGGCCTCGCATGCCCCCAAACAGCAACAACGACAAGCGTTCCAATTTAGAAGAGGCGGCCAAGCTAGCCGATTGCAACAGGAGCCTCACTCACCTGTAGGATTCGTTTTCCATTCTTCAGCCAGTGGATTGTTGGCGGCGGCGAGCTACCCGCCTCACACTCAATGGTTATGCTCGAGCCCAACGAGGCCGAGAACTCTTTTGGCGGCAAACGGCGGAATTTAACTTGATTTTGATTCAGCGGCTTCGCCTCAATTCGCGCGCCTAAGGCCGAAATTGAGACCAACAATGCGAGCAACGACACTATGACGAAACTCATCCTGATTCTTCTGATTGGCTCTCCTCCTTGTCCCTTGACACTTTTCCACTGTTGCCGCTCCAATTACCTGGCGGCGCTGGCCCTCCTTTCTCTGATGTCAATCTAACACGAGCGAGCTCCCTCCGCTTGATGCTCGAATGCAGCGGCAAATTTCTATTTGCTTTATCGGCTACGGCTATGCGATTCTTTGCCGAAACTCCGACCAAAAGGATAAACTTTTCCCCCTAAACTCTTGCTCGACTAGCTTGCAAACTTTGCGTAAACTTCTTCCCTCTCGCTAAGTCTCTGTCTTGGTATGTGTTTTTATATATCCTCTCTCTCTCTCTTCGATTTACCTTCACTCGCTAAGCGTTTGCAACTGTAAGCCTCTGGTTTCTTGCGCTTGATTTAGTTAGCGAGCGGACTAGTTAGTGAGCTAGTTAGTTTGTCCGTTGGATTAATGGCGGTTTGATGTTGTATTGAATTTAGTTACGTCAAGTGAAACGTACACTAGCTAGGCTGGTGGTCGACTGCCGGTTTGCTGAGTGCGCTGTGGGCTTTTATACTTGATCGGGTTCGTCGGCCCGCCGCGCAGATGGGCGAGGTGGCGCTGCGGCCGGCGTCCTCTCTTGGACCGGATTGCACAGAGGCGCCGCTTGGGGCTCACACCATTGAGCGGCGCACACTTTAGGCGCCCCGTTGGCTAGGCCAGTAGGTTAGTGCGGCTGCCCGTCTGTTTTGTTCCAACGATCACGAGGTGTAGGCTGTCTGTCTGCTTGATTGGCCTTCAGTGCGGGCTTGTGCCGCTATCCTGCGCAGGCAGCCAAGTGCAGCGCGCTGCGCGCAAGTTGTGCACAAGTTTTCCCGCCTCCAGCGCGCATCTCGGCCGATGCGCGAAGTTAACGCTTTTTGATCTCTGCCGGCTGCAGCCAACTTGTAGTTCCATGCAAACAAGCAAGCGGCCGACGCTGCACGATCATCGCCAGCCAGCGAGCAGCGGCGGCGGCAGCAGCAGCTGCTGCGAGTTACAGCGCTCGTTGCGGGCCGCGGGGTCCGCCCCCTGCCAGGGGAGCCCGCGGCCGCCCGCAAGTTCTTGGCGCCCTATGGAGAGCGCGCTGAGGCGCGCATAACACCGCACGGGACGCGCCGGTTGTCCATTCGTTTGCGCTCGCCTGGCCCTAAGCGCGGGCAATGGCAAGGCAACTTTGCAGCGCCGTCGTCGCCGCCACCATGGCCGCCACCCTAAGCGGCTTAACAAGTCATGTAGATCTGTATCAGGCGCCGCCAATCGATCCATCTATGTGTCGCCCCCAGTTGGTTTGGTTAAGTCTAGATTTGGGCGAGCAGATAGCCGAGCGAGCCGGGCGAAGGCTAAAAGTGGAGCTCGACTCTGGGAGCCGGTGATGAGGCTTTAGCTGAGGGCTCGGGTTTGCTGGTTAGATTACGAGCTGCGCAGTTGGCTTAATCCAATTGTCGCTGGCAACAATTGGCTGCCCCCGCAAGCTGGGCCAGCCTAGCGAAGGGAAGAAGGCCTAAGTTGGGCTAGCGGCCCCAGGAGAGCTAATTGAATAAGTCTTGGCGCATACGCGAGCGCCAAATTAGATTAGTGGACTCAGGCGCTCGCCCTCAGCTCAGCGCCAGCCGGCTCTTCCGGGAGCGAGAGCGCGTGGGCGTGGCCGCGACCGACAGGCCGGGTGAGCGGCCACTTCCGGCGGCCGGGAGCGGCGAGTTCGAGAAGCTTGCTTGCTCATGTCGCCAAGACGACTGCGATCACGGCGGCCACACTAATTAAGCGAGCAAGTTCACCAATCAAACTATAAGCCACTCGTCTTTGGAGGGAAGCAGGCAAAGTTTTAAGCTTCTAGCAACGGCATTTGCCGCTGGTGAACTGGCGACGGATGAACGACCTGCTTATCTCTATCCGTCGCCCTACTCCTCCTCCTCTTCCTCTGCTGTCGCCGCCGTTGCCGCCCCGTCTGGCCACAACCGCAAACACTTGCGCCCACTCGAGCCCATCAAGCCGGCTCATCCAGACGAATCATGAGGAGAGAGAGAGAGAGAGAGAGAGAAATCGAGAAAATTGAGCCACTCAGCGTTCATTTACAACAATCGGGCCCGATTGTTGCGACCAAAAGCAGAATAGAGTTTGCCTAAACGGCTCCACCGGCTAGAACAGCAAACGTACGCGCTCATTATTGGCGGTGAAGTATTGCCAGCAACTCGGTTGGCGCTCTTTGGCAGTGAAATGGCCGGGCAAGACGATTAGTCGGAAGAATCTGGGCCAGCTGGCTGGCTGGCGCCTGTTGTGTCATTTTAGCTGCCAGCCTGGTGGCGAGCTAACCAAATCTTGACTTTGGCATTGAAGTTTGCGTTTGCTCGCTCGCTACCTCCTCCTTCCACCCGATATGTGTTGGCTAGCCAGCCAGCCAGCCGGCCGGCCAGCTTGCCTGACAGTTGGCTGCTCGCCGATGAGCCAGTCGCCAACCAAGCGGCCAGATGATCCTGCGCAAACCCGCGCCAAGCTCCCATGATTTAGGCGGCCAACAAAGGGATATCAGACATTTAATCGGCCCGATAAGTCCAACTTAACCACAGCAAACACATGCTTCTTATCCGCAGCTTTCGCTCAATGGCCAAGCCTGTCGGCGGACACTCGAATCTTGCGCCGCCAGGGGCAGACAATTGGCGGCAGCTAATTAAACAAACAGCGCCCATCCACTAGGCGCTTCGTCAGTTTGCCCGCCATCCAAGCAGCCAGCCCCCTAGCTCTCTTGGCGGCAAAAGGCCCAGAAAGCGGCAAAAGCCGGCTTGTCGGCGGATCCATCCATCCAGCAAGCTAGCTAACTCAGACTGTGTCTCCTTCCATCTCTCCGTAGGCCTGAGTGCGCTAGAAGACATCTGTTGGTGGCGTAACTCCGCCACCACCATTGGCAAGGATCAGCCGATGCTAACACTGAGGCGGCCTTCCCAACTAAGGCAATGGCGCCTCGTTAGCCGCGCTGCCTGGCGGCCAAGAGGCAACCTTGGCGCTGATACGGCCGAGCGGGTCAGCTGGCTCGCACCCCTGAGCCCACGATCGAGCTTTGATCCAACAAATACCAACGCCGCCACCACCAACTGGCGCCACTCTATGCAAGCCCCGCGAGATGAGTTCACGATCAGCTCCTTGCGGCCTGTAAGTGGCTACATCTCTCCCTCTCCCCCGGTCGAGCCGAGGCAAACAAGGCAATACACCTGCAGCGTTGAACTGCAACGTGCCAACTGTTCTCGAGAACAAAGCTCTTGATTTCGTCTGCCAGATTCGTTGGACAAATGCTCTCAGAGAAAGCCTCATCCGACTGCCTCATACGTTCGCCCAACCAACCAAGTGATGAGCAACCCTGAAGGCAACCGGCTTGCGAAGACAGGCTCTTCTGCGCTCCCCTGTTTGCTGTTTGTAGAGGAAAAAGATAATCAACAATGAGGCGAACAAACACGTTTCGAAGCAAAACAAGTTGTTATTGGCACTTAACCTCGAGGAGATCAAGTGGTTCAATCCGAAGGGAGAGTAGAGCTGGTTGACGGGCTGCTCAATCGGAGCAACTGCTTTTTCGTAACTGACCAGCCCCAGTGAGGCTTGCAAATGAGCCACTGCGTGCAATTTTGTGCCACTGTATGCGCGCTCGCACAGTCTGTGCGAGGCCCACTGAGGGAGACGCATTTCGGCAACACGTAATGGGTTTTGCCCGTAAGAGAGATCAGATTGGCGGCGAAGGAGATGCGCTGAACATGGGCAAGCCACGTAAATGAATAACAACAACAACGATAACAACGGTCGCCAGATTATAAGGCCACCCCATTAACTTGAACCCAGACTAATGGTACTCGAAGTAGCCACCCGCGTAGCCCTTTAGGTTTGAACATTGTATGCTTGCACTCGCCTGGCTGGCGTCATTTGTTTTCAACGGTGGACCCAATTGTTGCTCCCTAGAAAGTCTTGTGATCGAGGTCTTGAGACAAGCTCGCCTTCGTCTTGATCTCGGCAGCCCGTCAAGCAAAGATCTTGATTCGATTTCCTGCAGTCTAACCCAGCGACTCGAGCGCATCAGGTGCGCCGCCTGGAGGCCTCACTCTCTCTATCTGGCCTCCAGCAAGCGAGCAACTTGCGTTCAAGCGACTAAAACTTACACTGGGCGCAATCTAGAGTCGCCATCTCGCTTGGAACCAAGAGCAAGTGGCTCGCTTGGCTTGATCAGCTGATTTCTTGGGCCTTTATTTGAAGATTTGAAGATTGATCAGGTTACGTGGCGTTCGAGTGGTTTCTCTGAGCTGCGGGCAGCTATAGAGCCGCTTGTCTCATTCTGCACTGCTCGCGGCCGAAACGACAAAGCTGGCGCCTATGCTGCTGCTGCCTTCATTTTGACAGCAGAAGCAAATGGCGGCAAACAACAAGTTTTAGGAGGAGCAAGAGTGGATGTTTCATTGTGTTCGAGAGGCTGAAGCTTTGGTGGCACAATGCAGTTTTATTCTGTTTTGAGCAATCCTTGTTGTCGTCTAATCTAAGCCTCATATCTAGCTCGTTTGACTAACAAGACACGAACTCGAGTCTTGTGATAACTTTGGTGACGATTAACGATACGAGAGCCATTAGGCCGCCGAGGATCAAAAAGGTTTAACTTGACTCAACCAGTTCGTGGGCGAGCCGCCCAGCTGGCCTGCTAGCGGGCAGAGCAATCGATGGCCGAGCTAAAAAGGTATTGAGGGGGGAGGATTTGCCGCTTGGCGCCAAACAAGAGAGCAGTGAACCTCCTAAAGACAGCGCCACTCTCTTTTGCGCTTGATTTGGGATTTGAGCACCAAGCCGACATTATAGCAGTGCTCCACCTTCCTGTATTATAAACGATAAAAGCAACGAAGATGATGATGCAACAACCTCGAAGCGCGAAAATCCCCTCTAGCAGCCAGTTTTCAGTAGACTCAACGGGTTAGCTCTAGCTGAACCTGCTCAAAAGCAACACAAGCAAACGGGGGGAAACCAGTTGAATGCACTCAAGGTTTTGAAGCTTGACTTAGTGGAAGACTATCGCTCTTCATCTGGTTAATGGAGGAAAACTCACCGGCCAGAGCTGAGTTTGGCTGGCGTCTAGCGGGCTCGTCCAAAGTAACACTATCTAAGGCGACAAATCTCTCACGAAGAGACCACGAACTTGTGAGCACTTTTGTCTGGCGTACGTGCGTCTCCCGCTTTTGCCTCAATTGTGTTCCGCAAAATTAATCGCCGCACTTGGCTGCTCCATCCATTCAGATAAAGACGATTGCTAGCTTCATTCTGAGCGCTCCGTATACTCTTCACTAGCGAGCCTCACTAAAGCGTCTCAGTGAAGGCGAGAAGGCTCTCACTCGAATTATCCTTGGGTTGTTTTTTGAAGCGATAACAAGTTGAGCTGAATCCTCGCTGTCAAGTAGGCTGGCTGACATCTGCATAGCCAATGGGCTGGAATTAAGAGTTAAACCAGCGAATCGCCGGTCTGGTCAAAGCGGCTTTATCTGTTAGCCGCGAGCTCTGAGGTTCAGGCGTCGGCGTCGATGGCAAACAACCAGGGCAGCTCGGTGCGCCTCCACACACTTACCAAGCGATCACGTATCGCGTAACAGCTACATAGAGGATGTATGACGAGCTAGTGTTTGCACAAAACGCCATTGCTCTCTCCCTCTCTCTTTTTCTCTGCTCCCCCTGGCCACATTAGGCGTCCAGCCGGTGAGAATGAACGATAATCGAGTCGAAACTACGGTGAAAGGCCTCCAGAGTCGTCAGCTATGATCAATCAGATGAACTGAACTGGGGTGAACCAAACTCAGTGGAACAACTAGCGCGAGATGCGCTAGTCGTCGGAAGAGAAGGCGCTTTTGACAAACGCTCTCTAAACAGCAAGCCAGACTGCTACATGATAATAGGGCGCTCCTCCTGAATACAATGGGAATCGGCAACATTCTAGGCCTCAAACAAATCAATGAACGCGCCTGTAAGTCTCGACCACCGAACTTCTGGCTTCTGGACGCTGCATTGATTGCACGAAAGAAGCTGGGCTGCAGATAATTGTTTGCTCAGCAAACGATCAAAGGGATGAGCTAGAAGGATGTTTGTGGGCTGGCTTGCATCAGTTTAGGTTTCACTAAAGATCCTGCAAGCGAAACAATGAATTTCTGGGCGGCACTCGCGCCGCTATCTCGCTGACCATCTTTCTTCATAGTGCAACCACTTGTGACCACTCGTACTGTTTGCGCTCACGAACCGAAAAGAAGCCCACTATTGGGGTAGAGTGGAGAAATTGCACCATTGGAGCCAACGAACAGTTTGTTTGTTTTAGCCTTCTTCTCATTCGTTCCCGCGAATCGGACATGTCCGATTCTAGGCAGAGGAAGATGCTACGTCCACAAGCGCAAACATGAAGCCTTAGAAGGAGCAGCATTTGAACTACGAGCAGGCCATTGTATTATGGGCGCCATGGAGAGCGAGAAGCAAGCAGAAAAGAAATAGGCTCTAGACGGTGAATCTAGACTCCACATTCTCATGACCTTTCGATGAAGGCGCCTTTCGGCACAGCAAGCAACATCATGTATCTAGCCTATCTTATCGGCGAGCCAGTGCTGCTAACTTCAGACGAATACAAACCAACCTCACAATGAGACGATCGGTCCAATATTGGCCGAGCCACCTGACGCCCACGCCCAATATTCCCGATACTGCGCTTGCAGTTGCATTCGTCGCCAAGATTGGCTGTCAACAGTATTATCTTGCGCTCAACCCCCTAACATATGCAAACGGGCCTTGGGCACCTTGGTAACACCCTCAACTCTTAGATGCTGACCCACGCGTGTAGGAAACAATCATGGACTTGCACAGTCCTGATATCGATCGTGATCTGCATAACAAACGAGGATTCATTATGCAAAAGTCAAGGCCTCCGAGTGGCTGGTCGCTGCAACGGCTATTTTTGGGAGCAAACTTTAGTCCTGAGGATCGTTGATCTCATTTTGAATTCCACCTCCGCTGACAGCCAGTGTCCACGCCACCCGTTGATAAAAGCTATTCCCCAAAACTCTCCTGTGCAACTTTCTGACGTGAGAGGTGTCAAATTGGAGGAGCTAGGCGCGCTTGATCCACATGATTAGCTTATAAAGTGGAGACGGGGGGAGGCATGCTACTATTGCAGGTCCAAAAGCCAACAAATTGCAATAGGGTTTCCAGAGCGAATGCAGCTCCTTGTAGGGTCTCTAACATTAGAATTGAACTCGATTCAATCGCGTGATTGTTGGGCAGAAATCTGAACAAAAGCCTAGCGACCAACTTCGCACTAGGCTTCAACGTGCCAGCCAGATCCTGTGGTGATTTTAATTTTGACACTCTCGCAGACAACCATAGAGCTCATGTAGATTTGGACTGTTCACCACTTGTGAAAATCTCCGAATCTGGTGCATCGATACTAGTTTTATTGATTTTATTGCGTTTTAGCATCCAATATCCATGCCTTGGAATTGGGATGGTCCGAGATGGAGATCAGATGTCTCCTGCAATCAGTCCATCGACTGCATGCCGACATAGTCTTACAATGAGCTAGCCATCGGATGGTTGCCTCAGGAGACTTTCAACTGTTTGAGAGTAGAACAATTCGCCCACACGGAAATAGCGTGGTCTGATGCCGTCTCATCGTATGGTTACTCATCATCAGATATCAAGGAAATCATACAAGTAAGTCTCACCCTGTAGAGGTCGCATTCAAGACTCAGTTTAAGCTTTAAGTTGATATTGTTTCAGCTCTCTCGCTAACAAATTGGATCGTCTGGCCGCAAACAATCCGATTGTATCCGGATGGTTTGGTTAGCTAGTTGGAGATTGTGAGCTGAGCTAATTTCGATTGGCCGCGTTTGAAAGCAACTCGAGAGGTTCAAGAGGAAAAAAGTTGAACTAGAGAATCCAAAATGTTCTCGCGACTCACTTTTGCCTTGTATTTTACCAACTCTGATTAGATCTAATTGATTTGATTGTAAGCCAGTTTGCTGTGTTTAAGCCGCTTAAATTTCAATGGACTTACCCGTGTTAGTTAGTGTCTGACATACTACACCAGCCACGCAATCAATTCTTCTCGATGCCTTGAGATGACGATCGATAGCTCTTGGATCTCTCACTTTGAAGAATCAGGCAACTGAGATGGGTCGACTTTGATTTCATTTCGATCGTGATAAATGGTGTGACGAGGAGCTTTTTGGAAGCCAAGGGAAGCTCGCGGAACATTTCTGGTCAGGCGCATCTCCTCCCATATTTATCGCTCTATACAGGTTAATGCATGGCAGTTTAGGTGCAAATTTGATGGATACACTTGCTGTAACCCCCTACGAGTTTGATTGTGTCCGTTCTCGGATCATTGAGCCTGACTCTAGGAGATACCCGAAATACTCCACAGAGATTCACTACCACCTATCTACGTGCGAGTTGGCCATAAAAATAATCTCAAGTCTCCAAGAAAGACATCCTGCCAAGTTAGATTGACATTGAAGTCTTGTCCAATTGAGTTCACACCGAAACTTCGACGATTGAGGTCAACAAGTTGATCCTGAGCTCCGGATTTGTCGTCGACCAGCTTCCAGAAGAAGTCAGCGAGATGGGAAATGATTAATCTCATTGTATCTATTCTTGCTTTCTCGGACTGGAGGTTCGAAAGTTTATCTAGGTTGTATGAGAGCAGTGGAAATAAGGTGCATTAAATATTATTATTTGCTTTCAACTACCCGTAGCTCTTGTGGAGTGGGATAATAAACCCATGTTGATTGCCTGTTCCTGAATAAACTTCGCGACAATCTACAAGCTAATGCAATGACATTGGTAGGTGTTTCTAGTTGTCCAATACACGCGGAGATAGATGCAGTTTGATCTCATAAGTTCGAAAGCATTAGCCACCATAACGAGGGGACTGACCATTTGGTGTTAACCCGAGTGTCATTGCAATTCGTTTCCTAACGTTGTCACCTCACATATGCAAACTGACGATGTTCGATGTGATTCTGCGCCACTTCGGGCAATGAACTACAAAAACGAAGATTTTACTGTCCTTGCCGCCAAATTAACCGACTGAGGGCTATTGAATGAGATCAAAACGAATGAATCAATTAACCTACTGACTTCAACTGAGCTGAAACTTTTTTTAATCCGAGGACTTGAATACATACACGAACAGAGAATTGTGGCTCTACAAACTATTACATTAGAGATCATATAGACTCTATGTAGAGGAAGTCGTAATCGCTTTGGCTATGAATTCCATGAACCTTTTACGATACTGTTCAGGGTCTATAGTAACTATGCGTTTTCTTAATCCAAATTGCGTGAGAACATCGACCAAGCCCATAAAATAAATCTGACGTCCGCTGCCTCCCCCGCTTGGCGATATGGGCGCCGAAGTTATGACACCGATTTCAGCCACGTCATCTACTTGCATCATTTCGCCCTGATTGGCCATACCGCTACTACCAATTTCTTTCGGACTACCCGAGTCGCCAGCCGCTTCATCCTCATCGTCGTTTGAGCTGGTTGATTTTGGTGAATTCATATCGACCAACTCCTGTACATTTTTGTTACAATCATGTATACCTAGACACAATGAGTAATCGATAAGGTTTTCGCGGACCAGAAACGCTGTATCAGCCTCCAGGGTGCTGATGAGCTTATTCTTACTTTCGAGATCTAGATGAAGTTTTGCTCCATCTTTTATAAAATCGTTGTCCTTGAAACAGGGCAGGTCCTTGCCTCTCTCCTTTTCACTAGCTTCGCGGTCTGGATTCGAACCTTTGAGATCATACTTTTTGTGAATAGTTAACCTTGAGTTGAAAATGTTTCTCATAACTACAATGTAAGTAACTTGACCTTCAACCGTCAAACGGTACATGCCTAAGTATTGCGGTAGTAGTGTTTTACCATAACGTTCAACAATATATGGATGATATTCTTTCAATAAATGGTGCATGTTTTCCACTTCATCCGAGGACAATGTTTTCAGTATCAATTGATTATCATAAGTTGAATAGAATTTGGTTGGTCTACCTGATAGAATATCAACAGCAATAGGTTGAAATTTTGTTAATGATCTTAAATAATCGCTATCATAAATAGAGAATCTCTCTCGTAGATTCCTGAACACAAGTGGACAGTATTCTTTGACTTTGAAATGTGATGGCATGACATCTTTTTGGTACAAATGATTATCGACTCTGACCTTGGTGAATGCACGAAAATCACCGGGCATAAGCATAACGGGAATATTGACATGATTCAACTCATTCACCGTATGATTGATGCCCCACATAAAAACAGAAATCAGAGGTTCATTTGCTCGGAACAATTTGGACTTTTGATGCTTTGGCTTGAAATGTTTCTTTTTACATTTTGTTGAGGAGGTTCTGCTCATTTCGGCTGCCATCTTTTTCGATATTGATGCAATAATCGATCCAGCCAAATTGACGAATCAAATTTGTACCTAACAATAATAGGTAGCTCGGGTTAGATTGTACTCGATCGTACAATCCGTTCAGGTAGCTGAGATGAATACTTTCGCATAATCTTGCTCAACTTTGATCTGATGAGCTAGCATTTGCTCAGATATTGGTTGATAGAGTTCTTTTATTTATTTGAATGTGGGAGAGATAAAAATTTCTCATCGATCGGGAGTTTCTTTGGCGCATAAGTAAGCCTAAAATTTATTTTAGCCGTTTTGGTACATACATAAGCGTGGAAGTGCATGGAAACAAGCAGACTGTGGCTTGTTCCGCGGCGGTCGTCCCGGCGCGATGTTCATCTTCCAAACGGGAGCGAAGAGGCTGCGTTGGTCTGGGCGCTCGCGAACGTGAATTTGCTCCCCCGATCTCGCATACCCTCCAGTTCGAATCCATGAACCACGATTACGTTCTGGATTACTGTGACATACCTGTATCGAGGCTCTAAATCTTGAAAGATCTCGATCTCTAAATCAGTGAGCATACGCCTCCGCTGTCAGAAGAGGTCGGCAGATATAAAGCGTGAGTCGACAGATAGAACTTGATGGTTGTTTACCATAGTTGGTGGAAGGTTGGAGGAGGTAAGTCAGAATGCAGCTTGTAACCGGTTGTTGTAGGCTTAGATGAGTTTCGACTCTTGCGGAATATCCAATCGATGCCTTGACACGCGCCAACTGTCAATCATGTAGGAATCGAACTATAGAGCATCAATAACGAACATCTCGGGTTCAAACACTGAGCAAGCATCTGGCTTTCCAACTCAGTCATTGCCGCACCGGTGAGACGAGTTTAGACACTTCGAAGACTTCCCTCGGACGAATTCGCTCCATCGATCCATGAATTTCGAGCCTGGATTCATTGCCGAAGGTCATACGAGATAGTCGGCGAAAACTCAGAGCGACATCCATCGGTAGCTACACAACAGTCATTGCTATCTGTGGTGAGGCTTGTATATCCCAAATCTAGAGCGATTCCCTTATGAGTCACGGAAGAAGTGAGTTAGACCGGGTGCATCTAGTGCGCATCTGAGGCTCGGACAGAATCAATTTAGATAATAGTAATCGAGATCGTGTTTAATCTAACAAAACCGGCCCACCCAATTCGACTCCCACATCGATGATGGCAGCACAATTTTTCGTTCGCAAAAATAGCGATCCAATCATGATGAATTCCTAATGCGGACCAGAATTTGACCGACCAATGGTTGCTCATACATAACTGAATCTCTCATCAGGTACTTCAGCTTGAATAAACGCCCGCTACCTATGGGCTATGCTAGCCGAGCTAAGAAAAACACTCCACTATTGGGGCGACTTCTGTTCAGGCTGAGAGAACCAGCTAGGCACCCGGAGACAGCCAAGCGCATGACGTCGCTTGCTCCATTTGGCACGCCCAGAGCGACAGGGGCCACATCCTCTCGATCGATTTGGCTCGCTTACACTAATGCGATCCAAGCTAGGCACGAGCTCAGGTTCAATTTAGGGCAGCATCATAGAATAACATGCCAGCTTGAACGATGAACCGCCATCCAAACAGGGACATATTCATCATTCTCGAGAAAACACTTCGCTGCTTGGCTTCCTGTCTCGACTTGGAGCCTCAAGATTAAGCAATTTAATCTGCACTGGTCGATGTCAGAGAGCCCTCGTGGCGTAACGATATTAAACGTAAACAGGGTCAGATAAGGGAAGGGACAATGAAGAAATAAGATTGCGTAAGAAGCAGAAGTTGAGCGGGCTGGGCCACATTTAGTTAGACACTGGAACTTTCATTCGAGCGCGAGTTTCCCCCTCCACACCAAGACTCTCGACTTCCCATTTACTCATTCAACTATAGCTAAGTTGCTTGAGATTCATACGATGTATTAGCCCAAAACTAACTTCAGACAACTAGGCGACAAAATTTGAGGTGGTTGAAAAAGTGGTGTTAAGAAACTGAGCTGATCCAAAGGGTTGAGAACATGGATTTTCTGCTCAAATGTAACTGCCTCCAATGCTGCTCTCTATCGTCTGATAAGGGCTCTTACAATACATACGACATGGAGAAGCGCCAGCTCAACAGCAAAACAAGCACCGCAACCAGTCAGACTCAACAAACAGTAAACAGTGATACAAGTCCCGGCAGCCTGCCGAGATGCCAAGATACTTCAAGCTCTTCGAGTGGTCCATGGTCTCTCGCGAACATGACAAGTGAGTAAGCTGAATAAATTGCACAGTAGAATCTAGTTCCATTCCTAATCCGACCTTCGACCGATATCTCTAAAGATCAAAACAACAAACAGGTCTTGTCCAGCTTCACACTCGAAGGTATCGCGGATTTGTTCATTGAAGAGAGGATATCAAAGTCCAGTGTGGTTGTACTAGTCGGTGCTGGGATGTCGACTGCGGCAGGTATTCCAGATTTCAGATCGCCGGAAAGTGGAATATATGCAAATCTACAGCAATACAACTTACCCCACCCAGAGGATGTGTTCAAGATAACCTACTTCAAGAACAACCCCGCGCCTTTTTATGAGCTTAGCAAGTCGTTGTTACCGAACAAACTGAAACCAACTCTATCACATTACTTTGTCCGGCTATTGCACGAGAAGGGCTTTCTCTTGAGGTGTTTTAGCCAGAACGTCGATTGCTTGGAGTCGTTGAGCGGGCTGCCCAAGGATAAACTATGCCTAGCTCATGGCTCTTTCGAGACAGGACACTGTCTGAGGTGCAATGCAGAGTATACGCTGTCATGGATGAGAAAGATTGTAGAAGAAGGTGGCATTCCACATTGTGACAAGACGCTAAATTGTAAGGGCCTCATCAAGCCCGACATCAAATTCTTTGGGGAACGTTTGGATGGCCGATTCTTTCATCTAGTAAAAGAAGATTTCCCTAAATGTGAGCTCCTAATTATAATAGGATCATCGCTCACTGTAATGCCATTCGCGCAACTTGTTCAGAAGGTATCGCCTAGGTGTCCTAGATTATTGATAAATAAGGTCAAAAGCGGATATAACATTCCTGCAATCTTTCGCATATTCAAGCCTAGTAACGGGTTGATGTACGACAGGAAAGGAAACACGAGGGATGTCGCCTATCTGGGAGATTGCGATGAAGCTTGTCTCAAGTTGGCTACTCTGTTAGGTTGGGACGTTGAGTTGAGAGAAATAGCATCCAATCGAGAACTTGAACTCAGCCAGCAAACAATGACTTAAGAACTGATTTAACCGCTACATATGGCCTGATAACTAACAAGAGTCAACTCGTGTGGACACATAAAACAGAGCACTTTATGTCGTATGATTAGCGGTCTCTCGATATGATATTTCGCATCAATCAAATTATGTATAAATGTAAATGAACCATCTAGTCAATCTTGTTGCGTTAGCTGAGATTCCGCGTCGGTAAGGGGAACGTATCTCACTCTAAGTAAATCTTTTCTCTCTATTTTTTCTTCGGTAACTTTGACGAACAGTTCGAACCACTGATCACTGCCCCTTTGTATCGGTGAAACCATAAGACCTCCGACTCTCAATTGCTTCAACAACTGTTGTTTTGTTTTGGGTGGATCGTGTGAGTTGGCTGGAACGGATACATGTAGTAAGTCGGTCTAATTATACTAACCTGCTCGGGTAAACCTGGTGCAGTTGCTCCCACATGTATCACGTCAAAGGGGGCAAACTCGTTCAAACCAGCTCGACCGTCAGCAACTACGATTGTCTAAGTCAGTTTCTGCTCATCATATTGTGTTTAACTTTGGGACATATGCACTAACCTATGATTTTAACCCGTCCAGTTTCTAATAAATCAGGACAATCTTGCCTGATGTTTGTCTCGGATTGTTTCGCAAGAGCTTCAATATGCTCGACTCCATAAATCCTACCCTTACACCCAGTCATGTGAGCCATGCAGGCAGTTAAATAACCAGACCCAGATCCGACATCCAATACCTTGGCGCCTTCAATCAAGCCGTCCTTGAGTTGTTCCAGAGCAAATGAGTGCATGTGAGGGGCAGAAATGGTCGCACCATATCCAATAGGATGTGGCGCATCTACGTATGGATTCTGGGAAGGACAGTAGTGGGACCTATCGACTTTAAGCAGGGTAGCCTCAACTCTGGGATCAGTGAGAAAACCGCTAGCTGTTGTTGCATTGGTGAGACGTCATTGGGCATGCTACCAAATCATTTTAGGATAATGTAATGGTTCGCTTACCCTTGAGTTGGCCGATCAAACGTTGCATATTGTGAATCACCAAAGTATTTGGCTTCTGAATTTGGAACTTAACCACGAATCTGTACTAGGTGTAGATGGTTAATGATCGCCACAAGATTTGATTTGATTGACTCTCTAACCCAGAAGATAACCGAACATTGAGGGTGGTAGTGTCGAATATGGCAAACTGACCACCCGCAGCATGCCATGTCTGTACGCAATAACAGGGGAGCATAAAAATATGCTGAACAGACTTATAATTGGACGAATGACGGCCAGCCTCAACCAGAAAACAAACGTCTGAACACGTCTTCAGAGTGATTTTGAATTCGAGTTCCAGGTCCAGATCATCACATTTATTTTTGTTTATTTAATTTTGTCGTCGATACTCGAACCCGATCCGAGAAGCCAAGAACAGATACAACACATGCAAATGAGACATCACATACCCCCGACTGCAATTTTATCATGATGGATACGATACCCAAATGAGAACAGCAGAATTTTTCTCACATTCTAACCAACCTTGCACCACCCTCTGGATAAAATCTATCGTGGATTGCAATAGGAGCGACTAGCATGCTCAAGATAACTGACTTCATCGATTTATGGTGAATCGGACGTGAAACAGACGGCTGAACATCTGCATTCGCTATTTCAGGCCAGAAAGAAGCATCCAACACCAAATTAGAAACGAACTCATTGAATCGCCGCGAAACAACTCAAACATCTGGTCTATAGGAGCTCCAATCACGGATGTAGAGCTTTGCCTCACCAGTGTTCGCCAGAACAGAACTCGGACTCCTTTTAAACCGTATTTTGACTCTGTTTATCAACATTTCGGGCCTCTAACTCAATTGAGCGCACGCTCGCTCGAGTAACTGCCATCTATAGATAATCTCATCCCGCAACTTCGTCTTAAACGGAACTCCCTATCGGTAATAAGACCAGCGACGAAAAGGAATCATTCAATTTATTATTTGCTTTAGGAATTCGTAACGTCGATCACTTCTGCAATGAAACCAAAAAATCAACCACCCATATCGAGTGAGATAGATGCTAAGGAGAAGCTTATTGTATATGTTTATGAGTATTTGACATTGTCTGGCGCAAAAAGAGCAGCCGAAACGTTCTTGAACGAAATTCAGTATGAAAAGGAAATACAAATTAACCAGGTGGAAGGATCTGGCTTCCTGGTGAGTTGGTGGTCAGTTTTCTGGGACTTATTTTGCGCTGCACCTGAACGAAAGAATCAACCAGAGCCCTCTAGTGAGGCCCGTGCATTTCATGAGTATATGCGAAACACTGTCATGTCACCCTCATGCACCCAGACGTCTCCACCACAACAAGGACCCCCATTCATGGCAAGTGGTCCTATGATGGGCGGAGTACGCTATGGGCCACATTCAGGCCAATTGCGTGGAGGTCCAGTTAATGTGGGTACCAGGATGCAGAGTATGGTACAGGGAGGGCCCCCACCGCCACAAATTGGCGGGCCCCATCCACCCCACCCCACAATGATGAGTGCTGGAAGCCCTAGATATGCTCCACATTCGGGTCATATGACCCCTGGCTCGAGCGCCTCGAGCGGACCCATGGGTCCAGAGCCCGGTCCGTCGCCTGGCGTGAACAGGATGACGCCAAATCATACAGGCTCACCTCACCCGCAAGCTGGTCCACCAAACGGGCTGGGCCCAATGTCAGGGCCAGGGGGTTCTCATGGAGGCCCACCGCCTGGCCAGCAGATGCCACAAGGTGGGCCCATTCAGTCTATGCAGAGGGGTGGGCCACCACAGGGATGGCAGGGCAACTTTAATGTCAATTCACCTGCCGATCAGCAATGCTTTATGCCCGGACCTCCTCCACCATCAGGTCAGCAGAACGAATTCGGAAGCATGATGATGAACGATGGTAGCATGATGGACGTCAAATCGTCTACAAATTCTGGAGTTCCACCAAATCAACAGCCAGATGAGTATGTCATGCCAAATGCATACGGACAGCAAGGCGATCAAGGTGAGGCAGGTTCAGAGATACTTAAATTGAAAGAGAGCCTTGAAAACAACACTAAAGAGTACAGCGACAACGATCAAAGTGGTTTTAATCTAGATTTTCCCGAATCACAAAATAAATGGTAACACGGTGATTACCGGAACAAAATGCGTTCACGTCGCCCATATGTAATGTTTGTCTAATTGTACCATGTTTAATTTATTTTAGTCGTTTTTGGTACATACTAACCAAATAAAAATCATACCATTATATATATTCTCGGTTCGACATATATAGTGACGAGTCGGGTAAACTGTACAAAAGAAAACGCAGACCCCTCACAGAAATAAATACCACATCAGACCGTACATGCTACCGTCTGGCAAACCCATTTCAGCACTACTATATTTGATGTCTTGTAACTCCAAGTTCGTTTGATGCGAGAAACCGGTCTTGGCAAGAATGACGAACATGGAGAATTTCCGAAAATTCACTGGGATAAAGGATGGATCTTGCGTTGTTATTGAGCGGATATTGCTGGTGTTGTTGTTTTCCTGAAAGCGCTCAAGTAAGCGGAATCAGGCAGAGACTTCACAATTTAGATGCATAAATGGTGTTGGATCATAGTCCCAAGTTAAGCGATGAGACCCCGTTAAGTGAGCCTTAGAATGACATTCTACTCAGATCTGGCCTCTTGAAGCCATCTGATGATATTATAGCGAAATACTGTGACTGTCCCCCCGAATTTAAGCTATCGAACAAACGAGTGCAAACCCGGATAGTTCGTTATGATGGAAACGAATATCATAACCACAAGTTTTGAGTACCTCGATTACATTCTTGGAATTAGCCAGCATATAGACGTCAGCTTCTTTGCCTGGCTTTTATGGCTGTGGTGGCCTTTTATAGTCGTAAGTAAGCTAGTTGATGAGCTGATCTTGGCCTCGTAAGAAACGCATCACTAATTGGACGGTTTGTAAACTGCAATTCAATTTCATGTTGACAGGTAACCGTTATATTACCAACACTTATAATTATATTGTTGTACCTAAATGCCTGTATCGTCCATATTTATCGCCTCAGGCATTACTTCAAAGTGAACGACCTACTAGCACCGAACGTTGATTTCAGGATAAAAGCACGTGCTGCCATAGCGTTGTTATGGGAGTGTCATGGCTGGATATGGCACGGATATGAAGTTGTTGGTCTTGATAACATACCGCCTGGCCCGGCATTGATAGTCTATTACCACGGAGTTATACCTATAGACTACTATTACCTTAGTTCTAGATATTTGATACATAAGAAACGGCTCATGTGGACAATAGCCGCGGACTTTTTGTTCAAAGTACCCGGCCTCAAACTACTGATGGAAGTTGTGCAGGCAACTCCAGGGACCGTCGAACAAATTGCTGATCTCCTCAGGAGTGGCGAAATCGTTTCTGTTGCACCTGGAGGCATAAGAGAGGCTCAGTTCAGCAACGAATACTACGAACTTGTCTGGAATGGCCATCTTGGGTTCGCCAAAGCCGCCTGCCTCGGTAAGGCACCGATAGTACCAGTATTCACTCAAAATATACGCGAAGCGTTCCGCACTTCTCCATTCTTCCGCGGTTTGTTTAGGTCGATATACGAGAAGACAAAATTGCCCCTACTCCCCATTTATGGAGGATTTCCAGTAAAGCTAGTAACGTATGTCGGCAAACCAATTCCATATGATGAATCTGCCACGCCAGAAGAAGTTGCCAAACAGACTGCAGACGCTATAAAGGAACTAATTCTGAAACATCAGAGGCTACCTGGCACCATTTTCGACGCCATACTGGAGAGATTCAGATGAACTGCCAGCATCTCTCCCATTTGTTAAGTTTACTCCTGTAACTGAAACTATGCAACCTCCGGTGATCGAGTCGACCAGAGATTTTGGGTAAGACCCAACTGCTCTGATATTCGAAAGAAATTACATTTCGTTGACAAGTTCGGCCGAAATCCACGATCGTAGCCTTTTGGCTGTTTTCCGACTGTTTGTTCTTTCGACTCTATGTTCTGCATCGGCAAGTGTGATGTGAAGGAAACCTAATTCTTATCAACTGTTTTTATTGGTAACATCCAATGAGTTCGATCTACTTGAACGTTCCTCATGGTTTCTCGCTAGTTTCCAAGCCGGAAGATAGTGCAACCTACCTTCCTTATCATGCACTAGAAGACTAGAATTTTTCGATGTGTTGTTCATCGTTCCCAACGATGAGTAGCCTTGATTGTATAGATCACAGTAGGGTATATCAAATTCTCTTAAAAAATCCCAGACTTGACTGTACGACCAGTTCAGAATGGGATTGACGCGCATAAATTTGGGCCATTCATCATCCGTTGGTGCGAAGATCCCCAGCTTGGTGCCTGGTTTCAAATCGCCTTGCCTTGTACCGATGAAGATGGCTTCAATGTTGGGCAAGTCCTTTTTGAGTTGAAGGAGCGATTCTTTCAGGCACTTGGTCGAGTAACATTTCAATTGTAGACCGTATCTTTGGACGGTTGAATCCACAAATTTCGACTCCTCCTCGAAGTGGTTGGGCAGCTTCGCATAGAACGCTATGATACCGTCCTTGGGCTGGTCTAAACAAAGCTTTTTTACCACCATATAGACCATATAGAGTAAGGCTGTGCAGTCCTTGCCGCCATTGAAACTGACGCAAGTGTTGCCTATCTTGTACCTTGTGATAGCCTCTTCAACAACATCCAAACTTTCCTGAACATGCCTGTTAAGCTGAGCAAATCTGATCAGCTTGGCGAGAGAATCCATAAACCTAGAAGAATATTCGATGAGTTTCAGATTCTGGGCAGCCTGTATTCATGTGACGGCCTGCGGCAAGCTGCTCAGGACGCTCTTTAAAATAAATCATATTCACTCATAGAGATTCCCACAAGCGGATGAAACGTTCATCATATTCATCATTGCAGCTGTTGGCAACTCATCAGAGTACAAGTGTACTAACCTTTAGCCTGCTTGGCATAGTCGGAAGTTTTACTGTAAAGAGAATGAAACGATTCAATGATATGGTCAATCAACGTGCACGACTGGTCGTATGAAGTCTAAGCATAGTGAATTGGTCAGATAGGGGCGAATTTTGAATCACTGCGTTCATATGAACTAATGATATCATCATGCTTAGATGCTGCAGACCAAGTTATTGCGACGGCTACTAACCTCAGACAGCCCGATCCAGATGTTGATTGTGGTCCATGGGAGAATTTGTCTTGGTTGTTTGTATCTGAGGGAGTTAAGACTGATGAAACATGTCAATAACCAACGTAATTCGGGGAAACTATCTTTCTAACGGATGCAAGTTGATGTTCAGACCAACAAATCTATTGGTGGTGTCGATTCTCGTCATTCAGACTCGAAACAGCCCGTAAAGAGTAGCAAATAAGTTGTTCATCATGCTCGAGAAGTATACATCTGTTATATGCAGTTACACTTACCTCCAGAGTCCCACTTAGCTAACTCGGCTTATATTAGTGCTCCACGGAAGTTTGTCCGGACCCGTCGGTGTGCTGATGAGGACTGTGAGACCGCCAATGATACATGTGGTTATCTCAGACGCGAAACTGGCAAAAACGCTCGAGCAGACCGAATGCTGAGCATGTACAATGCGCGAATTTCCAAATCACGTGGTCATGCGAATCGCCCATTCAATCGTGGTCCCCCTGCCAGTAGCAGGCTGCCACCACGGACCTTTTCTACTCGCAAGTCGCATATCGCGAACGATGCTTCGTCCATTCTTCGTTCGACTTCATTCAACAACTGAACCACTGTTGTACTCTGTTAATCTTCAACTTGAGTCAGATGAACAATATTAATTCATTTGTGAAAATAGCTCTGAAGATACAGTATGTATCAAACGACTAAAATAAATATTTATCAACAACGATAGATTAACTAGTGAAGATCTGCTTGAACAGGTGCTAGATTAAAAACCATGAATCGTTTTCATTTCGTCTACCTAGACAACTCACACGAGAGATCGTGACATGTGGAATGAGATTAACAAGAAAAGCGAATCTCGATGATTCTGCTGCGGCTCTTACAGCTTGTTTGATCCGATCGGACCTCGGCAGGCCGACAAAGTGCCTCATAAATATCGAGCAACTAAAAACTGCTCCATGCCTACAGTGTTTACGTTTTGAATTAAATTGAGTAGAATAGGCAAATCCCGAGGATGAACGGTCGGAGGACGGATGGTGTTCTCGTATCAGTCCTAAAAGTGGACTGCTCTTTTGTTCCGTTCGCGTATTTCCTAACGACTAAAATAAATAATATTATTTAAACCCCACCCTGTCGATAAATGGTTCTGGTATTCCACTCCTTTGGATGCTAAGCAAGTTATTCTCAATTACATCTTGTAGTAGATTGGCCATCTGCACCTGGTAATCGAACAGATCATTGAGAAGCAATCGTTGATCAAAACCAAAACTATTCTCATTACCGACTCCATGCCCGACATCCAAACTGTGCTGGTATCAGCTTTCATTAAATCGGGAGGGATTGCCATAACCAATTGTCAATAAGAGAGAATGTCTCAGATGCAATTTTCCTGAGCAAGACGTCATTGTGATTCTTCCAGATATTTTCAATAGTGGCCTGGCTATTTGTATGAAATTATGGATTCAGTCACAGAAACTATGTAACAGTAATTAGCAACAATTCAAACGACTTTCCCTATTTTAGCTGGTGAAGAAGTTTCGTTGTAGATTTAACTCTAGCTCTGATTCTGAACATTTATCACTCACTAGAAATTAGGGAAACTTACTAAGCCACTTTCAACAACGTATTGGAACTAAAACAAAAGTGAGAGCCTCTGCTGGCCGATCATGTGCAAAAATCTTATTTGTGCTCGCGGATGGATTGAAATTCCTGGGGAACTCTGAAGAAATTCACCAATCGTTTACTATGTTTTTGGTCTGTTATCGTTTGTGAAGACCAAGGATGAGTTATGCGATGCATCATCTTTGATAGTTTCAGACGGCAACCTCCACCCAAGTTCACCATAGAATGACTGCAACTGATGTTGTAGAGGGATCTCAAACAAAAATTGACGCTGGAGCTAGCGGTGATGTAACAACTAGAGATAATTTGAGCGATTCTACCTATCATCTCAAATGGATCCAGTGGAATACCGGCAAGGTTCCGATTGTCATGCAATCAAAAAATGGACCGTGCCCCCTGATTGCAATAATGAATGTCTTGTTATTACGCGAAAAGTTCGAACTACCTCCAATGCTCGAACAGATAACTGAGATACAGTTGTTAACATACCTAGGAGAACGTATCATGGATTGTATACCAACGGAAGTCCAAAATTATGATGCCATATTGAATTTCGAACAAAATATCCACGACGCTATGGAAGTTTTACCTAAGCTTAAAGCTGGCCTAGACGTTAACGTAAGATTCACGGGTATAACCGATTTCGAATATACCCCAGAATATATCATATTCGACTTGTTGCGAATTCCTCTCTATCATGGATGGTTGTTGGATCCGAGCATGGCGGAACTCAAGAGCGCAATAGGCACACAAAGTTACAACCAGCTGGTTGATAATATTATAATTAACAATAATTCAACAGACCCGGACGTTTTAGCTAGAGTCTTGATGGCTCAAGAGTTTCTCGAACAAACAGCTAGTCAATTAACAATATCCGGACTAATTGAATTGAAGAGCAAGATAAAAGATAACGAAATAGGAATATTATTTAGAAATAACCACTTTCTCACTCTACTGAAGAGAGGAGATGAAATATACACGCTGGTTACAGATCACGGTTACTTGACTGAGGAGAATATTATCTGGGAAACTTTGGACAGTCTCGAAGGAGCTGGTAGATTCTTCGATTCAAATTTTCAACCTTCAGAGGTGACAAGTAAGCAAGTGTCTGAACTCAGTGCCATCGATATGCGCCAGCTGCAAATGGAGGCCGACTTTTTGTTGGCTTCGTTCTTGAGAGATTACGATCCGCAAGGTGAATTAACAGAGCAGCAGCAAGAGAATCTCTGGTTAGCTGAGAAAGTCCAAGAAATAGAGGCGTCTAAGAAAGTCCGAGAAATAGAGGACAAATCGAACCAGGACCCCACTGCCCGATATCGCGTTAACTATTCGCGTAGAGATAAGGCGGCTTTGGAATGCACTTCGAACCCTGATGCAGAATATCAGTTATTCGATAGCACTCCGAATCAGGGGCCGAATTCGGAAATCAAACCCGGAGTAGACATCTCTCATCCAGCCGAACTACCAACCGAGACATCGCCGCCTGCTGAAGTGCTATCCGTTTCTAAGCTCTCAGTCTCGAAACATCCTGTTACAGTTCCAACACCGCCTTCTCCTAATCCAGTCGAGCAGAAACCGCGAGCGTCTATTCCACAGGTGGAATCGAAGCCACCAACCTCACAGCGGCCATTGGGTAGGCGCACGACTAATGAGAAGGGTTCAAAAGAATCCAATTGTATAGTGAATTAATTGTTCGAGGTCCAAAACGGTTTGTTCCCCACCGTGATCATATAAATTGTTATGAGCCGCTATTTACAGCATTTACAACTTCGCGCATTTTTTATGTACAATCCTTGGTTTATATAGCTCCCTTTTAATGGCAATTTCCAAGTTCCTGTTCGACAGGTTAGACAAAATAACCTCTTTTGAATATTTAGAGGCATCTTGTTCTCGAGAATAGAGACGTCCGATACTGCTGTGTTCATTGAGGCGTTGTTTATAGCTCTCGTAACGAACAATCGAAGCGAGGAGCTTCTTTCCCCATGAATACATTCTTTAGTTTCAGGTAGATTAGACCGGCGCAAAATCGCAGGTGAGATCCGTTTGCGCACTTCAAGCCTTAACCGTTGACGCGGTATGGACTCTTGGCCGTATGTCCACCTGTGTATAGCCGGCATGTTTTGGTTGATCTGTGAGTGAATGTGCCTGCCTTGAAATGGAACTTAAGCGTTTCAAGTCTCTCTTAGAACAATAATATGGCAAATTGTCTGAGAATGAGTGGACGGCGCAGGTCTAGTTATTCACGAAGATTGCACAAGTTGCGCTCCAATTTGTCCTTTCCTTCTATTCGCTTGCCTGCGTCTGGGGTGCACATCCTCCCCCAGTGCTCGAATTTGAAATGACGTGTCCTGAATAGGAGGGGGTGACTTATTTGCAACTGTTTGGCAGTGTCCGATTCAGATCCGCTAGCAAACGCGCTGGCTCAGACCAAATCAAACAATCTCCAGTTGTCCGTTAAGCCACCCGAGTGTTTAAGTTGGGAGCTCTGAGATAAATTGCCACAGGCAAGCTCGAGAAGCTTGAAGAAGGTACAATGCATCAGGTATGGTCTCCGGGTATGCAGCAGTCTTTGTGTGTGTTTGTTTATATGCGCTCGAAAGGGAATTTTTGCGCCATGATTTTGGCCGGAGACGAGCCTGTCCGCTAGGCCTGCCCATTTCCGATCACTCGAGCGAGCGGTCAAGTGGCCAATTGAGCTAGTTGAGAAACGTTTTCAGCATCTCTAGTAGAGTCTCTCCTCTATCGGTTGTTCCACCTTGAATTTTGTATCCCTTCTATGCATCCAGGTTAGCAAGCAGAGGGCAATTGTCATGAACTGGACCATACAGAAGGCTATCGAGGCCAGCAGGAGCGAGTGCCTGGTTGTGCAAAGAAGACTTCCATTATCCGCTTGTTGTTCCGCTTTGTTGTCTGCAAGTTGCAGCCCGGAAGGTAAAGAGAGACGGACGAGAGGAAGGAAGTGATTTAATAAGGATGTGTCTCGGCATATTATATTGGATGTTTGGGGGCTAGCGGGGCGGAATTGTGCTCGATTGGCATAGAAGTTTGCCGAAAATATGCACACAGTCGTGCCGTTCACATATGTTCGAGGTCAGGAGTGGGCGAGTTAGCGGAACTGATGACGAGCAAGGACGAATTGTTATTAATTTTGGCCAATCTAGATCTGGCCAGAATGAGCAGATAAGGAGACGCGAGTGAGGGAAGAGGCTCCGGTCGTGGTTTTGTTCTCCTATCTCGTCCGAAGGCGAGGGAGTAGATTTCCAAGGATGAAGATATGCAGCGGTAGTTTCAATTCCTATGCAACTGGTGTTACGGAAATGCCGCGGTTGCTGCATGACCGCAATGAGTTCCGTTCTATTTTATGGTGCCGAGCTTGGCGGCTAGTGTCTGCGTTTGGACTTTGGGATGAGAACGGCACCAACAATGGGCTGGCTGTGTGATTGTTATTGTCGCGATGACACACGAAACAAATCGGCCAGCAGGAAGGAAGAAAAGAGTGAGGGAAGAGACAGAAGATAGAGAGAGAGAGAGAGAGGAGCAATTACTGTTCAACTGGCCATTCAGGGTATTTTCATTTTCCGCCCTTTCATCGGGTAGCAAAGCGTGAGAAATTGGTTATTCAAAAATTCGGATGCTCAGTTTCATCAGGTAAGCTTCTGAAAAGAATGCAACCTTGAACTGGCCCAGCAGAAGTTGGAGCGGCCGGTCAGGCGAGAGAGCTGGTTGGACGGCGCCGATGCAGCAGGCAGTCAACCAGTTTAGTGGGCGCCCTTAATGCTATTCATGAAACTTGTCTGCCCTGAATAAGCTGCTTGCAAGTTTCAATTTCCATTCGGCCAGCGAGCGAAACCTTTCGGCGCGTTGCGGTTCACTTTGGCTGCTATCTGTTGCCATCTTGTCAAACAATCGACCCTTTTAAGGCTTCGATTGGCAGGAGATTGCAAATCGCCGCTGCCCTGTTGCAGCAGTACACACTGAATTGTGTGTCACCAGTTGGCAAGCCATTGAGTGGACTACAAATATGGCGCAATTGTGCTTGGTCAGCCAGTTGCCTGTCGAGCAGACAAACAAGAGGCGACCAGGTGAGTGGCGCCAATCTTGCTGGCGTTGGTGCCACTTGAAGGTCAGCCTTTGAGCTCGATTCTCTTGGCCAAGCTAGATGAGTGGAGAGGGAATAACGGAAACGGGCGACTCTTCGACGGGCGCCGAATGCGCGTGAAATATGCGAACTGGCCTGGAAGCTCGTCGGCAAACCAGGAACAGCAAGCTTGAGGATTCGGACGGACGGGCAGACAGAGGCAAATTATCGTCGGCCAATCTCGGCCTTGTATTGCTGTTTCTGGCAGTTGGGCGAAATTGACATTTGTGTGCCACATTAAGCCGAACTCGGATGCAACAAAGCGATTTAACAGCTTGCCTGTCCCCTCACTTCGACTCGCCTCGTCTCATCTCGTCTCGAACAGCTTGACTGTGGAGCAATGGGTCAGAGCTGGCCAACTTCTGCACCCTCATCGTGAGAGCAAGGCCAATTTTGGTTGGACACTGCAATGGGCGGCAAATGGCGCCCATTATCTGGCCAACGGTCGCTTTCGTTATCGGCACCCAGTCCACTTGTTCAATCAAACCGAGGCGAAACAACGGCGCCAGCCAACAAACCGGCTCTTGGGCGGATAGTAGCAGCGTCCGACTCAAAGGAGCCTTCCGTGTCCGCGTCCATCTGCCGGGAGGCAAAGAGACGGCGGGGGGAGAGAGCAAGACCAAGATAGTTGCCTAGTGGGTTGGATTCCTTCTGACAGCTGATGGTGCGAGAAGTTTGGGTGCCTCAATTGACACTCTGGCGAGAGATCTCGACAGGGAGGGCCATAAGGTTCGCACACCTGTCGGCGGCCAGCTTGTCTCTCGTTAATTGATTTTTGGCCAGTGGAGGCTCCGCATTGCACTGGTGGGCAGGCGGGCGGATGGAGGAAGGGACGAGTGGCCAGCCAGCTGAGCTAAGCCACTTCACTGCGCCTTGCCTCTCGCTCGTCGGCAACGCTGGGCCTGAGTTCAATGGCTGGCGAAGTTTTGAAATAGAAAAAGAATTCGCCAGCACAAAAAGGCTCCAAATCGGTGTGGCGAAATTCGCGCAGGTAGGAACGCGAAAATTTAGAGGCAGCCGGCGATCCAATTAAATCAAAGTGTCTCAGCTTGCGCAAAAGGTTGTTAAACTCGCAGCACCAGCCTTTGTTGCCGCCGCCGCCGCCGCCGCCGCTGCCGCCGAGAGAGTTGACATTCAGGCGATCCAAGAGCGGCCGAGCGAGCGAAAAGGAAATCGTCCACCCTCAATGGTTTGCTCATACTGAGGCTGAGGCTGAGGCTGTTACGAGCCGGCCAAGGGCGTAGATGAATGGCTTCCTCATCGGGCTAGCAATGGCGCTTTGTCCACGACGCCTACAGAGGAGCGCGGAATGAACTCGCCCGGCTCGCCAATGACGTCTCATTTTTCCTCTACCAGATACAGGATCAATCAGTCGATAAATCGTGTGAAAGAATTGTGTACTTTGTGCGCTCGCTCCATCTGAAGAAAACGCGTCCGCCGTCCGTCAAACGAAGCGAAGATAGATGAACCAAAAACTTACCATTCAGATCATAGGCTGGCCCATTGAGGACGAGGCCGTCCTGTTTGGCTGCTTGGTTGCGCGAGCCGAGAGTTTTGCGTTGCCGTGCGGCGGCAAGCTCGCGGACCCCATGCACGCTCGCCTGCTGCAAGTTTGGGTCGCGAGAGCCCTGAGATCCCGAGGCAGAGCTCTCGACAATGATCTCGCGTTGGAGGGGCACCGGGCGCGGCAGGGAGCCCGGCGCTGGCTCGGCAGATCGGCGGCGCCGGCGCGAGTTGAGCTGCTGTTGGTGTTGCTCCTGCTGCTGTTGCTGCTCCTGCTCCTGCAGCTCGTTATCGGCCAACTGCGAGCCGGAGCCAACAGGCTGCTCGCCCTGGCCTCTTTGGCGCTGGTCGCGGCTCTTCGAGTGGCCCCCGCTCTCGGCGGAGGAGCCCTTGGCGGGGCCGCCCCTCGACTGCTGCTCAAACACCTGCGCCTCGGGCGGGTTGACGAGCGACTCGAGGATTGAGTTGCTGGCGGCGGAATAGTTCGCGAGCGGATGGTTGGCCGGCAGCGAGGGCGGCCGCCCGTTCGCTTGGCCGGCCAGGTTGGCCAGGTAGTAGTTCTGCTCGCCGCCCCTCAGGTTGCTTATGGTTTGGTAGGGCGAGGTTAGGTTTGAGATGGAGCTTGTGCCCTGCGAGCGCTGACTATTATCACTGGTGGCTCGTTGTTGTTGTTGCTGTTGCTGTTGGTGGTGCAGCTGCTGTTGCTGCTGAAATGGCACTTGGGCTGGCGCTTCAGTTGAGCTCGCTGAGCCAATGAGCGAGGGGTCAGATTGGAGGATACTGGCGGGCGCTTGGCCGGAGGAGGGGCTGCTCGTTGTGAGCGAGCCCGCGTTGTAGGCTTCGGCCAGCTGGTCTGGGTTTGAGTTGAGCAATAAGTTCTGGTCGCAGCTTGTTATTGGACACTGATTGAGACAAAACTGGACATCAACTTGAAAACGAACCACAACGTCCGAGCTGAACTTGAAGGCGTCAAATTTGCCTATGATTGTGCGCCTGTTGAGCTTTTTCAAGGGCGGAAAGATGCGAAAGTCGGTGGGACAGCCATCTTTGTCCACGAGCACGATCGACTCTTCGGTTGTGCCGGACTTTGCGAGCACTGAACGGGCCACCATATCATAGATGGACTCGCTCTCGGCCTCAATGCGCAAGTAGAGCTCATCGCCCAGCTTCGCGCCCGTAATGTCGACGCCAAACTTGTCCGTTATTCTTAGGCGTATTTTTGGCGCAAAGGAGGTTGCATTGATCAGCGCGGTTGAGGTCCAAGGGTTTGCAACAACATTGTAGCTGCTGGTGATGGTTTTGTTTGGTGTTTGGAAGTCGCAAACAACCTTTATGTAACGATCGGATTTGCGCTGGATAAGCGGGTGCTGCTGGACAACAACAACGGACGAGTATCTACTCGGCAACTCTCTGGTCACGCATCGAGCTTGCGATTGAAACGGAATACTCAGGCTCGAGCTCAGCGAGGCGCGGCCAGTGGTTTCGCACGAGTTTGGTTCATCGCGAACATACATCCGGCCCCTGAATGGTTCGTTTGTGCGCAAGTTCAAGGTCATGGCTGTGGTGTCGCATTCGAGCTTCAGGTCGATGCAATCGTTGCGCTGATAGTAGATTAAACCTGGCGCACTTATGAGCCGCTCGATGCCGCCAATCATGAAGGTGTTTACGCTGTTTAAGTAACACTTTCCTGCAAGCGGATTCCAAGTGTAGGAGCGACAAACGAAGGCCTTGATTGTTTGGGTGCAGAATTGTTGGCATTGTTCTGAGGTGTTTGCCGAGCGCATTATTTCCGCGCGTCCAATGTCGAGATCCTCGAACCTATCGAAGGCGTCGCATTGGTTTCCAACTGGGACGCACTGATTCTCAAAGTAATCAACATTGCTCGCTGTCGGCCGGAACGAAGCTGGCTTAATGTGCCGATCGATGATGGACAATCTGCATTGCATTGTAAGGTAGTCGTACTCGCCCGAGCGGCAACGAAACTCGCGCTCGCTCAGACAATACTCCTGGCATCTCAATCTACTTGGAACATCCTCGATAACCTTGTCGTCGTGGCCGTGTATATGGTGAGCCAAAACGCGCTCATATATCCAGGCCCGTTCGCAGTCGACTGCGGGCAAATTTAAACAAACCTTCTCGAAGTAGGAAGTCCTATCTTGCGTTTGGATCAAGTGGATCGGTTTTGGGGTTCTAATCAAGCCAGATGTGCCACCTTGTTGGCTGTCCGAGTGTTCGATCGAGTAGCAGGTATGCCGGCCATAGTCAACCAGGAAGGCGCGACACTTGTTGCTTCGCCGGCACCTGTTGTTGCACTCGGCCGTTATTGGAATATTCAAGCTAGCGGCGCCAGTTAAGGAGGCCAATTGGCGGGTCAAATCGGCGCTCAAATGGTGATGCTGGTTGAGCGAGCTCATGTTTGGTGCAGTGTACAGAAGTGTCAACATTGAGTCCTCAACTGTAACGCCACTGATTCGTTCAAACGAGGTCATTGTTTGAGTTGGACACTGGCCCTCAACTTGCCACCTTTGGAGGCCAACTAAGATCACAAAAGGATAGAGAGATCTCATCAGGTGTTTTCCCATTTGTTTGCTCGGTGGGCGCATCTTTTCTCTCGCTTCAACCTTGCTCCTTCAAACTAACCTTGAACCAAACTTGCCTCCTTCTCTTCGCCCAAACTTGGCGGGCAAACTTCAGGTAAAGTCAACTTCGTCTTCCTTCTTCGCTAGAGCTCCTTCAACTGTCCCCTCGCCTCTGCAGCTGTCTCCCAAATGTCGACCAAATTCTAACGGACTCTCGAGCTCTGAGCGCGCGAGAAGCCCGACAAGTGGCGGTCAGGGTGGCAGACCCTTCTGCGCATGCTCGAGCGCCGTCAACTCGACGCCAAACGGAAGATGGCTGCGACTCCGAGCGATCACTTCCGCTGGCCGCCGATTTTGTTGTTGCAAAGTTGCCGCTCGCGCAACCGATTCCCTCGCTGTCCATGCGACTGAACCTACCTCGGACGAATGCGAAGAAACACCCCGCTGCCGAGGACTACATCCTCGGCAGTGGCAACCTTGTCAGTCAGTCAGGCGGGCAGGCGGATCAACCAGTGCGGATCATCTGTGCTGGATAGGCACGGCCGTCCCATCTTGGCGGCCGCTTCCTCAGCTTTGCGCACGGCACAAATTGATCGACTAAGATCAAAGTTCGGAAACAAAGTTCAACGTTTGTGACACCTGCTCGGCTTGGCGATGCTTCGAGTGGTCGGCCAGCCGGATGGTCGGGGGCAGGGAGCAAGAGAGAGAGAGAGA
>Ga0268249_1000079_pt1 | contig 61650 bp, 31 predicted proteins | sample AgamicAtPe_FD_200257 | JGI IMG/M metagenome (GOLD analysis project Ga0268249, IMG submission 200257) | Agave microbial communities from Guanajuato, Mexico - At.P.e (v2) (version 3) | ecosystem: Host-associated > Plants > Phyllosphere > Phylloplane/Leaf | place: Guanajuato, Mexico | collected... | reverse complement strand
TCGTTGTGCGTCTACGGCGGCGGCGACCGAACCGAGCAGATCCGCCAGTATCGAAAGAAGCCAGAAATTGTTGTAGCAACGCCAGGAAGGCTCAACGATCTCAGCAATAGTGGAGTCATTGATCTGAGCGAGAGTCTCTCGTCTTGGCCTCAGCCGACGTCTTCCTCCTCTGCCTGATTGAAATCATTCCTCCTACCTCCTTCGTGGTTCCCCTACTCGGCCTGTACCTCCTATTTACGCTCACACTGGTCACTGTTTCAGTCATTGCAACTGTTTACGTGCTCAACATCAGCTTCAGAAATGCGTCCTCGCATAAAATGTCCAAGTTCGAGAGGTGGCTCTACCTGGAGGTGCTGCCCGCCTTGTTGTTCATGAAGAGGCGCGACGACTACCAGTGCCAGGAGATTTGCAAGACCAAGCTCGTGCATTGCGGCTCGGCCAAGACTTGCACATGCAAGAAGACAAACTCAAAGGCCACCGACGATCAAGAGGAACAAGTGATAAGCTTGTGCGGCTTCCACCACGAGGTCAAGAACGCCTTCCTCAGCTTGGACTTTGTGGCCAAACGGATGGAGAACAGAGAGAACCACAACAAGGTAAGTAAGAGTCGACTCGTATTGGATTGTTGCCGCCGCCGCCGCAGCGAGACTAACGCAAAAGCGGTGCCCTCAACTCCGAACAACAGATCGAGGAGGATTGGAGATACGTTGCAACTGTGATCGACAGGCTGCTGCTGTTTGTGTTCAGCTCGGTTTGCATTGTTTGAACTGGCCTCATAATACTGCAAGCGCCAGCTCTCTACGACAACCGAGAGCCCATCGACATCAAACTGAGCAAGCTGGGACCCAAAATCAGGCCCAACCTGCCCGACAGTTTTGATTCAGATTTGTGAGCTCGTTCGAGGATTGAAACTGGAGCGGCGCTGTCCCCAATCGATTGGGCGCAATCTAATCTGTTTAATGCTCGGACGACAATCTGCCAGCAGCAAGCAGTGCATCAGATGGGTGAGAGGAGGAGTGGGCCTTGCTTGTCGGCGTTCTTGCTCATGCACGAATAGATAATAAATAACCAAATCGTCTTCAGAGACAATCAACAATTAGCTTGCTGAAGCAACCGAGGATCTTGAGCAAGCTTGCCGTCGTTGTTGTTGCTGCTGATTGCAGAGGCAGGTGAATCATAAGCGGGCAAATTAGACGAACACTAATCAAGAGCACTGCTAAAGATGGCCAAACCTGTGCCAGTTCTCTGGCATACATTTACGACGAAAGCGATGCAGCCACCTGTTCGAGTCATCGTCTAAGCTGACCGCTACTTTCCGTTCTCCCTCTTTTTCACTCTCTGCCCCTCATTCGCTTTTTTGCCCACTTGAACAGAAAGGATTCCAGGCGGCAACTACTGAGCGCTTCTTTCAGTCCGCTCGCAATCAAGTAGATCGGAGGCTTTGAACTCAAGGTGCAAGCAACCAAGGGCCGACAGGTGCAACTAGAGCATCATCTTGATCGAAGCGGACGAGCGAAATGACGACGAAGACCACGGCTCACCATCCATCTATTCAAGCGGCCGGCCAATCAGCCAAAGCCTTATTGGGCCAAGTTTGCCGACTCACGCCCTGACCCTCGCCTTATGGGGCGAGGTATCTCCGTTTGTTCCCCCCGACTTTTGGCCGCCATTGCCTCCATAATGAACTGTGTGGGCGTCAATAAAAAATCAAACCACATCGCCGCTTGTCCGCTGGCTCGAGCCATGTCCGCGCCGTAATCTACATCTAACTGTTTCAGGTAACTTCTCCTCCAATCCACCAGTTCTATGATCATGAAGTTGTGCGCTTGCTGACCAGCTCAATGCGTGAGCGTGACTCAGTTTGTTTTGGTCAAACGCCTCCTCGGTCTTTTCAATAAATGTTCCGGTGCATTGGCAAGAGTTGGTCGCTAAGTTTCCATGATTGATCGGTTAGTAACAAATTTATGCTAGCCGCTCGATGGGCTGTTTGTTTTGCATAGTCTCTCCAAACGAAGCAACAACAATCATCACAACGACTGCACTTAGTCAAGCTTGGGGACGGACGGATGAAGGTAGACATGACCAAACAAGTTTCTCAGTGGCAGGCAGAGATGAGTCCACCAGTGACAACCAAATGGTAGGGTATAAGCTGTGTTCTCTCGTTTTCTGTTGTGGTCGTCGCCGGTAGATCGTCGCTTCGTCTGACATCTGATTGGGTTAACACATTTGTCCTATTCTCGAAGCCAGGTTCCTGTCCTGGCTCCATGTCAAAATACTGTATGCCTCTCGGAATGAAAAGCTGGTTTGCGCTAAGAACAAGCGACGGGGCACTAAAAATCATCGCATCGCTGGTTGTTAACTTAATCCCACCTGATCTAGAGACTAATTTCATCGACTTTCCACTATGACAGGACAAGTTTCCAGCGCGAGTCTGCACACTTTGGAAATGAGTTTTGAATTTGGTTTGAACAGCTAGAGGTTAGTTTAGCATTAAAGTAAGTTTTCAAAAGCGAGTTGATGATTTAGAGGAGTGGCCGTCAGGTTTCCCTGGATACAATGTTTGAACAGTAATCGATGACCAGTCATATGAAACGAAGGCTCACAACTCAGGGGTACAATTCTAACTTAGGAACTTGAATGATGAATGAATGTTGCTGATAAATACGCGCAAAACCTAACTTACTTGAAAGAATCATACAGTGATCCAGTTATTTCAGGACTCGAGAGTTCTTCATCAATTGAAATTGAACTAGCAGTTGGCGGATCAATGAGAATGCGATTCTCTGAGAGCAAACTAACCAATTGCTGGTCCGAATCATACTCTAGTAGGCGTTGAATAGTTTTATCACAATTGTGGCCAAATGTTGGCTGCTTGGGACTGTCACTTGGCAGGTGTTTGTTCGTTATAGTCGCCTCTGTTCTCCCACACTCGTTAATCAAATTCAGGATGAACCTGTTGGCTCCAATCTCTAAACCTTCACCTATCCCCGTCTCAGTCTTGTTTCCTCTCAATGGTAGTTTAAAATTGTTTACACTTGAAGCCAAATAGTTGGATTTGGCGCCACCGGTGGAGGGTGTTGGCTGGTCCAGGGAATTTGATAAGAAAATAAGCGGCTCCCCTTGGATATGCTGACCATTACGTTTGCTAGCTTGGCTCTTGCAACCTTTCAGGCAAGTTTCTAATCGCAATGGTCGATCATCAGGCGATTCAATTGCGTTCACTGAAATGGATCTACCTGGGGCCAATCGAACGCTTGGCTCCAACACTGTGCTCTGTGTTTGTTCGTCCCAAGTAATGTTTCCATTGATAATTCCCTCCTACAATTTGGGTACGTAGGAACACATGGCCGGTGGGCGGCGGATTTAGATAAACACAATTGCGACCGCATTGGAATGGATTATGAGGGCGAAGAAATTGCTTGTTAGTTTGTTGGAATGAAAGGAACTGTAACCTTTTGGTTGTCTGATAAGGTTGTCGGGTCCAATGAGGACAAACCAAATTAGCCCAACGCGTGGGGTAAACTCCTGGGAGCCACCAATTGACATTGTGCAAAAGTAGGAGGCGGCAGTGTTGTCGAATTCGACCATTTCTAACGTAGGCGTCATTGGCACACTTGCCCCTTATTGGTCATTGTTCCGCCTATCGGATTTTATCACGATTGTAATTTTTGCCCAATATAATGCATAATTTAGGGAAGGAGACATTGGATTGTATCTGTATTGGCATGTGCAAGTTTTGAGAGGTTGCACATCTGCCGCCTCTCAAGACTTTACACACAATGGTCCCCGATTCAAATCAAAGTTGAACATGAAGTGGGGAGGAGTGGAGATCTCCTTTACAACTTGTTTGAGTTTTTGCTACACCTGGCCCAAGTCGCGCTTTCGCACGATCAATTCAGCTCAGGTAATCTCTCTGACCGCGTGCAAATATGCGTGAAACTGACCTATCAGCGGGCAATCGTAAGGGGAACAGATCGGTCTCGTCGCTTTCCGAGCACTTACATCATTCAACTGAATCGACTTGATTATGAAAGACAAAAGCAGCGTGTTCAGGATGGAAGTAACCATTGTAGCGCCCAGTAGGCAGGTGGGCAGGCAATTTGCTTTGCCACCCTTCGTTATTGTCCGTGTTGGTAGAGTTTCCGCAAAGGTCGCCCCTCTTCCTTTTCCACTTATCTTCTCATTAGGGATAACAGTTCTGCTTGGGAGTTGGCCAGCGAATTGGAGCTCATCGTCATGGGCTTGCGTTGAATAGGAGCCACTAGAGAGCGAGTATGTTGTTACGAGCGGAATCGGCCCAGCGATTGGCTCGTCTCGCGCTTGCCCCTCTTGTCCGGACATGAGAGAGGATTTTTTAGATGCAAGACCAATAAACTTTGGGGTCCCAAGAGGATAGATTGGGATGTCTTGACAAAATTTCTGGTTGCAAGCGAAGTCTACGTCTAGGGCGGCCGAGTGCGTGCGAGCGACGAGAAAAAGCGCGCGCAAGAGTCTCGGCCGAGTCCAACGCGCTACCTGGCCCATGCAAGCAGTCGCCACGATCTGGGCGCCAAACCGCGAAGCCTCTGCTGACTGATCTGGTTTTGTTCAGTGACAAGAGGCAGTTCAAAAGGTTCCATGATCAGCCTTCCTGAGGCGTGCCGACTCAGAGAGCAACTTCAAGTCAAAAGCTCCAGTCTTTGGTGCCAAATTTCCCCTCAACCCGATTGGGCGGCCCACTTCTGGCTGGTGATGGGCTGGCAGCCAAGTGTTCGTCTGCTCGAGCTCCTGCGGCGACAAGCGTAAGTTGAAGACAGAAGCGGAGGAGCCAGCTGGATGGAGGTCGACGTCTCATTAGCTGCAGCTTTGGCAAAAACCGAAAAGCCCAATGATCTTGCCAAAATCATCGCCACTTCGCTTGGCCATCCCGGTGGCCGCATAGGAAACAAACGGGCCAAAATCCAACCCCATCGCCCACTCTGGTTCCACCTCCAGTTAAGTTCAATTCAGTTAAGTTCACTTCAGTTCAGTTGGCTTGTGAGGCTAAATGTAACCGGCTGGTTTGCTGGAGGGAAAATCGGCCGCAGCGAGTCTGGCCATGGTGGCTGCAGAGGCGGCCGCCAGAGTGCAAGCGCCTTTGGAAGCGGGCGCTCGGATCCAGCGGCAATCCAATGACCGGGTGGCTGCGGCGATGACTGGGGAAGTCGATGACCTCGCTGAGGTTGCGTCGGACGAGTGACCGTGTGTGCGCTTGTGTGTGCGCGATGCGTCGCAATGGGCAGCCTCGTTGCGCGCGAGGATTCCTCGGCCAAACGCGCGAGGCTGCTGTGCGCCGAACTGACTCAAGGCTGACTCAGGCGCGCAGCTCCGAGTTCGCTCCGAGTTGAGTAGCCTGAGTCCTGCGCCTGAGTCCCCGGCTCAGCGCACAGAATCTTGGCGGTTGCGGCGGCTGCCGCAGCGGCCACCAAGGCAACCAAGGCTTGTGTGACAGAGGTTTGCCTAAAAACGTTTCACTTAATTGCTCAAATGCGCTCGCCTGGGGCGGTTCGGCGTTCGCATTGAGTGCGCACTAATTTCTGCAAACAAGCAAGCCTCCACTGGGAAGCGTATTGACTCGCGTGGCCGGCGAACGTTGAACCCAGCGCAGGTCGACTGGCGCCACTGGAGATGGGAATGAACTATGAATGGGCGAGTTGAACGAACAGCAACTTGGATTCCCTCTCCCTCCGCCTCAGTCTGCCTCGCTTGCTCTCAGTTCCGAACCGTCCAGCCCCCTTGCTATCAAGCTCATTCGAATTCTAGCTCCAGCAAGAGATCCATCGCAGCCGCCGCCGCAGCCAGTCATCATTTCAGCGAGATACCAGAGGAGCTATATGAGGAGCAAAAGGGTGAGGCCGCCTGGTTAGCTAGTTGTGTTTCAGTATTACAATCTAAGCCTCGTGGGGGGATTTGCGAGAGTAAAGAGAGTTTGATGTTGAGCATCATTTAGTTTGTTTGCCAGTATTGAAACAACAGTGCAATAAAACAAGCAAAACCACAAGTTGACAAAACTTTGCGCAAGCATTTAGGCAAGATTAGCGAGCAAAGGGTTAGCGAGTTGAAATTTATGGAAAGATGAGGAGATTGGCTCGAGTTTTAAGACATTTCATTACAACATCTGGTGTCATTAAATAACTATTGCACGCTCGGCCGCCAGCACCAGGATTGAGGAGCCGAGGCGAGAAGGTTGAAGGAGCCGGCGGTTGATAGAGGTGGACACTTCAGTTGCAAGCATCGCTCGCTCGGCTCGAGTTTGATTGAGTTGTTTGATTTTGATATTGAACCAAGTGGGTGTCAGGGAGTATCAGCTTTAGAGACAGTTCAGCGAGAGAGTCAATTCAAGGGGCAGAGGGCTGCCTAGGTGGACCAAGCGGCATGATGAGCGGCAAAATGAGCGTCAAGGAGGCTCTGGCCAAGTACGGGGACTCATTGACACCCTACGAACGCAAGGAGATTCTCCAATATCAGGACGACTTTGTCTACTATCTGGGTCTCGAAGCGAGTGCAAACAAGGTCTCAAACGACGAAACCTTGCCCAACGATGGCTTTGACGACGACAACGGCAGCTACATAAAGGTCATCCACGATCATATTGCATTTAGGTACGAAATCTTGCAAGTGATTGGACGCGGCTCCTTTGGTCAGGTGGTGAAAGCGCGCGATCATAAGACAAACACCGACGTCGCGCTCAAGATAATCAGGAACAAGAAGCGCTTCCATCAGCAAGCTCTCATTGAGGTCAAGATATTGGAGCACCTGAACAGGTGCTGCGACCAGGCTAATCAACAGCAGCAGCAGATTTACCAGCAACAAATCTCTAACCTAGCCCAGCAGCAGCAACAACAACAGCAACAACAGCAACAAAACTCGTCAGGTTCTACCTCATCCTCCTCAAACACCTCGCCTTCGTCGTCAAACTACTCGCTCTCGTCGTCGGCTAGCTCGCTCATGTCATCGCCCTTGGCTGCCCAAATCGCGGCTGCAAATGGCCAGACTGGGCCGCCATCCAGCGTGAAGCAATCGAGTCAACAGCAGCAGCAGCAGCAGCAGCAGCAACAACAACAAGCCAAAGTGAGCCAACAACAGCAGCATCTCAACAACACAAACGCAGGATGCCAGTTCGTCATCCAAATGATCGACAACTTCTACTTTCGGAACCACCTCTGCATCACCTTCGAGCTGTTAAACATGAACCTATACGAGCTAATTAAGCGCAACTCCTACCAAGGCTTTAGCTTGAATTTAATTAGGAAGTTTGCCTACTCCCTCGTTCAGTGTTTGAGAATGCTGAACAGGGAAAAGATCATCCATTGCGATTTAAAACCGGAGAACATTTTGCTGAGAGACAGGACCAGCAGCTCGATCAAGGTGATTGACTTTGGAAGCTCATGTTTCACAAACCAGCGCATTTACACCTACATCCAGTCGCGCTTTTACCGGAGTCCCGAGGTGATCTTAGGCTTACCCTACGGGACTCCCATTGACATGTGGAGCTTGGCTTGCATTTTGGCGGAGCTTTATACTGGCGAGCCCTTGTTCGCGGGCGAAAATGAGTCGGATCAATTAGGTTGTATAATGGAAGTTTGCTCGCTACCGCCAAGCGGAGTCTTAGAGGCTGCAACTAGACGGAGACTATTCTTCGACTCAAAAAATAATCCGAGAAATTTAGTCAACTCGAAGGACAAACGTCGCCGAGTTGGCTCGCGACCACTTTCAGTGATATTGAATTGTGATGAAACTGATTTCATTGACTTCCTTGAGCGCTGTTTAGAATGGGATCCAAGACTTAGATTGACGCCCGACGAGGCCATCCGGCATCCATGGCTAGCGCACTACGTTCGTCGGGTGGTTGGAATTGGACCAACTCTGGTTCCTTCTAGTGGACAAAGTCTCAACTTGGGCTTGAACCTATCGTCCTCAGGGATCTCTTCCGGAAGCGACTCTAGCGCCTCATCGGGCAAGAGCCTTTTTGGGAGCGGAAACATTCTCGATAACTTGCGCATAAATGCAGTGACAGGCGGTGGAAAAGGGAACTATAATATCAGCAACAGCAATAACAACAATCTAGCCCAAAAGGCGAACTTGCTGAATAGAAATCTGGTCAATTTAACAACTTCATCTACAGCTGTGATACAGAAACAACAACAACAACAACAAATCTTGGATAGCAACAATTGTGACCAAGATATGGAAATCGATTGCAATAATAACAACCACAACCATTATAAAAGCACCAAGACTTTCGGGAATATAGCAAACGGAAACGCGAAGCAACAACAGTCGCTAGGCGACTCGATTCATTTGGCCAAACAAAATTTCGTCAACTATCAACAGCAGCAGCATCAACCACAACAAAAACAACACAGTTTCAATTCCTCGTCTCTGATCACAACCCAACAGCCGCAACGAGGCCTGCTGAGTGTCGTCAACGGAAATGGTCAGAAAATCGGCCATGATTCAATGGGCGACTTTAGTGACAAGTTGATTGGTGCCTCGAACGACCAGCACCTGTTGATGGCGAACAGCCAGAAGCAAGCAATTATCAATGCAAATAAGCAGTTCATCTCCGGCACTTGCTCCAATCAGTCCGATTGCTATGATAATCTGCTGAGCAATGGCTGTGAGAGCAAAATGAACCAATTGGAGATGATCAACCGTGATGTTAGTGGAAATGTAGTCAGGCGGGTTAGCTGTGTTGCGGCCCCAGCTTCAAATTTGCTGGTTAGCAATGGGAAGTCGTGCATTAATACAATTGTGAATCCAAACGTGATGTCCGATGGAATGGACACTCTGATGGGCTGCGGCCAAAACAGGACCCCTTCATCGATCAAGTTCGGCGGAAGCGGAAGTATAGTCCAACCGAACTTGTACTCAACCATAAATCTGAGCAACAAACCAATGAACGAAGACAGACCATTGGGCTATCAAGGGTCTAACAACGGCGCGAGGCAAACCAACCAACAGCAAGGTGTGACTAGCGCAACTTGTATTATTAGAGACTCGCAACTACTTAGTAACAAATCGTTGGTTGGCGAAACAGCCATGGACACAAGCGGTGGTGGTGGCGGCGGCGGCAGTGGCGGAACCGGGCCAAATGGCGGATTTTCGTCAACCTCAAGCAACCGCTGCAACTCCAGCTCGGTTAGGCAACGTAAAACTAGCCTACAGCACTTAGGTTTCAACAACGGCGACTTGATTCGCGATGCTTTGCCTCACTCTAGTAGCGCAAAGAGTCTTTACAGGCTTGGCGAGGACGTCGATAGTTGCAATCAGATGCAAGTTGAACCAAATACGGCACCCCCAGTCTCACTAGCCAACTACAACAGTTCAGGTAGATTTGAATTTCAGAATCATTTTGGCTTTGTGAAACCAAATAATCATCATCACCACCACCATTTGGACCATTCGCCCTCCTCTGTCTCACTTTCGGCTATGAAAATTTCAACCCCAAACGAGACCAGTAAGAACCCCAACTACAAGTCAAAGGTCAATTCAGCTGTCACAGAGGCGGATCTCAAGCTATCACTAGAGCAAGTTCAGATGATGATCAACCAAGCGAACGCTCTTGGCCAACAGGGCGAACTGAACTCTTCATCGGCCGCAAATAATACCAAACAAATAAACAAGGTTATTGATAACTTGGTCAACAGAAACAATTTAAGCACTGACAACAACAACACTTATCAACAGCAACAACAACTAGGCAATAGCAACGATCTATTATCAGCCGCATCCAAGGCGATCGGTCAACAACATAAACCTCGTGCAATAGTCAAAAGGAATCCCTATCTCACAACAACCTCTGGTCAATAGGCGAACGATCTTCGGCGGCAATGGTTGAACTCTATGAGCTAATAGGGATTTGCTCCAATCGGCACTCTGGGCACCAGAATAAGGCCCGCTGATAGGAAATAATGAAACGAACAAATTATCAATTGTGATCATCCATTTATTTGTTAGACCAATCCAATTAAGTCTTTTGTGGCCGATTTTAACAACATAAGCATCAACTAACCCAAATAACAAGGACACTGGCAAACATCGACAACATAACATATGGTCATATACCTGCACACCTTTAAAAACAAGCACCTGTCAGTTTTAGACGAAGACAGGATGATGAATACCTTGGATGAATTGGTTGGCTGGTCGATTGAGAATTGAATAACTCGGACTTGGATTATTTGACCGCAAGGGTTTGTTTGGAAACCCTTGGAAGCCAAGCAAGAGGGGAATGTTCTACGTAAAGAGTATAGTGAGCAGCACTTTCCGAACACATCTGGTTGCTTGCTTTGGAGCCCAGAGTTTAGTCGCTAGATACTATGATTCTATGCCCTAGATGCATTGAATCTTTGTGTGCCGGCGATAAACGTCATTTGGTTTCCGTGAGACAACAGCTAAGGTGCTTAGGCGAAGTGTTAACAAGGGAATCCAAGAGAAGAATTAAATTTTTATACAAAATAAGGCTAGAAAATCAAAGGAAAAATGGCAACCTCTTACAGTTAATCCAAAAAACTACATGACCATTATGACAACATTTACACACCAAAAAACAACAGTATCGTTTTCGACGCCAAACTGACTAGGAGACACTTTTAAATTTATTGGCCACTTACAAGTAGGTTGAAATTGAGATCTTATATTGGATTGAATAAAGCATTTGGATATCACATTCGGTTGTTTGACAAATCATTCTACCTGACGTTGATAAATTTTCTCGGCATAGGCCGGCGCGCCAAGCTCGTTCCAGTTGGTGCTGTTTGTTCGTGCTCCAAGAGGATTGTTTCCAAATGTCTTAAGCGCTCATCCTTGGACACTAGCTGAGCTTGGAGACAACCAATTATCGATTGCAACAGTTTTATGGTCATTCGCGCCTCCTCACGTATCGAATTCTCCCTCTGCTGGCCAGAACCGCTAGAAATATCGAGTCTCTCCGAGATCTTGCCGGCCGATGCGCTCATCACAACCTCTGACTTGGTACTGGTACCCACTTCACTGGCTTCCTTGCGCTTGTTTTCGTCCTTCGAGTGCGTTAGAGGACAAACATTCAGATGAGCACTCATCTGACCATCTAAGTACTGAACCCGAGACTCGGCAATAATTTTTTGTTGCATCAACGAGTGACAAGCTCGCCGGGATTCATTGAGCAAACTTTTATAAATCATTAGATCTCTCTCGAGGGCTTGCATTAACTGACGTGAGCTGATCAAGCGGCTTAAATAGTTTTCGTCGCTGACATGGACTCTACTTTCGATGCGCACAATGCATTGAAAGAGATGATTTGCCAGGTCAACCAAACGGGTACAACTTGGACATTTGGCACGATAATTGTCACTATCTCGCTTATCATCGTCAATCATGGCAATCCAACTCGGAGTTTTATGAGCTGTAGTTTGTGAATGTAACACAACTGGCTCCGTCTGGCATTCAACCTCGCGAGGTTGGCCGGCATCGGACCTGAATACCCTCTCAGATAAATGCTTATCCTGACCATGGATGGCGCTAGTGTTGGCTGGCTCTGCTTCAGTTTTAGCGCATTCTATGGTGAGAAATTCATGCAACTGCCTATGCTGAGCCTTCATGTCCATCCTAAGCTGATTGTTCTGACCCCTAAGCGAGTCTAGCTCACTTTTAAGTACAAAAAACTGAAACAAGTCACAACCTGTTACCTGCTGGGCGCTAGATGTCAGCGCAGGCAAGTTTGCTCCTTCACCGGCCATTGAGCTCAACTTGGTCAAGAATCTGGCCTCTATCAATTTACAAAGTCGCTCCAAGCTCGGACAATCTATCAGTATGGTTTTACAACGCGCGTCCGTACATCTGATGGACAATAGGATCTCCTTCATTGCCAGCTCGAGCAGTTCGTTCTCGTTCTCAAGTTGCCTTAAACGGCCCTCCAGGTTAAGAGCGGTGTCGATAGATGGGGCCGACTTGAGCATTAACGCAAATGTTGGTCTCGAGAGGCTCGTCCTGAAAGAGCAAGCTCTGACTAACGGTCTGACTGCTGCCTTACTAATTGATCCCCGGCTCTCATTGATCAATCTACGGTCATCAGCGTCCTCTTTGTCGTTATTGCTGTGATTGTTGTTGTTATTGTTGTCGTGGGCGGATTCCGGCCTGTAGCCGCAGGCAACAGTCAGCTCGTTTTGGTTGGATAGTGCTGCCACTCTTGGTGCCCTCTTGATTGATTGCTCATTCGGAATGATGGTACTGCTGCCGTTAGAACCAACTTTGTCTGCCTCTTGACATTCACCTGCGTCGGGTTGCTTATCAGTGCTGGGATTCGCGTCCGCCTGATTGTTTTTAACACATTGCTCAATCTCGCAAGTTCTATCCTCCAATCCCTTGGATTGCTCAGCCGAATGACCACCAGCTTGCTGTCTTACGGTCTCAGATCCTTCGCGACCATTTGGTTGGGTTCGCAAGAGATCGCATTGTTGCTGTACGAGATTGAATTTGGCATCCAATTGGTTGAGCTCGTTGACTAATTGTTCAATTTGTGCTCCTTTTGTTTCATTCAACCTATTAAGGTGATCGATTTTGTTGAGCAACTGTTCGACTGTATGGAATTCGTTCAGTAACTTGTTCAAATTTTCAATTAAATTCAAAATAGACGATGCATTCAAGAGTTCAGGTTTGCTTCCATTCTCCCGCTCTAATTCAATATTTCTGGCCAACTTTTGAACAAGATCACTTATCATGGTGGGTAGTACCTTTTCATAGTTATGGTTTCTAAATTCAGCCTCGTGTAGCTCCCTATCTTTGGCTTCCAATTCGCTCTCAAGCATCTTGCACTTTCTTATCAACTGTTCGCCTGATTCCCCAACAGGTGATATGGAATTAATTGCCCCAACTCCTGAGTTTACTTCATCCACTTTGTGCTTGATCGACAACTCAAGAACGTTCGCACTCCTTTCCAAATCTTTTGTCGCCTCTGACAGCTGGCTTTTCAACAAAGCAATCAGATCGTCTTTCTCCTTGAACGCTTTCGATATCTCAGCGACCCTCAGAGCACTTTCAGTTCCGGCAAATTTGCTATTAATCAAATTGTTATTGTCCGCTGTGAGTGAGTTAGCTGCCCTCTGGCTGTAAATCTTATCACTCTCCCCTCCGGTGCCTCTGACATTGATTCCCAAGGATTCGAAAGCAAGCTCGTTTTCGTATCTAAGTCGCTTGATTTCCTCGTCCCTCAACTCAATAGCCTTGTTCAACGATTCTAGTTTATCGTTTAAAACGTCTAGTAAAATTTCGTCCTCGTTGTGCGATTTTTTCAACAACCTTTGTTTCATCTGCAATTCCGATTCGGCTTTAGCTAACCGTAAATTGAGATCCAAGTTAGCACTCTCGGCTTCCTGTAAACTCTTCGATAGTTCCAGAGATTTGAATTTCAATTTCTCATTGACCTCCTTGCAAGAACCTAGTTCGCTTCTAAGACTCGCTTTCTCCTTGGCTATCTCTTGGTTTATCGATTCTAGCTCTGACAGCTCATTGCCGAGCTGATCCAATTGTTGCTCATATATTCGACGCTGCTCTTTCATGTAATCCTCGAGCTGCTGGATGGTTATCTGCTTCCGGTCACCTGAATCGGTATCATCGTTCTCTTCGAGTTCTCTCGCCTCCTTTTCGCTTAGTTTGCTCCGAGCACTCTCCAAACGTTCGTCTAGCTCAGTTAACTCTTGTCGTTTTGCAAGTATAACCTTGTCCATATGTTCCAGCAGCTTCTGGAAATCAGCTCGAGTATCCATCTGGAAGGAATTGTCATCAAGGTATAAGGTGAATATGTGGACGAGATTTATCTATAGAATTTAAAGAAATTTAAAAGCTAAAGTTTACATAACGGACACATAAGTCGAGTGAAAACAATCTCAGGTCAGCACAGAGTCGAGCGCGCCCTTTTCTGGTTGCGCGAATGGGGCCAGCGATTGCGTGTTGCCAACAGCAACCGCGGTGTCGGCCAATCTCTACTAAACTTACGAGTGCTGATTAAACCTAGAGGTTGCTAAACTTGATCGCAGCTTACTGACGATAAAACTAGGATAAAGGGAGAGGGAAAAGGGATCAAGACTAGCCCAGATGAATCTGTTCAACTTCGATCAGGAAAGAAATCTAATTAACGATGAGAGAAGAAGAATCATATGGGCGATAGCCGCAAGCGGGACAAATTTTCACCCTCTCAGATTAACACTAAGTTACTAGGAAGCAAAAGAGCGTTTAGTTGAATTGGCTAGATAAAGGGACTTTATACGCTCCCAGTTGGATACTGCTTGTCCTTTAAGCTGATTTATGTTGAAAATATGCAAAGGGTAACAACATGATTGAATTGGCATGATTTTTCTATTGAAAATGAGCGATCGTAAGCTAGACTCCATCTCTTACTCGATAATTTAACCTGCCTGAGAAGGGAACAAGAAGATTCTATGAGATAAACCGGATAACACCGGGTTCATCTACTTAGCAAGGGGAGAGGGGATTCTATCCTAACCCCAACTCTAACGGCACTTCTGGTTGTGAGAAGTAGTTCAGCTAACCAGGTAAACAAACCAGCCGCCATCAGGCAGTTTCTCTAGTGGACGAGGACCAGTTTTGTGTTGTTTCAGCTCTTGCTGCTCTCCCTTGCTGCCGAGATTATGCTTTGTGCGGACATTAGGAACACCGAGTATTAATTGAAGGCAATAAATGTATCCTAAATCGACGTCTATTGCCCATAGCCACACTATGGAAAGCTACCTATCTCTACTCATGCTGGCCCACGGGTTTAGTTCAATCCGATGGAAATATTATGCTCATAAGCCAAAGCGGACGGCGAATGAAGAGTTCAATCGCGAAAGACTACGGCAACAGACGCAACCACATCCAAATCATCGGCCTTCTCCTCCTCATCATCAATGTATACCTCCCTAGTCGATGCGATTTTCTTGCATCAGATTCCCATGAACGTCTAGCTAGCCATGTCCATCGTCAGGTACTGGATTGTGCAATCGGATGCCCGGCGCTGGATGTCTAATTTGGGAGGAAACGGAGGCAATCTGTCAGTGGGCTCAGTGCTTATGTTGTCGAACATTTGCCGTTTATTTTTGAGTTCAATGCCGCAGTAGTGATGCAGCTGCCAGGATCTGAAGACTCCAGGCTAGTGGCTGAGGGCAACCAGCTGATGCGAGATCATCGTTGCAAAATTTGCCGATACGCTCTGCCTAATTTCTCTCTGCTACTCCCACACCTGGGCCGCCCGTGGGCAACTTGAGCCCTCGATAGATGAAAGCGTTGCCAAAAGTGCCCAACTACTCATTGGCACAATCTGGCCAAAGGTTAGATCGTACAGATCAGCAGTCGTGCAGCCAGTGGAAGGGGAACTGAAGTTCTGTGTACAAAACCAACTTTTGCCTGATCGAGTCCAGAGTTTTTCAACTGGTAGATCGTCCATTTTAACCTTAGGCTGTTTAAGGCATTCAGCTACTAACCAGCGAGATGAGGGGAGTACATTTTTTTTGGCACTGCCAATCGACGACGCTGCTTGCTACCATGCCACACATACGGCCCACCTGCTTTAGGGCTGGATCCTCGATTTTCCGCCAAGCAAGTGTCGGATGGCTCAGCAGAGGAAGGCAAGACTGGTAACACTTTTGGCTGACATCTCCAGGCGGAGCGGTTGCTTCTTGGCCAGACAGCCGCGCACTTTGACTTCGAGACGCCGGCTCGAATTCGAGCGATTGAGTGCCACGAGAGCCATGCGACGCCTGAGAACCCCATCAAGCCAGGCTGGTTCCTCGAGCTCGGCCGCCACCGCAACAAGCTCGTCGCTTGGGTACTTTGTTGGTGCAAGCTCGGGCCTGAATGGCCTCAGCTCAGTCGGCAGGACATGCGAACCGGGCTTGATGAAGCGACTGACGTGTCCAAGAGCATAGAACATGGGGTTCTTGTAGTAGACTTGGCGCTCCAAGTCAACCAGCATGGCTGCATCCAGGAAGTTCCTGCTCCAAGTTGGGCCGCCCTCCATGTCGAGCGCCAGGTTCCAGTCGATCCAGCCGACGGAACCGGCGCGCAGGTTCTCAATGAGATCGCGCGCGTACCTTTGCCCGCGCTCCCAGTTGCCCGGCTTTGGTCTGCCAATGAAACTGGCCTCAGTAGAGATCATGCTGTACCTGGCGGGAAGGCGTCTTCTCGCCTCGTACAGGTGCTTGTAGGAAATTTCGCGCAAACCTTGGCTGTACCAGTGGAGCGCCAGGCCGAGCGTGTAGTCGCGCACATTTTTGGCCCCCAAAGCGGCTTGCTGGTATTTAAGTAGCCCATCGAGAGTGTCGTCCCAAATGAACAACTTTAGCTTATCTGGGGTCAAGTTTGCGTCCATTAGGCTTGGAACTAGATTGTTAGCCAAAAAGTCGGCCATCTCCTCGGGCTCGAAGTTGACCGAGTTGAAGTTGATCTTCATGGGGCCAACTCGTTTGGGTGTATGAGGTTCATTTTGAGGCGTCAGCGCCCACATAGAAATATTGTACTGCTTATACTCGTGCATGAATTTGATCAGGTAACGAGCATAGGCCTGATAGTAGGCACCCGAAGAGTTTCCAATGAGCCGGCCCTGAACCAAATGCTGGTTGGATTTCATCCAAGCTGGCGCCGACCAGCTTGCGGCCATTATTTTCAGTGGCTCCAAGTGGCGCTCGCGACGAATCTCGTTTGCCCGCTTTATGGTGGGAATCTTGTGCTCGAAATCCTCGGGTTGGAGACGGAAGTGTTTCAGCTCAAAGTCTTGGTGGCCGATGGGTAAGTCGTCGTAGGAGTAGGGGCGCGTGGACATGTCCGTGCCGGCAATGGGCAGCCTGGCCATGTTGTAATCGAGTCCTCGCTCCCCAAAGTAGTCGTTGAGCGCGCGCTCCCTAACCTTGTCCGGCAAGCCAGATATGAGACGCGTTGCGCTGTCAGTGAATGCGCCCCCATAGCCGAGCACCTGTTGCAGGTACTGTTGCGATTCAACCTCAACCAGATAATCTGGTTGCCTGGTGTTCTCAGTTTGGTTTGCATTGTTTTGGTCGAGGAGGAGCGAGCGCTCGAATCGAGCGCCAGCCGAGTTGCTTGTGACGCGCAAATAGGTTAGGTCATCGGCCGGCCACTCGAATTCAAGTTGGTCACCGTGGGTTGCGTTGCACTCGCAAGCTATGCTTGTTTCTCCATCAAATATAACCCGGTTGCAGGCAAGCGCAATCGGCGCACAGACTACAACTAGTGCGATCAGACAAACTTAAGTTACTTTAGGTTAGGATTAGTTCTTGTTGTTTGTTTTGAACTTTTCTATGTCTCAGAGAACTAACCTGAGATTCTTGCATCCATTTTTGGCCAATTGGGCGCTAGAATTTGTTCCTGTTTCGCCTCCATGTTGATCTCCACTCCTCCTTGGCACGCTCACGGCGACAAGTTGAAGTGGAGGTTGAAGTAAATGTGGAAGTGCGAGTACGACTTCTATTGAAACACTCTCCTTTATTGCGCTCGCGAAGCCAACAAACTGTCACATGACCTCGCTGCCGGGAGGAGCAGAAGAGTTATCGCGATTGGCCTTCCCTATTCAAGCTCCAACGGCCTCTCACACTCATGCGGCAACACCAACCACCAACTGATTGATCTAGCAACGGGCGCTCTTATCTCTACGGAGCATCGTCATCTAAAACGAGCAAACTCTCATAGGAAGCGCTAGTCTTACATCCGAATCGGATGCTTGGTCACATATTGTCGCCCTACGACCGCAATGAATGCCCCACTCGCTCCTGTAAATGGGCCACTCTGACCCGAATTGAGATTCTCAGGTAACGAGCTCAGTTGGACCCATTTTGTCGAGTCATTGAATCGAGTGATGGGCGAAATGAGCGCACCGATTTCCAAACGAACAACTTGCAGGTGCAACAACTCGCAGCTCCGGCTGTATTGTGGGTGGTGGCGCCCCAACCGAGCTTCTGCCAAGTTTGCGCAACACTGGCCGCAACAATAGCAGCGAACCACAGAGGCCCATCAATATGATACCAGCCAATGAAGACAAAGGACGATTTGATTGGCTGTCGGTGTTGCATACGCACGCTTGTTCGTCGCCAGTCGATCCCGTTTCGAGCTACTTCCGTCTATCTCCCATAGCCACACTATGGAGAGCTACCTGTCTCTCCTCATGCTGGCCCACGGGTTGAGTTCAATCCGATGGAAATATTATGCTCATAAGCCAAAGCGGACGGCGAATGAAGAGTTCAATCGCGAAAGACTACGGCAGCAGACGCAACCGCGTCCAAATCATCATCATCATCATTTTGTACTCTCTCGCTTGAGATGGCTTAAAATGCGACTCTGACTGTGAGACGAATCATAACTGAAAGGAGCAATAAGATGAGGATTCAGCTCACGAACTAATTTGAACAGATCCAAGCTTATTGCAACAAGAACTCTGAGACGAACAGACTCTCCGACAGATCAAATCAGAGCTCTCTTGGCAATTCGGACTGCTGGATCTCGCCTAAGCGCTCCCACCCCCTTGACTCCCAATCCTCTTGGGTCTCATGTCGCATAACCTGCAAGTGTTGTTTCCCCGGCAGACAGAGCGAGAGAAGAGCTCTGGTCGAAATAATCGAACGCGGTTCTATTAATGGCCACTGATTAAGGCTAAGGTTAACTGGATAAACAGGTTAAGTGGCGTTCAAGCACTGAGCTTGAGATGGACTTTCCATATCAAAGGCAACGAGTTTCGGCCCAAACAATTCAATCGTGGTTAGGAACAACTTGTCAGAGTGAAGAGGTGATAAATTTGGGCTGCGGGCAATTATTGTCTCGCAAAAGTTATGATATTTGAATGGGCGGCTAGCTCGAGCGGCTGGCAAACCCATTCAAGCAATCGGGCTACAAACAAACTCCAATGGTCGACATTGAGCGCTGCTAGGAGGCCTGTTATTGTTGTTGTTGTTGCTGCCGCCGCCGCCACTTCTCATGCCGTTTGTTGGATGTTTCATTTCAATTACTCATCTTCGTTCAGGTAGTTTCCATTCAGCCGACCGACAAGTTGTTTGCTTGTCCGACTCGGAAACTGTTGCTCGAGCAAGAAGGAGTTAGAGCTGAAATGCGATGCCAGATAGCCGCAAACCATTAGGCTTAGCTGCTCCAAGGGTCGTGAGCTGTTTGGGGAACGGAGATAACCCGGCCTAGTCTTGTCCAGCATCCAAATGCAACAAGGAGGTGAGCTATTGATTATTTCAACGAGAGCGCAACTCTCCTGCTTTCATCCAATACCGTTGACCTTCGGCAGCATGATGAATGATGGCCAAGATGGCCGATGTTTTGTCTGTCCAACCTCTAGCCAGCTGTCCTGATAAGGCTCTGCCATGAGGTTCGGCTGGAGCCAGAGCCGAAGAGATGGGCCAGCTCCGTTGGTCTTGGCCGGAGGGCGTAGCGGGCATTTCGAGTTGGCAAAGTTGCCGTTAATCTCTCGCCCTCGGGGCTTCTTTATGAAATTGCAACACCAGAGATCCGCTTGATTGAAATGTAGATTATTGTTGCCCGAGATAGTGGAAGCGTCTCGGACAGTAATAGCTGCGGCAGCTTGGTTGGAGGTATCAAGAGTTTCGCTTAGCTGATTTCTTGAGCGCTGATAATTTGTATTTGCAAATCCAATGAGCGCTCTCCTCGGCAATTGAAACAAAGGAGCTCTCTTGTCCCCCCAGCGAGACAAGCCCAGCATTTTCTCTCTCCTTTATGCCCAAACAAACAAATGAACAAGTAAACAAAGTGCAGCTTGAAAGGCAAAGAGATGCTCGATTCCGCCCATCAATGCTGGCAGGCTTCTCCAGTTGGGAGGGTAAACGATTGCCAAGTGTTAGATCAAGTACCATCATGAATTGCAACAAACGCAACGGGACTCTCTCTCTCTGATGGGAGGCAAAATTGTTGAATTTGTTTTAAACGGGACAGGAGTTTAGCTCACTTTTGATCACTTTTGGTAGCAGAAGTGCTAATTGTTTTGGGCTAGCTTATGAGGTGGCAAAACAGCAAGCCTCCTAAAGCCAACCAAATGCAGCTGCGACCTAAATCAACTCACTTATCCTCCTCCCAATGCTTGCCGAAATGTATCCACTGGCCCGCGAAGGCGAGCCTACCTTGCGAGGTGGCCGGAACCACCTCCGAGTGGCCGCAAGTTGGTCGCGCGGCCCACGCATCTTTGCAGCCTCTTTTAGGGTCGCCGGTTCACTCGAACTGGACTCGCCTAGAGGAGGCGTTTGATTGGCGCCCAAATCTTCCTTGGATGTTTGGCTGATCGCGTAGCTGCTCTGGTTTTGGTATTTGGCAAACGAAGAGAGGCTTGGCTCTCCTTCTGCTCATCCAACTATGCTGGAGCCCGACTTTGGTGCATTATAAACGACTTTCGGAGGGCCAGTTCATGCACGAATTCTCATCCACTGTCGTACTTGGTGGTGCAAAAGCTGTCGCCTCCCTTTCCTGCTCAGCAAGGTGGTGGCCATGGATCCCCATCAATCCATTAATTCAATCACCGCACCAACCATATCTGGCCGAATTGCTCTCGCAACATGTCAGCCGACTGAGAGAAAGAAAGCGAGCGGGTGAAAACCAGCAGCAGGTTCAGAGGTTCAGGTGAAAAGGTAGAGCTGTTTGCGAGGTGAAACCTTTTGATCTATCGGCGCTCATTGATTTTGTCGTAGATAATGAGGTAGTAATTTTTCACACTGGCAACCAGCAAGGCCGAGAGTGACTCATTACCGCAGCCAGCTTCCTGAACTTGAGCCACAGGTTTCGCTCTGATGGTGCAAAGATGGAGATTGTTGCGCAACTGAGCAGCCATTTGAGTTGAGCAGACGGCCTCAGCTCGATTGCGTGCGGCTAAGCCGCCCTGGCGTCGTCGTTGCCGCCGCCGCCGCCGCCGCTGAACCGTCCAGCTAGCTCGCAGCAAGGATGCCAACCTGTTGCAGCCTCCCCGTCCAACTGCTGTGTCCGACGGCATTATCGGCCTGCTTGACAAGCTAATCCAGCTCTCATATAAGCTGGCTCATATAAGAGGCTTAGATTGAGTCCAGCTCCGGTTGGTTTCTGGCTAAGGCGTTGTGTTCGTTGCCTTCGATGTGACACATTCAACTGCAAGCACAATAACTCATCGCCGTCCGCAGATTAAAATTTCACTAAGACAAAACATCCCATCGAAGCCCGCAAACTTGGCGGCACTCCCTCCATGGCTTGTGTGTGGCACTACCCTGGCCATCGCCACGACCAACATGATCACCATAATCATCGTCATCTCGAGCCTCCTCCCGCGGCCTTTGCCTCAGTTGCCGGCTCCATTTCCGGCCAACAATGTTCGTGCTCAGCTCTGCGGGAGCCTCCCATCGTGGAGCCGGCTCATGCGAGCCGGGCGCGCCAATGCACGCACAGGTGAGTCTCTTTGGCCAAGGGGAAACTCGATCGCGGGCCAGCGAGCGATGAATGGAACTATTAGCGCCGCCAGATTGAGCGAGAATAGCGCGCTCCTAAGGAGGCTCGCGGTTTCTCGCACTCGTCTAGGCGCCTTGGGTTGCCCTCGAGCTTTCAACAAATCGAATTAGGTGAACTTTAGATTTATTCAGCTTGCCAACAAAGCCACTCTCGCTGACTTGGTTGTTCTTTGAAACAAACTTTTGTGTACATGCGAGCTGGTTGAGGAGCAGGCTGGCTGGCTGGCTGGTGGGCGAGCAAGCCGCTGGCCAACCTTAACCAAGACGAGCCTTTTCCTCTCCTCTCCTCTCCTCTCCTCTCCTCTTCTCTCCTCTCCGATTCAATCCAACGGCAACTCGATTTGGTAGATAAAGTTCAAACTGTTGATTTGGATCCTTCAGTTGTAAGTGTCTAAAACTTGAAGCGAAATTTTCTACCATCCAAACTGACTCGAGTTGGAGGCAGGAAAGTTGTGTTCGCTCCTGCCGACAGTTCGAGGGCTCAAACTGTGCGCAAATGTATGTAAATGTAATTATTGCCCGTGCGATAAGTCCGCCCGCTTTCAAGCTCAGCGGCTGAGTTCCCGATTGGCTGGTGCTGGCGCTTGTTATTTCGTAATGGCAGCCACCGTTGGCAGGCTCCGTCCGCGCCGAGCAAAAGGTGAGCGCGAGCGATGGCGATGGAGTTGAGTTGGAGATGGAGATGTTGCCAATAGCGCGCACGCAACAGCTGCCACTCCCGAGCGAGAGGGCGCCAGCCATTGAGGCTTGGAAGCCCCAATGGGCCAATTGTGGGAGTCTGTCACTCTTTGCTCGCCTGCACGCCCAAGCAACTCGCCCCTCAGTCTTTGCGGCTTTATAATCCCAGCCAAGAGCTTAGAGGGCGGACGCGCTGGCCGCTTTGATTAGCCGCGCTTCTAGCCAACTCGGCCGCTTGTGAGCCAAGTCCGGCTTTCCGGCTCGATCTGTCTTCCTCTGACTGCGCTCCCCCCCACCCCCTCCGTCCGCTCGCTCCCTCTCAAAGTCCTTCCAATTTGCTTCCACCTGGACGAATCCGCCAATGTTGCGGCCACCCCGCTTCGGCCGCTCGGAGATGGATCGCCGGCGACCTGAGAGCGGACCACACGGGCGAGTGGCATTGAGTTCGTTGATCCATAGGCTGAGGCAGTGAGAGAGAGAGAGGGCCGGCTAACGGGCGCACCGCTTTCAGCCGGCCCTAACTAGTCCGCTCCAATGGTATACAACGCAAAATTATTGCCTCAAACGCATATAAAATCCCCACTCTCGGCATGTTGCTCTCGTTTCAGCATTTCGCTGGCCGGCAAAGTTGACCAAACAGTTTGGCTCTCTAACGACGCCTGCACGTCGGAGCAAAACCAACAACACCACCACAACCGAAATTGGCCCGCTCAAACAACTAATGTCTGGCCGCAAGTTCGGGCTCATGGCAAACCTAAAACAAATAGCAACCGTGACCGGCGAAATGCGAGCGACCAAAGGCAATTGCTGGAAAGGTTGAGAGATGGTTTCGAGCCGCCAGCAACTAAAGCCATTGGCGAGTAAACGCTTTGCATAAACGGCTCCTTTCAATCATCGATTGAGCCACAACTGGAGTGGACTAGGCGACGGCTAAATTTGACCATTTGTTCGCCCCCAAAGCTGAGCCATCGATTGTTAAACGCAAACAAGCTGATGGCAGCGGGGCTACCTGGCTGGCTGGCTAGCTAGCTTGGCGGCCGCACGAGCGAGCTTTGCGGCCGAGAGCGCTCGCTGGCTGCGAGGTTGTGTGTTTGTTTTCTGTTCAGCATGCGCGCATGTTGGCAAAAGCGCCGTTGCGCGCCCCCACTGAACTGGCGCCAGTTTTTGAATAGGCCAAAGGAGGATGTTCATTTGCATGAACGGCCATTGCGGCTTCTCAAACCGAAGCAGCCTAACTCTCGCTTCCGGCCCCTCCAATCGCCTGTCCCAATTTCATTTCATCGCATGTCCAACCAAAACTCGGCTCAATTTGGCAAAGATCTTGCACTTAGTTTCAAATCGGAGGTTCCGCGAGTGCAACACGGTCAATTTGTATAATTGCGGCAGTTTATTAGCCTTCGTCCTGGTGGCCAGCCGGCAGAGGCGAGTAGAGTTCGTTCGGGGGCAAAGTTTTATTGATCCTCTCTTCCCCACTGACATCTCGGCGAGAGATTCATGTTTTATTATTATTATTGCGTCCAGTGTAAGCGCGGTTAGATCCCTTCTGCAACGGACCGAGTTTGCCCCATGCCTGGTCTATAAATGGTCACTCGATTGGGGATAAACTTGGAGCGCCGGCGGAAACAAACGAGCGCTCGATCGAGCCGCCCGAAGCCAAGCGGATCAAGCACCTGACTGGGGAGAGCAGAGCCAATAGTTGGCTTGAGAGACGATCGCCCACTTGCGGCTGCATGTATAAACGAAACGAAAGTCTGGCAGCAATTGCAGCAGCGGGAGAAGTCTCGCCCAAAGCCCCTCGTCCGTGCGTCTGATGAAGTTTGGATTTACAAAGTTTCCGCTTAACACAATTGAGCTGGAGGGAGAAAATACCGGTAGCTTTGCGATTGGCAATCTCGCGCGCTGGCCAGCGGCGGCCAGCGACTTGGGCGGTAACGTTAAACTCGAGATGGAGTTAGCCACCTACCGTTGCCGTTAGAGCGGCTGCTCGCCATCGTTTGTTGTGCACACTGCAGTTGCCTGCCGGACTGGATCCAATGAGCGAGCGAGCGCCAGTCGGCCAGCCAGCCAGCCATGCAAAAATACAGGTGGGCGCGCAGCGAGCGCTCTCTCCGCCGGATCCTATTCCATCCAGCACCAGCCTTTCGAGGCAAACTGGTGGGCTGGCTGGAAAGATAAGCTAGCTTGGCAGCGGGTAGCTAAGTCAGCTGTTTGCTGGCGAACGAGCCGGCGCTGCCAGTCGAGAGCTTGCGGCCGGCGAGTTTAGTTAGCGAGCGTCAGTGGGGAGGAGAGAGGGCGAGTTGGACGGGCTAAGGTGGTAGGGAGCAAACGAGCTCTCTCACTGATTCGAAAGATAGTTCGAGAGTTGAGAACGAAACTCCTGCTCATGCTGATCTGGGGAGCGAAAGGTAATGCCAGTTAGCAGGTTTGCTTGCTAGCCCGTCTGGTTTGAATCGGAGGAAAAACGTCGCGCAAAGTCACCGCAAGTCGCATCTGCTCCAGCAGGTTAGCAACAGGGCCAGTGGTAGTGCAATTGATATTGCGAGGCTAGAGTAGAGGTTGCAGGAGAGGGAGAGAGGAGAGGAGGATAGTGGCGGCTCGATGCATTCATAGGGACGCAAAAACGGAGACAAATCCATACTGCGCGCCCGGTATTCGCCCTCGCCGGTGCTCTGACAAACCAAAGAGCTGCCACAGGGCTCGGCAAACTCATCTACCTCTACGAGCGGACGGGGCGCAACTATGACGACAACGAGAATTACGAGCGAGATAGGGAGAGAGGAGAGAACGAAAGAGAGAAATGGGGATCTACATTCTGAGGGCCGAAAGTGAAAATAGAGCTTCTTTTGCAAAATTGAGCACCTGTTGCGCGGCCATAGGAGGCGCATGGAGGTAGAGGCAAGAGTGGCAGAAGCAGCAGCAGCAGCAGCAGTGGCAGCCAACCAGCTACAGTGGATGCTGGCCGAGCGAGCGATTTGCTCAAACCACAGTGGCCCCATTTTCAAGTTGAACTTAAATCGTGAATTTCAAGCAAACGCCGATGAGCAAACAGAAACAAATTAGAAGAGTTTAAGCTAGCTAGCTGGCTGGCTGGCTGACTGACTGACTGATTGACCGACCGGCTGACTGACTAAGGAGAAGAGGAGACAAACGTGCCAAACAGAGGCAAGCTCGCAACAAACGTGCCAACAAGTTTTGATTGAAAGATGCCGACCTGTGCCAAGTCGAATGCAATGGAGCTGAACAACAATGCCGCCGCAAGTTCGCCAATTTCCGGCGCCGAACAAAATGCAACAGGTGCGCGGGAGGCCAGCGAAAGCGGCCACAAGAGAGGCTCCGTTCAGAGCGGCCACAGTAGCTTGTCGTCGGGAACTAGCGACAGCGAGCGTCTGTTAAGCTCGAATGCCGACTATGATCACATTAGGAACACAACCCTAATGTTCTTCCTAGATAGGCTCTTCCTGGCCTCAAGGGAGGGCAAAGAAACGCGTACCTTACACGATTTGTCCTGTTTGTTCGGAACTAAAGAGTTCACCAAAGAGATGCGGCAAATTGTTGGCGCTAGCCGAAATGGTTTGAAGAAGTTTCTCCAATCCTATCCCTCATTGTTCACCATCGAAGGGGACAAAGTTTTCCTAACTCAACTGAAAGAAGACTCGGGCGCGAGTAAAACTCGCGACTACAACCAAGAGGCGGTCGACTATTTTACCCAGAAGCTGTTACAGTTTGGAGCCTCGCTTGTGCCAATCAGAAACCTTTTTGGTTACAGATCTCAAGCAAGTCAAGAGGTTCGGCATGTTTCGGGAAAGAACACGGCCGAGTTTAGGCAATTTTTGGCCGCCCACGATGATGTGTTTGAGATACTTGCCGACGAGCATGTTGTTCTTAAAAGTGTCCTCCTAGAGCTTCAATCAAGAGGCGAATCGCACCTGTCGCTTGAGCAAAAATTGCAGGACCAAACTAATCTAATGGATCCTTATTTGAACAAACAGTTTGCCCATCTCATTGAAAGCTATATGAAATCAATCAAAGAAGACAACAAACTTACTGCTAGCTCAAAACAAGTTGCCCAACAAACAGATGGTTCAACTTCCGTTGCTTTCGATGATAGAATAACGCTCGACTATTTACATGATAAAATCATGAAGGATTGTGGAAATCAATTGTTCCTCAAGATGGTGAAAACTATTGAAGATTTAAAAGTGTTCCTACGTATGCATCCAAAATTGTTCAAAAGATTTAAAAGTGATCTAGATGGAAAGGAGTATGTTTGCCTATTGAGCGATGAAGAAAAACGTGAACTAGAGATTCAAGCCTACCCATCAAACTTGACCCGTCAGCACTCCCGCCTTAGAAGAGGCGACTCAAATGAACTAGATTCAAATGATATCTCAGTGGGCGATCAACAGCCAGCGAGCTTACCGAACCTACAATTTGCAAAGCAAACTCATCCTCGACACCTGTCAACGGATCAAGCTGATCCGTTAACTTCCAGCGGAAGCATACAATCTAACAGCAACAAGTCAGCCAGAAGGAGAGAGGATGATGGCCAGTCAAGTGTGAAGCGTTCAGTTCAAACTAGTCGGGGCCAATCGGCTCTTAGGGCGAACGCGCCCCCTTTTGTTCCATCCACCCATATTAGCGGGCCACAATCCTTGCAAACAAACCACCAAGCAACACCGACAACCACTAAAACCAACTGCAAACCAGATATAACCATCCAAAGAAGCGTGTCGAATCTAAACCAGGGCACTGTCGGCCACCGTGAGCCTCTCGATCCGCACCAAGCTCTCCGCTCTTACCTGATCAAGGCCTCAGTAGGAAACTCCAGTCAAGGTCTTTACTCGCCAAGCAAGCAGTCTAATGGAGCTTATGTGCAGCCTTTGTCACGTCAAGCGTCGAATGGAAACAATGATGATTTGCGCGCTAGAACGATCAACATAGTTCGAGAGGCTTCAAATATTGTTACAAGGATCATGACCACAACTGATGCGGTTGCCTTCGATTGCAAGGGTTACAATCTGGGTTTCAATGGCCAAATTACGCTCATTCAGTTTGCTTTTCTACCAAAGTCTAATCAAAATCTCACAAGCCGACCACTGTTTGACAAAAATCAACAATCAAATTCTGATAGCTACCAAATAAACGGGAAACAGAAGCCAGAAGTTTGTATATTCGATTTGATAACGAATCCAGAGTTAGCGTATTGCTTGAAGCCTTTGTTGGAATCCGAGCAGATTGTCAAGATTGTGCATGATGTTAGGAATAAGAGCAACGCCTTACATGTTCAATTTGGCATCATATTGAATCATGTGTTTGATACTCAGGTCGCTAATTTAGTTATACAGCAACAGGAAACATGTAAACCTGCTTACAAATCGCGCTATATCTCCATAAGCAGATTATGCGAATTATACGGCGATGAGCATCTAACAAAGTACAGGGCTTTGATTAAATCTAGAACAAGACATTCCAATGGTGGCCCGATTCAATCACAAGGTAAGACCAAAGACGTCAACTATTGGCGCCAAAGACCATTGACCGAGGCCATGGTATACGAATCCACGATGGATGTTTATTGCTTAGTTGGTGGAATTTATCAGAACCTTAAGTCAAAGATCAGGCCAGAATATCAGCCCTTATTTGATCAGCTGAATCTCGAGGGCGTTTTGGCGAGAATAAAGCCGGACGAGATTAGGAGCGTCAAAAAAGAGCGCAAGATTGACCTTGAAGTGATAGATTTGAAGAGAAAACTTTATACCGACACCAGAAGTCCAATAGTGCTAAGCAACCGAGAGATAAGACTTTTGAGGCACATAAATTTAACGGAAGAGGTGAGAGAGAAGATTCAACAATGCAAAAAAGTGGCAAAGAAGCTCGAGAGGCTCGACATGAAAGCGGCTCAAAACTCCCAAACGCCTCCAACCCCAAATAATCGAATTTCGACGGACGAAGATCAATCATCTGTCGACCAAACTGACGGGTCAAGTTTGTCTCTATCGTTGCCGGTTGGTTGTAATGAAGGAGGACAAGTGTTTGCAAACAGTTGCGAGTTAGGTGAAACTGGCATGACTGATCTAATGGATAGTTCAATGTTTGACGAGCTCAAAGATAAGATGATTGAATCATCTAGCTTATTAGAGTCTTTAGAGGAAGATGATGACGATGTCGGTACAAATCAGCCAAATCATGGCCATGCGAATTTTAGCGGCAATTGTGACAAGTGTAGGTGCAATTGCCACAGAGGCTCTAGTGAAGCAGCTGATAAAGCAGACTCGCCAAGCATGTTATCAATGTCAAACTCAGCCACCTGCAAGGATGATGCAATTTGTGAATCAAGAGCTGTCGACATGGCAGTACAATGTGATCTTCTTAGTTGAATTTGTTAGAGATTGTGTGACTCCTTAATAACGAATAAACATTTGTGTGTATATGAAAGTATGTCTTCATTCGCTTACACAACTAAAAGCTGTATTCGAAGTTACCTCTTTCGAGCACTGACAAATCTAGAGTTTCTGCTCTCTGTGATTGAATCTTAGTGGGTATGAGTGATGTTCATTTCAGTTTCTTGAACAGAAGCTTTAGAGGTTGAGAGCTTTGGTCAGTCGGTTTTTTAGAATATTGACCTTTACAACCACGAGGTAGTGACCTGCATGCGGATAAATTGATCCTGTTGAGCATCTTGGCTACCTTGAGAAATTTCGTCAAGTCTTCCCTAGTCACATCGGATCCGGATAGATCGAGGTCCTTCACTTTGGGTCGTTGTTTGTCCTCATAAAGAGCCTCTAAACAGCATTTTATGGTCTCTGAGCAGTTTATTTTGACAAGACTGAGTATTTCAAGCGAGTGGGCCCATTTTTTGATGAATTTACGATAATGGGCGCGCATAGGAGGACAGAGATCGTCGATATGTAGTTCTCTCACATGATAGCTCGGCATCTGCATTAAAGCAAGCGCTGATATACTTGAGCCTCGCAAATCGAGGCAAGTCATCGTATCTGAGCCGAAAGCTAGAGTTGCAAGTAAGGCATCGTCCCGATCAGCATCGCGTATGGCGATTGGCATCGAAAGTTCCCTCATTTGCGTCATGGTGTGGATTGTAGGTGGACTGAATACTCTCTTGAAAGACACGTTTGCTACCCGTAGAACTTCCAACGACGGCATATTCTGCTCAAATTGCAAGGCATCGAACGAATGGGTATTGAGAGCGTCGAAAGTCGATATATCTAAGAATCTTAGATTTTGACAGAATTCTGATGCTATCACTCGAATCAGTGTCGGAGGTATTGTATTCAAGCTCATTCCAATATTCAATACCTCGAGTTGGCGTCCATTTTCTGTGAGGTAATCTGTTAGCCACCGTTGTGATGTAAATAATAATCTAGATTGGGCAACAGTTAGACTCTTGAGTTTCTTGCAGCAGCCAATTGTCTTGTGAATCAGAGCTGTAGTTCGCGGACCCGGTTTTACTTCCTGGAAGGTAAGGGTGCTCAAGTTGGGTGCTTTGATGATAGTTTCAATGAACGTGGAGCTTTTACAAGTCTTGTACTCAACAACACCGGCGAGAGAAAACTCCTTGATATGGTCAGTGATGGCTGGATTTTTCTTTAAAATGTCGCTGAGAACGGACAGGTTCCGATCGGTAACAGGTAGCTGCGATAGATCGATACGAGTCCAGAGCGATGGAGTTCCTAAGATGATATTGCGCCATTCTTCACACACCCTTGCTAGGTGATAGAGATCGCGCATGGGATCGTCACTTGTTTCAATCACATAGGCAAATATTTTCACCAACAACTCGTATGGCATGGGCATACTGTTTCTATAAGAGGTGGCAGGTTTTAGTATAAGCTGTATTTGCGGGCCTTCTGACACCGACGCGAACTCTTTTGGAGGGTCTCTGGTTGCGCCCCAGAAGAACAAGGTCGGTGATCGCTTGCGCTTCATTTTTGTACCTGGTGTCTTGCTAGATAATTGATAATTCAGGAGGGCTCAACATTCGAGCTTGAGAATGTAACCGCTCCGGTGTCCGAGGTTTTGGAGGCGTTGCAATGTAACATGATGAAATCCATTTCGTGTGTGTTGAAAGTGCCATTTCTTTCTTCATAGCCTACGAGGACGGAATTTTAAAGTAAACAATGGGCTGCGCGTTCAGCGATTCCCAAAACTCTAGCGCAAGTTTCTGGTCATGCGCCGATAGAAGTCGGGCATCGTCTTGGTGTTCGTCCCGATTGGTCGGCGGCTGGACAAAGTCAAAATGCTTGATGTACAATGGACACTCGTCGTGAGGCTATTATCTGTTCTCGAGAATTCTGCCGGCCAAACACTGACTAATTCGCGGGCGCAGCGGCCGCTTGATAAGGAAACCAAGTGTCGCTGCTACCTTTGCGACTACCTGTCTTACTTTCGATTGACATTCAAACTCGGCGGGAGGCTGAACTGAGCTAGAATCAGTCTGGTCAGGAGTGTGACTTGAATGGATGTTTGATGTGGACCTGTCACAATTTTGGTGCAAACTTCCCCGATACGGGGGCCATTGCGCAGCATTTGGTCAGATTTCCTGGCCCAGAAGCAGCGGTTTGCGTCGAGCTGTGTTTTTGTTTCGATAGGCCTTGCAGGGCCAAAGAAATGGTGGACCCATAAACATAGTATAGCAAGCTTTCCTAGAGTCTGCTTTCAGGCTGCTGGTGAGTTTATGTTTTAGCTGCTGCGTTTCCTTTGTCTGCCGAGCATACGAGCTTGTGTGCGCTTGTGCGCATTTGCCGCTCGCCACACTAGTTGGCCTGCGGTGCGAGCGTTCGAAGAGAGAGAGGGCCAAGGGAATGGGCTTTAGTCGACGTCAAAAACGAGCGAGGGAGGGCGAGTGAGCGAGCGCTTCCAGTTGCGAGCGGGCCAAACGCAAAAGCGCAAATGCACAAATGCGCTGGCATTCGCTCACACTCGCAGCGAGCCAATGGAACTTGAGAGCGAAAGCAAGGCAACAAAATGGAAGCGAGCGAGAGGGAGATTTTTGGAATTGGAGAAAAACGAAAAGCCTTACTCATCCTCCAACAGTTTCTCTCGTTTCTTCTCTCTAAATATAAATCCACTTCTCTCTAACTCTGGAAATATTATCATCATCACCTTTCTCCGCCAAGATAGCTCCTTATATTTGTTATTGATAGCTAGAGCAGGCCAAGCCAATATTAGACCAGACCCCTCTATTTAAGTATCCATATATTATGTCCTATTCTTTGCGATTCGTAGCCACACCCTTGCCAGCAAGCGATGAAACCCTATTCGAGAGGATCAAAGAAGCTGCCTCCAGATCGACCAGACTCTCAGCTGACGCTGGCTGTCCAACGACAACATCAACCCAAACCACAATATCAGCAGCGACAGCAACACCAAACCAGGGCAACAACATCCCCTCCGTCGTCACGCCAAACCAAAACCAAAGCGGCAATCACCAGCAACAACAACCACAAGCAACCCAACAGACAACAACCTTCAATGCAATCAAGTCTGTTCCAGTCAGCCAAATAAGCGTTGGCCCCAGGCATGTTGCCATGCTGCTCGAGGACGGGCGCATCTGCCGCGCCTCCTATCAAGTTCTTGCAGACAGGTTAGAATTTCCAGCCGCTCCAAACGCAACCGCTCAACCGTCATCCTTAAACGCAACTAGCAACAGCAATAGCTCAAATGTTGCCGGCAACCATCAGCCGCTCATCCAAACGCAACACTCACACACTGCTATCAGTTCGCAAGTGAGCGCCATAATAAAGTCGCCCCTAAATAGCGGCATGCTCGCAAACCAAGCAGCCATTGGGAGCGTTATAACATCTAGCGGCCTTGCTGGAAGTTTGGAAGGCAGGAACAATGCACCAGTTGGCTCGAGCGGCCCGAACGGCAATGCTACTGCCAACACTGGTGGCGCTGGCGGCGGGGCTCCATCATCCTCGGTGCCAGGCTCAAACGTGCCCCCCTTCACTGGACGGGTAAATATTTCGCCCCAAGTGGGCGGATTATCTGTCCAGCATAGACAGGCTGCAAGACGCGGCCGGATGCTCCGACAGACTTCTAGCCGAGGAAGGGGAGCGACTAGTGTTATAATGGGCTCTAGAGCAGTCATACCAGCACAATTTGTCCCTGAAGATCTAATTAATCAGGCACAAGTTGTGTTGCAAGGCAAACCTAGGAGTGCCATTGTAAGAGAGCTACAGAGAACTAATTTAGATGTCAACTCAGCGGTAAATAATCTCTTGAGCAGTGATAACGAAGATCCAGAAGATATGGATGAGAGTCAAGATTACCTACCGAACGAGGATCTAATGTCGTTGTTAGATTCAAGTGTAAGTTTACCCAGCGGACCCACCTCGGTTTTGATTGATGCTGAGACAGTTTTTCCTGAGGATGTGTTCAATTCTTATTCAGCATCTAGAATTAGACCCACAAGTGTTAGACACTCAGTTGGCTCGGGAAGGAGTAACTCAGACCGGGAAAGTTCTCTTGCATCTGAGCTTGAAATCAGAAGAATGACGAATCGGGATCCAGCACAGAACAGACGCTGGCTTGAGCACGCCCTCCGCGATGCACCTGGCTCGGACAACTCAAACAGCAGAATAAGCTCTGCCACCCCGACAGATTTCACTTTGCATAATAAGAACGATCAGAACCAATCTTCCAGTAATAAGAAAAATACAACCAGCTCATCAGAGGCGAATCCAATCCAAATCTCAGATACGATAGAGCTATGGCCTGGTGATAAAAAATTCGTTCAAATAGCATGCATGCACTCTGAGCTTATCGCTATATCGAGCACTGGTCAGGTTCACCAATGGAAGTGGTCTGATCCAGCACCATACGAAGGCTTGCGTTATGGAGATATCACGAATTATCACCCAAAAGCGGCACAACTTAATTTAACCCACGAAAAGATTCAGTTCCTTTCGGCCTCTTGCATCAGAGCCACGGTAGTCACAGAAAGCTCCAAGGTTGCGACTTGGATCGATGATACGATCAGTATCGTCGCAAGCAAACTTGAGCATTGCGCACAAAACTATCCAGAGTTTCAGAGAGCGGATAAAATTGCCCAGTTGCAGACCTGCTCACTGTACACTTGTGTAAGGTTGGAGTCGGGTTCGATATATTGGTGGGGAATCGCTCCCTTCAGCCAAAGGAAGAAAAATTGGAAAAAGATTCAGTCTAAAGCATGCAAACACAATGCGACCAGTGCCGCCTCAAACGAGATTGGTGTTGGTTCTATTGTTTGTCTAAGAAACGGTCCGTCTTTCGGTGATGGGGCTATCGGGTTCACAACCAAAGATGGTGTGCCAAGAGTTGGTAGACTAGTCATGTCAGCATGGAATATTACGGACACATGTACATTTAAAATCATGCAACCAAATGATAGGAAAACTCAAGTTGCACAGCAAAACTCTCAGGTTCCCGATGCAAAGAGTACCAACACAAGGATACGAAAAATGTTAGGACAGCCTCTCGACTTCAGTGGCAATATTTTAGATGATCAGGCACCAACGAGTCCTGGAATTTCGAAAAACCCAACTTCAGAGAGACTTGAAATGCCCCCTCCACCCTCGCCTGCCTCATCTACCTGTAGCGAACCGGGTTGTAGCCCATCTCACAAACGCAAGCACAAACATATGATCATGATGAAAGACGATGATAGATGCAGGGATGAGGAACAGTGGAATCTCAAAGATGTGATTTTTCTTGAAGAGGTTAAAAAGCCACCAGCTGCTAAAGTAATTAAGCTAGATGGTAACACAGCTTTAGTGAGATTTAACCAACGAGATCCATTCGGACACCAATCTGACTCAGATGTGAATGCCTACTTACAAGATTGTCGAATGATTCGTAAGGACGAACTGCAATTGGCGAAAGAGACAACTTCCTCATCCAAGATAATCGACTGCCAGCGATCACCGAAAAAACTCAACATACCTGATAGCTGCAACTTTTTGACCTTCACGGTGAGCAACAACGGTATCCACGCTCTGGTGAAGAACGGAAATAAGATTGAGTATAAGATGTACCAACTCGCCTCGGGCAAGGTGTCAAAGTCCCTGTTCTTTCCCACTGACACAAATGCGTTCTTGGGTAGAGACCCCTCTCTGATCACTCTCTATGCCAGCGGAGAAAGCGATGTTGCTGTAACTTTACGTGACGGAAACGGATCTCTTTATCCTTTGGCAAAGGACTTTCTCGACTCCTTGCGGGAGCCTCAGCCGCTTGACATGGCACCAATCCAAGCTCTGAGCATGACAGTCCACCCACTTCGTGATCCCAACAACCCAAGCAAAATCAGCCCTACTCTTGTGATGGCAATAGCACTTGAAAGTCAGATACTTATACCAGCCGTTCTCAGGAGCGACCCGGAGTTCGTTAGATTGACACTTGCGTCGTTGGACAGGGAGCCAGTATCACAGCAAATAGTTGCTAGCGAGAAAATAGACCTCAACAGGAACATTCTCCATGCAGCTGTCTATACATGTGCCCCTAGCCCAACAAGGAACAACTCTGAAAGGAACAAACTCACCGAAGATTCATTTGAGTCGTACCCCTCGGGAATATCACGGTTGTCCGGCGTCCTGAACGAGTCTATGAAACGATCCCGGGTTAAACAAAGCATCAATATTCCACCAATCAGCTCAACCTCCTCCACTCTCGACTTGACGTCTGAAGGCGACGGCCGATCCATGCAAACTTACCCAGACACAACCCCTCAAAATTCCGATCTACCCTCAGACTGGTCTAACTCAATCTTCAGCAAGTTCGATATAGATCCAACGGAGCAAAAGCAATCGGCACACATGGTGTTGCTCATATTGATCGAATGTCCAATTCTAAAACCATATTTGAAAGATCTCATGATACAAAAAGACGCCCATGGGATGACACCATTTATGTCAGCAGTATCCTGTCGTGCTTATACTGCCGCTATAATGCTCCTCGATCTGGCACAGTGGATAATCAATCAAGAGGAGAGTGCTGATGTAGAGCAAAAACAGCGATTGTTTACCTCCATGATATTCCCAAGTGGTACTAATTTAGATAACAACCCTCTTTACATGTTGTGTGCGAACGATACATGCAGCTTCACCTGGACAGGAGCTCAGCATATAAACCAAGACATTTTCGAATGCAAAACTTGTGGACTGACCAGAACTCTATGTTGCTGCACTGAATGTGCCCGAACTTGTCACAAGGGCCACGATTGCCGTCTGAAGAAAACTTCACCAACGGCATATTGTGATTGCTGGGAGAAGTGCAAATGCAAGTCATTAGTTGCCGGCTCCCATTTCACACGGTTCAGACTTCTGGAGAGGTTGCTCAATGATACCGATCTCGTGTCTTACCCCGACTCAAAAGGTGAAAGCATACTACTGTTCTTAGTTCAAACAGTTGGAAGACAAATGATAGAACAGCGACAGTATGGGCCCGAACGATCATCGCGCCAAAATAAGAGGGACGATCCTACTGACATGCCAGATCACGACCTTTCACCACCCAGATTTGCCAGAAAAGCTCTGCATAAAATGTTAGGCGAATGGTTAGCGCTCAAATCAGTTATTATGGCTGGCACTAGTACGACACAGAATTTTTCAAATACAACTAAAGCCAACATTCTACTAAATACCGAGGATCAGATTTTCTTATCAGGCCAGCAAGGCACTGCGCTCCTGGACCAATTCACTCACTCACTACTCATTAAGATCGGACCTGAGATGCTCGATGTTTTGCTGACCACGATAATCCGAGAATTTTCCAGCCCACATCCCAGCAGGGTCTATGAGGCTCGCCTGGTCGCGAAACGATTCGTACGATCTGTCGCAAGGAACGGAGTTGTCTTGAGCGTTGAACTGTCACCGATTAACTATTCGCAACCTATGAACATGCTTGATCTGCCAAATATGTTCACCCAAGTCGGTTCGAGTCCTTACGGGAGCAATTCGTGGAAGCCGTCGCAGCAACCAGCCTCCATATTACAAAAATGTCGTAAAGTATTTCAAGCGCTCCTCCCCATAGCGGCTGAAGAACTCGCAGAAATTGCAGATGCCTTGATATCTCCAGTGAGACTTGGTGTTCCACGACCAACAGCTCCCTTTTCTCTCGTGAATTCAATGGCAGAAGCGACACAGGGAAGCGAAGAAATATTCGTGGTGGAACCTGTAGTTTTACCGAGCAGTTCAAACGCTGAGCCAATATCAAATCGATCAACTATAACAAACGTCCCATCTAATCCTGCACCCACTTCTGAACCTCCAGTTTTGAACGAAAATCCTCCTGCTTTGGCCGAACGGACGCGCGACATAAACGAGGTCATTCTCGAAATGCTCGAGTCTGATTCCGATGCAGAGGCCAGCAATAACACCTTCAGGCCTTCGAATCAAGGGGAGAGTGATTCCGACAATGACTCTAATCCTGATGACGCGTCTTTCCAAAGTAACATTGATCCTAGTGTTGCAAGAAGCACAACCACAGGTGCCACTGCCGGTAGTGAGGTGGGTGCAAGCACTGTCAACTACTTCTCAGAGGCTGAGTCTGGTGATTCTTCTAACGCCGAAGAGGAGGACGAAGAAAGTGAGGCCAATGATACTGAACATGACAACGACGACTTATCATTTTCTCATGAGGAAAATTTCTCTTTCCCGAGACGAAGCGCGCCTAGCCATTCCTCTGCGAATCACGGAGAACCGTCAAGTTTGCAGCACCAGCAACCATTCAGATCTACCAACTTGGGCCAACAGCTCCATTGGGCTTTGAGACACAGAGATCACTCATTCTATCCTCCACAGCCAAATTCTTCTCTTCCTTCCACTGCCGCTCGTTTAGCATCCATCGGATTGGCTAATGCTTATAGCTATTTGGATGGTGCTCCGGCTCGAAGATCCGTCATCACTAACTCGTCACAATCTAGCAATCTCACTGCTAACAATAGTGAGTTGTCAATGTCAACAACTGCGGTCGGATTGTCGAGGGCATTCTCCATTATAATTAGGTCCATCTCGGATCTAATCCCCACTCTGAGGGAGTCGGAGCGTTCCGATTCTGCTCTGACGATCAATCAGCTCAAAGTGTCGCCTACAGAGGCTGCAACGATTATATGTGGCCTAGAGAAAAAACTGAATCCTGTCTGGGAATGGTTATTCAAGGTCATGGATTCAACTGAAGGACAACTTAGATTCGGCTGTGCATTGACCAACGGAATACAAGCCGCAAGCCAGTCTGGACATTCTATGCATAGCCATCACTATCGAAGCTCAGGCATACAGGCTGCGCTGAATAACTCAACATCACTTGGAACAGGTTCATATTTCCCTCAAACTGGCCCAAACCTCTTACCGGTTCACCCTGCGATGCTGGCAAGAGTGAATGCGAATATCTCAGCCCATAGCCTGAATCGAAGAGTGCAGAATTTATTTGAAGAGACGGCAACCAGGATTCATGGATCGTCAGCAGTTGCCACCTCCACTGCGGGGGCACCAAATGACTCAGCAAACGTTCGCTTACACAATCCTGTAGGACAGAGTTCTGGAGTCAGCCGCCCCCAATCTCTTACAACTCGTAGCAACCTTGCCGGCTCCAATTATGTGACCAGAATGCCGTTAAATGAAACGACAGAAGCCGTTGATGGCACAGCAGCACGGCGAGACTTCCTATCATACATGATATCCCTGATTCGTGGTCATGGTAATGAGCATCATGACTCTTTGCCTATTCTTGATGTTTCGTCTCTGAGGCACGTTGCGTATGTATTTGATGCGTACATTTACTACTTGCAAGCGCTAAATCGCAACAAAGTTTCGAAGCCACCAGACGATTGGAGCGATGACGACTTATTACCCTCCATGAGCCACTCGAAGGGTCTAAAGCATCAATTCTTCCGAAGATCGGAATCAACTTTATTCTTGCATGGGGCAGTCCCTGATCCCTTTAGTTTGTCCCTCTCCGAGGCACTCCCCTTAGCTGAGCAACCTCATCTCTTGCAACCCAATTCTCGCAGGGAAGACTTATTTGGTATCCCAAAAACCAATATCCGTGACATCAATATAGAATCTCTACCTACACAGTTGAGTCTGAGCTCGACCTCCAGCAATACATGTTCAAGATGCATAGCCAAGCAACAAGCCTCTCAAGCCACCGCAATCTTGAACCCCGAGATCCATATGGAGACATCAAGCAAAGACAAAACACTATGTGCTGTTCATAGGCGAGATGCTGAATTCAAGAGCGACATGCAACACACTGCCTTGTTGAACAGGTGGCGTCTGACTGTCGAACTTTTTGGGCGAGAATTCCTAGATGATGTCGGTGCTGAGCCCGGGTCAATATTGACCGACTTGGTTGGCTTCCCACTCAAGGAAAACCGTTTTAGAAAAGAGATGGAAAGACTCCGAGGAGAAAGTGCACCGAGAGAAATAAGCCTAACAAACGTTGATCGAGATAGGAACACCCTCATTCGTCAGACGATCAAAGAATTGAACAGCACCTATCATCTTTCCGAGAGGAATCAGAGTCGTAGAAACCAAGAACTACCTTTGCTCGCCTGTTCCAAGGTCAAGGTTTCATTCAAGGATGAGAAAGGCGAGGGCAATGGCGTCGCACGGAGTTTCTACACAGCATTCTGCGAAGCAGTCCTGTCAAATGAAAAATTAGCAAACCTCGACGTGCCATTATTCTACCAACCAGGTTTACGGAACTTTTATTCGCCTCGCCAAGGAGATTCATCGCCAGATAGGTTGAACGCATTCAGAAATGTTGGTAGGGTGATAGGTATCTGCCTATCACAAAGCGAGATTTGTCCTATTCAGTTGAACCGGCACGCAATCAAGTACATACTCCGGAAACAGATTTCGTGGCACGACCTGGCATTTTTCGATCCTGTGCTCTATGAGTCTCTGAGACAGTTGATTGTTGATGCAGAAACAAATCCAGACTCAGCATCAGCTCTCCATTCCCTAGATCTTAGATTTTGTGTCGACCTGTGTGCAGAGGAGGGAGGCGGCCAGGTGGAATTGGCACCGGGTGGAAGAAATATCGAGGTGACATCATCAAACGTTTACGAGTATGTTCGTCGGTACGCACTGAAGCGTATGATCAATTCTCAAGAAAAGGCCCTTCAAGCAATCAGGCAAGGAGTAATGGATGTGCTTCCCTCATGCGCCTTAGATAACTTAACAGCTGAAGATTTCCGTCTTCTCCTCAACGGCGTGGGTGAGATAAATGTCCAGACATTGATTAGCTATACCAGCTTCATTGATGACCGAGGTACTAGTGCGGGTAAAAGAAACTCCGTCCAAGTAGATGAGCAACTGGGTTATTTCAAGAAGTGGTTTTGGTCGATCGTGGAAAAAATGACAACCAAAGAAAGACAGGACCTTGTCTACTTTTGGACCGGATCCCCATCGCTACCGGCTAGTGAGGAAGGGTTCCAGCCTATGCCGACGGTATCCATTCGACCGGCCGAAGATTTGCATCTCCCGACTTCGAACGTCTGCATCTTCAGACTTTATATACCATTGTACTCATCCAAAGCAATTCTTAGGTCAAAACTCTTGATAGCAATTAAGGAAAAGAACTTCGGATTTATCTGATTGGTAGGTAAAGCTCGATTGTCATTAGATACAGTTTGGGTGATAAAAAGGCTCAAATTAAACCCCACCCCAGATATAGTCGAATTTCGTGTGAGCAAAAAAATTTTTCTCTATTATCTTGCTCGTTTGATACAAGTTAATTTTTGATTTCGGACATACAAAATGGACTCATAACTTGGAAAAAGATTCGCGCAGAACAGGATTCGAACCTGTGCGGGGAGACCCCAATGGATTGCTAGTTATAATTTCTAGTCCATCGCCTTAACCGCTCGGCCATCTGCGCCTACAGATGGCATTGAGAAATTTTTTAAATAAGTCTCTATTGGATTGTTGTCTCGTATTCTTTGTTTTGTTTGTGCAAGATCACAGAAAGATTTGCAGGGAAGTCGCACAATTTATGACCATAAGCAGCAGATCATCCATCCCAATCGCAAACGACCGGACAATATTCGCCGAGATGACGAGCTCAAGATGACTACAGACAGACGTCAGGTCTTTGACTTCTATCTGACTTCAGCAGAGTGATTTGACTCCCCCCAGGAACTGAGATATTCTACAAGATGGAACTGGACACCCCCGAAACAACCATGTCAAACAATGCAGACACCAACACCAACAATGTCTCGGAGAGAAATCCTGGTTCCAATGGTGTGATATCACCATCAGGACTGAAATCAAATTACGATACAGATGTTGTCCGGCTTATCGGGCAGCACCTAATCAGTTTGGGCCTGAAGCAAACCGTCGAGTCGTTGCTAGTAGAATCAGGTTTGAGCGGCCTCGATCATCCTGTCGCATCAAAACTTCAACAGTCCGTGCTAGCTGGCGATTGGGACAGGGCTAGCTCGCTCGTGGAGGAGCTTGCAAATCACTGTGAAGGAGACAAGGATACAAATATAAATGAAATGCGGCTCATGATAGCCGAGCAAAAGTTTTTAGAACTGATCGAAGATGATCAGCACATTAAGGCGCTCAAGTGCCTTAGATTAGAAATAACTCCACTAACTGACGATATAAAGCGAGTTCAACACTTAGCGACCCTGCTCATGTGTAAGTCCATTGAGGAAGTTAGATTGAGGGCCAACTGGAAAGGAAAGGGAGCCCAATCACGACAAGACCTAGTGGAAAAATTTCAACACTTTATTCCTCCATTGATCATGCTACCGCCCAAACGCCTGAGCACATTACTCTCTCAAGCCGTTCAACTTCAACGCGAACAATGTACCTTACATCTATTGAAACAACCAGAAACAAACTACGTCGACCTCAAAAAGGACCACACTTGCTCCGCGGACAAATTTCCGCTGCATTCAAGACAAGAATTAGATAACCACAAAACTGAGGTATGGTTTTGTAAGTTCTCAAACGACGGAACTAAATTAGCCACTGGAGGCTTAGGCGGCAAAGTTAAGATTTGGGATGTCGACCCAGTCCAACACAAGCTGACCGAGAGATGTACATTAGACTGTAACAGCTATTCGATAACATGTCTCGCTTGGAGCCCAAATGACGTTTACTTACTCTCCTGTGGTTCAGAGGATAGGCCAGATTTGTGGATATGGAATGTCATGAAGGAGTCAGTGCACAACATGATCAATCACTCCGAAGATGAGAGTACCACAACATGCTCGTGGCATATGAGCGGCGAGAAGTTTGCTGCAGCTAGCATCAAGGGCAATTTCAATATTTATGATCTTGATGGCAATAGGAGAGGTAGTCGCGAGGGTGTTCGAGTTCAATGCTTATCGTTTTTACACAAGGACCCAGATGTCATTCTAGCCGCGGACAATCTCAATAGAATCAAATCTTACGCGATCAGGGACATGTCTCTCGAGACAGACGAAGAGGATGTGTAAGTAAATCTTGTCGACAAAGGCTCCGAGCCTTCCGATAAACCGCAAATACAGGTCGTGCTAACATCAGTTATCACTCTCATAGGTTGGAGGAAAGGCACTCAATCATGTCTTTCACTATCGATAGAGAAGATCGTTACATCGCAGTCAATCTTATGGAACAAGGCGTTCACCTGTGGGACTTCAAATTGAAAACTTTGCTCAGAATGTTTCCTGGTGTCTATCAGAGGCACTTCACCATCTATTCCAGTTTCTCTAGTCCGGACTCGACGTTTCTAGCCAGCGGCAGCGAAGGTGAGTATGATTGCGAGAAACGATTTGAACTATCAGACTGATCTGATCGCTAACGATTCATTTCAATCTCGAAGATGGAAAGGTTTATGTCTATCATGTTCAGAAGGATCAGCCAGTTGCCATACTTCACGGACACTCTCGGTGCGTCAACTGCGTTTCTTGGAACCCAAAATACCCCGAGCTCTTAGTTAGCGTCTCAGACGATAGGATAGTTCGACTTTGGGCACCAACTTACTGGGATTCGAATAAGACCAACGAAAAAGTTGAGCAGTCGACTCTAAAAACTAGATGATTCTACATAACGGACAGAGATATTTAGAGAACTCGTGCCCAAGAACAGATACAATACGACTGCGACCAAGTCTTGATCACAATTAAATCTCTTCATCACATTTTTTGATTATTCCTGTGGACTATCTGAGCTCAACCAGCGGGATTGTCTTGTCCTCGAGCTTTTGCAGCAGCATCGCTCTAACACCTTCCTTCCGCTTGTGAAGACATTTTACACTAAGCCTAGTATAAATATTGTCTATTTAAACCTCTTGACAGCAAGTAGATCATTCAAAAATCACCAGTTACTGTTTCAAAAGTGGTTTGGAGGTGTGCTATGATCGATTTCGCGAGTCTGATTCCTTCCGGTTTTAAGGGCGCACTACGTTAGCTCTATTTTATTCATTCTCAAGGCTGTACAGTCGCCGACCTCTCCAAATCTTGCACTCCATGTGAATGCAAGTAAACGTTCGTCACGCATAACGAATGTTACGATGCATGTGTTTGTGAACGAAGGGTGTAAAAAAAGAATTTGGTTTCGGAGGAAAATGAATAATACGGTTTATGTATTACCCCTGAATTGAACCACCAAGAGAGGCCAAGGACGAGTATAGTCTCCTCTCCGACAACCGTTAGAATTCATCTCTATTATCAGTTGAGGCCTCATAGGGCCGGAGGCAGACAATACCGTACTCAGAGAGGAATTGAGTAAAATGTGCTGCTTGGAACTGATTAGAGACAGTTCACAGTCATCACTAACTGGATAGAGACAGTTCAGTCAGCATGTCAGATGTCATACTCATGGACGAGAATAAGGAGAAACTAAGACTGGAGACGAACAGTCTAGTTCTCCTCAAAGAAATGTCCCAGAAATGTTGCGCCCACACTGTTTTAATTAAAACGATCCTATCAGAATTTGATGATCGACTTGCGAAATTGGAGAGAAACATTCAGCCAGTTTACAAAGAGACAGGAAACTTACAATTGAAACAGGCCAATCTAGTCAAAACGTTGGAAAAGTTGGATTATGTCATTCAGTATTATTCCGTGAGCAGTGAGGTCGACGAAACCATCAGAGCTGGCCCTTCAAATCAATTGGAGCTGTACATGCATTGTCTGAGAAAACTGAAATTGGCAATTCAATATTTCTCGCAAAACAATCCAGGTAGCCCCGAATATATGAACGTCAGTACTCTATTCAAGCATGGGTGTGAAGCGGTAGAAAGGGAGTTTAAGGTGACATTACAGAGATATAGTTCACCTATGGCACCCATCGCCTTGTTGGATATAATCAATGATGACATTGCCGAGCAGCAACTAGATTCGACAAACAGCGGTAACACTACCACAACCAGTACGAGTAGCTCATCGCGTCGTCATCAGCCAGATTTGCCTCAAGACAAAATTGACGATCTCCGAGTCATGTGCGAATGGTTATGCTATAATTGTAATGAAGATCTTATCACTATTTACGCCGACCTGCGCTCCGATTACATAAGCAAATCCTTGAAATCGTTGCAGGATTACCAAAAATCTAGAAGCGTCACTATCAGCGCTATGAGTTCGTCGAGTGGCGGCCCATCCGGAGCATCACGAACTAGCGTAGACTCTCCCGAGTTGAACAAGAAACGGATAGGAGTAACTGGTTCGACTGGCCGAGATCAGTCATATCGACGCACACCTAAATCTATCCAGCTAGCCTTCAAGAGAAAACTACATAATGTAATACCAGGTGACGTCCTTGCTTCACACAAATCCGGCTCAGGGTCCATGGACGACATATCAATAAGCGAGAGAGAGATTATTAGTTATTTAACTTGCATCACTGCCTTCCATAAGCTTGCGGTTAACGAACTTAACCTCATGTCAAACATCATACCGGCCGATTTGAAAACGTCCATCTACAACTTGTTGATTCAGGACTCACTCAAATTGATAGCAGCTGAGGCAAACAATCTAACAATGCGAGTAAAGAAATCGATTGCCAGACATGATTTTAAATCTGCGCTTAATCTCTTTCCAATCCTCCGCCATCAAACTCTGCGCCGCCATAACTTTGATCTCCTATTCGACGGATGCCAGTCGGAAGCCTTAGCAAGATTTCAGGGTCTAACAATAACCTTTCAGGCCACAATAAGCAAATCTCTGGAAGAGTTTGCGAGTTTTGTTCACCTAGACAGTGACATGAAAGTGCCACGGGACGGAACTGTGCATGAGATGACTAATAATGTGATGATCTTCATCGAGCAACTGCAAGATTATTTGGACATAATGTCGAGTGTTATTCCTGTTAAAGATATGCAAGCGATGGAGAATACGACCGATAAGAATCGACTTGGGTTTGCACAATACATTACTCGGTTGCTTGGGTCTTTGGGCGAAACAATTCTCAGAAAAGCAGAGGGATATACTAACTTGCATCTTGTTTACCTCTTCAAGCTGAATAACTATCACTACATATTGAAAAGACTTCGTGAATCTGGTTTGCTGGATATAGTCCATTCTTACAATCAAAACGTTCGCGAATTCTATGAACACCTCATTTTCGATTCACGTAATGAATACGTTAAAAGTCTATACCCGGTTTTAAATTATCTGAAAGACCTCCAGGAAACTCGAACAAAATCAATCAAAGATAGGTTCACCGGTTTTAACAAGGAGTTCCAAGAACTTTACAGGCTTAACCGGACTTATGCCGTCCCGGATCTCGAGCTCAGAACACAACTTCGCGATGCTTGCAAAAGGGAATTCTTGCCTCACTACCAACAGTTTTACCGTTATTACATCAATCAAGATTTTTCAAAAAACAAAGAAAAGTACGTCAAATATACACCTGAACTGTTAGCAGCGATGATTGACCAATTCTTCGAGTCGAACTGATAACACCTTACATAAAATAAAGATCTATATATGGATCAATGCGACATCATAGTCCATGTAATAGGTTAGAAGCAAGCTGGCCATTTCAAAGGTGATCAAGGGCTGATCTTATCAACGTGTTTGACAATTTTTCTCTCGTTCAAGATGTCGCAAACGAATCATAAGGTTGCTCTTTTTATCCTCATTCTAACGCCAATAGTATAGCATTAGGAAGCCTTAGATGGGATACAATAATAAATTACAATTACAATTTGAACCGGGTAGCCGCCTTTCCTGTTGATGCCGTACGTGCTGGTGGGGTTGTTGGTAAGGAACGTTTTGATTGCAATGTGTCTGGCCTTCCAGCTCGTTTGTCGTTCTCTGATCGCCGATCGTTTTCTGAGCTTGTCTCGTGCTTCTATCATCCTCGATCTGGAAAGTGGGATGTCCATCAAAGTTGTGTTCAAGGTTATAATAGTTATCGCTTTCACTATCGTCATCATCGTCATGTTCCTCATCATTCAAGTGTTCGTGATTTGTCAGGTCATCTGGTAAATCTTGTCTCTGACTAAAATGAGTACCAGTAATCCCGCAGCGTGGCTGGATTCTTCTAATGCAGGCTTTCTCAGTAACTCGCAAACCTTCTTTCGTTTCCTCATTCTCGTTATAGACTATATTTGCTGATTGTTGCCTTGAAAGATCAAGACCGCCTTCGATTACTGGACGGTGGACATAGGACTGAGACTGTTGTTGGTGATGATGGTATTGGCTCGGAATTGGTTGGTTCTCAATGAAAAGATGGTGTTCGTTGTCCATTTGGCTATGCTGAACGCTGACATTATCTACATGGTTCTCCACTATCCCACCTCTCAGGCGGCTGATCCCAGGTACTGTCGGTCGATGAGGTGTCTTTTTTGCCTCTTGCTGGCTCACGATATTTCCAGATACGAATTTTTCGTGTTGACTAGTTTGTTTCAATACGCTCGATGCTGTACCGAACGGCAACTTTCCTCGCGACGCTGGATTATAGTGACCACCTGGACACTGGTTAGGGCCAGCCGTATCTCTGAACAACCACGAGCTTGAGCAGCTTGCACAATGACAGCAAACTTTGTTAATGGGCATCTTCTGTCCTTGTAACCTCCGGGGGCCCCAATCAGACTGGGCTTGTTTGACAACTGCCGTGTACTTTGGCGCCTTATCCAAAAGTCTTGTCTGCAAGTTGTGAGACGATTGGTTTGAGGCAATCGGTTGCTCGCTATGCATGTTTTTGTGCTGCATCGTGTTCTGTCCAACCGGAAGGTCCATCTTGGAAGCCGCCGATCGACCATGTGCAATGTTCAACAGGTCACTCATAGTTAGCCGCTCTTGATTGTGGCTGTCCGTCGGCTGTCTCTCCATATGATTTGTAGAATTAGAAATGCGCTGTTGGTGGGCCAGAGCGGCTGCTACCTGGTGTTGTTCATTAGCATAATCCAGAGCGAAATATGGTAGAAGACGGGGTAGATGCATGCGGAGTAAACGACTAGTTATGGTTCCACTGATTCTCTGTCGAAGAGTCGCCCCCCTATTCGTTTCCTGCTGATTCTCAGGGATTAAATTAGAAGCTAGATCCTGCGTCTTCTTCGAGGGGACTGTGCGTTGATTTTCGTCAATGAGCTCCTGATTGCGAGGTAGCTTCTCGTGTCCATTATTGGTCCTCTTGCCATTCATCTCGCTCGATGGTTTTCTCGTTTCACTGGCCGAATTACAGGACGTCTTCTTGCTGATAACTCTTCGTTTCTGGTCAGTGCTTATGAAGTTCAACCCTTCGCTGGAGGTTGAGACACAAATCGAGGTTGTGGATTCGGCTGATGAGCATAATTGACCATCAGTGGATAACTCGCTTGCCAGCAAGAGATTTCCTCTACTAGTTGACGATTTGGCCTTGGTTTTAGCAGTCGCTCCAGTGCCGTTCGACTTGCTTCTGACTCGCCTCTCAGCGAGCGTTCTTCTTTTGTCGCGTCCCTTTCGTTGAGCCGCCCTTGCAAGTCTCGAGCTGGACCCGAATGCACTGCGACATTTGATAGAGATTGCAACAATCAGAAGGCACAGTGTTAGGAGAGTGCATCCAACCCCTATTGTGACTATAGCGGCACGTTGAAATGAGCTCAAATTTGATGACTCTTGTAATAACGTTACATTCGGAACTTCCGTGAATGTGTCAACAGTAGTTGTAGAGGATGCTGATGGTGATTGGCGCTGGTTTCTGGGCTGAGTTCCTGCTGGTCTAGTTCCAAACGGCCGGCTAATCGTGCCTAAGTCAAGGCTTGGCGGATGGTTGAGTGGTGAATTGTTGAGGGTGGAGTTGATGCTATCGAAGGCAACTGAGACACTGCTGGCCTCTCTCCTGCTACCAGCTTCATCTAGGAGCCCATGATTTTGTTTAGAATTAGGCGACTCACCACCTAGCCGGTGCTGATTCGGATCCAAAGGATAGGATTGATCGTTGTTTGAATGTTCAGTGCTAACTTCGTCAAAGATAACTTTGGTCGGCTCGAGTTGGGTTCGGCTATTCGTTCTAGAGTTTTTCTGAGATCTTTTGTTACTTTGTTGCTGTTGTTGGTTGTAGTGGTGCTGCCGCTGCTGTTGGACTGCAACATAGTTGTTACTCGAGTCATGACCGTCAGAAGTCTGCACCGGATTGCTAGTAGTCACCAGCTGATTGATGTCGTCTCTGACTTGTTGAACTCCAGTGGATAACACGAGCATTATTGGCTGAATTTGTGATCCAAACGTCTGTTGGCTTGTATCGGATTGACTTGTCATGGTTCTCTGGGTTTCTGGAGTGTAAACTTGCACAACTGGACCTTTAGTCGTTTGTTCCGGAAGCTTCGAGCTAATATAAGTGGTACTCGAGCTCGGTCCGATCGATTGCAGAGTGGCTGTGCTAATTGTGGTGGCAGAAGTGGTTGTTGTAGTTTGTGGCGGGTTTGTTGTGGTTGTGGTTGTGGTAGTCGTCATGGTTGATTGTGGCGGCGATGGAGGTGTAGTTGAGGTAGACGTGGTCGTTGTTGACGGAGTCGACGTTGAACTCGTTGGTGCTGGAGTTGGTGTGGGTGTGGATGTAGATGTTGATATTGGCGCTTGGGTGGTGACCGGCGCTATACTGCTTGACTGGATAGGAGGGCCAGTGCTAGTTGAAGCTTGCGCGGGAATTGGCTGCTCGCGACGTCTAGCCTTCTCTAACGGTATCGGCCTCAGTTGGGCCTCACCCTGCAGACGCCATCTGGAAAAGTTTGCTCGATTTTGGGGCTGGATTGGAGTTGCAGAGGTAGTGCTGCTACTGCTGGACAAGTATATAGCATTGTCGCTTGTGGGAGCAGTGGGCCTTTCAGTCGTTTTCACCTCTACCATCACCCTGGTAGTGCTTGGCGCGTTTTCGTTCAGATTGGAACTCAAAATGGAGCTGGCAAGCTTATCATTCAGAAGCAAGCTAGTTGGCTTATCCAAGGGCTGTCTGCGGTTCGACTTATCGATTTTGACCAATCTGATTTGTTCGCTCGTCTTCCTCAGTGGTCTTGCTTGCCCATTTGTTTGCGGGCTTGCGCCACCTCCGCTAGGAACTCCGAGGTTGATCATAGTTTTTAGCAACGATTTTGTTCTAAAATCATCAACGAGCGGACTCAGAGAGGAAACCCCCTGCTGATGGCTTGCATTAACAGCCATGGCGTCAGGCTTTTCCTCTTTAGTGGTGCCAGATTCTGTCTGAGCCTCTGCTGAATCGTCCTCCAGCTTCATCAGCTCCCGTCTCATTTTGAGCTGACTCTCCTCAACAAACTTCGCCCCATGATCTTCACCATCGTGACCACTAGCATAAGTCTGATTCAAATCAACCATCGAGGAGTTCACCGGCGGAAGTCTCGCAAACAAATTACCCAACGAAATTCCACGATTGCCGACAGACTGTTCATCCTTGTTGCCGTCGTCCTTTGCTGAACCCATATTTAGATCTATTGTTTCATTGTGAGCCTGATCAAGCTTCACCAGGGTGACAGGTCGTTCGAGATTTGCTAGATCAATCGGTGGCAATATCGGCGGATCTCGACGACGCTTCCTCTGTTCGTTGCCCGACTTTTGGCGTTTATGAGGTAGTTGTGTGGTCGGGACAGATTTATCGGCACTCAGTTGGCCTTCAAACGCACCCTGCTCTACTTGTTCAATTGGTTTTATGTAAACGTTAAAGACTTCTGAGGTTGGATAGTTTTTGTTACCGTGTTGCTGCTTCTCCAACTTCTGCTCACCAATACCGCCGCCTACTGACCCGCTTTCATCACTATCGTCGTCTTTTCTCCACACTTGTGACCCATTTAAATGGTTTTGAGTTGAGCCCTTGAGACGCGACGATGCTCTTTGTCGCGAAACTTGTTGCTCCGTTTCAAACCGCCCAGTAGCGAGCTCTCTGTTCTCAGATGGAGATTTGTTTTCGTTTGCAATCGAATTATTCAATCGATTCTGCTCCTCTTCACCTCCAAATCCACCAGTTCCATGCTTTGGAGGCCACTGGTGTTGCTGGTGTCGCTTGAGTTGACTCTCTCCCTGTTGATAGGCTCCGCTGGGCCCATTGTCATCGGTGGTGGCGGCGGCGGTGGCGCCACTTTTGTCTGGTCCATCCGAACGAGGCTTGTCATCCTGGATCTGAGCTTCATGCGACGAGAGAGCTCTCGGTGGAACTTCCACTCCAATCGCTAGCTCCGGTGGCATAGTTGTCAGTTCCAAGACTGACAATACCCTCGAAACCTGTGCAATCTTCCCAGGTGACATCGACCTGTCGTCGAGTGCTAGATTCGGTTGCGCAACAGGCCTATTCGATGGATTGTCCGGCTCGCTATTATTGACAAATTGAATCTTGTGCGAGGTTGATTTGTTCCTCTGGCCTCGCGTAAGCCCATCTGCATTGTTCAACTCTCGCTCAGCCGTCGCCGGTGCAACCTTTTCCTGATTTCCATTGTTGCTAACATCGAGCTGGACACTTGAGCTACCACTGTTTTCATCGTAAAAAGATCCATAGAAGCCGGAGTTCGTCTCAGCCTCTACTTTATGCGCCGGAGATTTCTTTGATTTACCTTTACTACTTAGCTGGAGTAATCTGAGCACCATTTGTGTTGAAGTAAGATCAGCCGAGGAATCGCCATCCTCTAATGCAAGCGGATATTTGCTTACATTGGCAAGAGTTGGATCTCTTGTTTGATATTCGAACGGGTAAGCAAGTGTGGATTTGGATTCGTTTTCAGATGATGGATTTGCAGCGTCACTCGTCGGCGGGTCAACGAGCCGATTAGGTGTTGAAGTGGTCCTGTTAGCGGGCTTATACTTGAACAGGGCTGAAAGTTTGTTTTGGGCTAGAATTGAAGATAGATGGTCGTGGGCGGACGAAATTGGCGACGAGGGTGGTGCGGCTGTGGTTGTTCCATCGGCCACATCCAGTACGAAGGGCTGGGTTGTTGCGTCGAGCGAGGCCTTCCGGAATTGGCCTCGAACCGGCGACTCTGGATCCCTATAATGGAGCTCCCTTATTATGGAGGCGGGCGAGGAATCATCGACAGTCTTCTCCACCCTGGAAGCATCTCCTGATTCAAGCGGCATTCTACGGGATTCCGTATCGCCGGATGGCAACCTTGTCAATTCGCTGTCAGTAGAATTCAATCCAGCGTAAGTTAGATAGGTGTCGGTTTCACTTTGAGCACGGAGCGCCGGTTTGCTGGTTGTGGGTGGAGGGGCTCGCGCAGGTATCGGTTGGATCGATTGCTGAAATCTGAGTGATTGGCCGGTCGGCTCGCTGTCGCTAAAATGGTGCGAGCTATTCAATTGGCTAGCGGATGGATTGTAGTTCGAGCGTGCATTCTCGAAACTGAAGTTGCCCGCCTGATTGGTGGCGCTAAGTGATTCCTCATTAGATCCTCGCCCACCTTCAGCCGGCAGAATGGAAGGGAAAGGTTCAAGAGTGGGCGGCGGCTGAGCCGCTGCCCGCTTGGCGCTGCCAAATGTGGCTGCAGATGCTACCTGCGTGGCGAGAGCACTGGCCACCTGATTAGATTGATTGGATTGACCACCACTTGTTTCAAGGTAACGTTGGCCTCCAATTGAAAGTTGATCCACTAAACGTTTCCCAAACTGGCTGTCGGTTTTAGAATTGGCCAAACTAGAAGTGCGACTTCCATTGTAGTTCTCATCTCCATATTTGACCGCCCATTGATCGATGGGGCTAAACTTTGGCGCTTGCTTGGTTGAATTCTCGACAGTTTCAAAGGCGCCCACCAGATGCTCTGATTCAAGCCCAGATGTTTGCTCGGAGACAACCTGATTCTTGGCCGCTTGTTGCTGGCGCTGTTTGTTCCTCTGTCGTCCCGTCGGCTTTCGTTGTTTTCTCTGCCGATTTTGATTGTTGGCCATGACTGCTCTTCTCGCGTTCATGGCGGTGGCCAGCAAACCTTGGGGCGTGGTGCTCATTCCGGGCGTTGTGGGTTGCAGGTCTTGGGCCGCCGAGTCGGCCGAGTCTTGCACGGGCACGCTTGTTGTGGGCAGTATCGTTTGTGGTTGCGAGTAGTCGGTGGTCTCCTCGTTTATCGGCGAGCTAGTGGAGGTGGTGACGGTGGAGCGACGGATAGATTGTTCCAACTTTTTCTCCCCGCTCGGCTCGAACGAGTTCAGAGTTAGCCGGTTCAAATCCAAGAGCACATTCTCGTTCTCTCTGAACGCTTCCCTGTCCAAGTTGAAGTTTATCTGCTCGTCCAATTTAGCGCTCGTCAAATTCAAGCGCGGAAGTTCAATCATTGGCGTGAGAGCCTCGCCACCAGTTGGTTGGACAAACTTTGGTGCTGGAGTATGAGCATGAAGTGGTAGTTCAACAGCATGCCACTTGCTATGCGAACCCTCGAAGCCAGATCCAGAATCTTGTCCCCCTGATAGAGTATCAGGTGTTGGAGGTAGAAAATCTCCTCCCATTGGGATGGTCTCCTGATACTCGACGAAGGGCGCCCTTGTTGCAACCATTGTGACTGCATGGGCGGGCACTCTCAGCCGGAGTCCCGTCGAAATCTTTCCATAGTTCTGAGTGGATGGCATCCGATCAGATACGCTGCTCATTCCCAAAAGTAAATGCGCCAGGTTTAGGCTCTTTGCAGAACGGGCCGCCGGTTCGACGGTCGTCACTTCTGGCCCGCCAGTAGTCTCTCTCGGTTCGATGACGCTTCCACCAGTCGGCGCTGCCATGGTCGTGGTTGAGCTGGTTGATGGCTCGACCGTTGTGCTGGTTCGGGGGGCCAAACTGGACTTCTTATTCCCTCTTTTGGTCGATTTTCCAGATCTCCGCGTCTTGCCTTTCCGGTTGGTTGTGGTTCGATTGGTTGGCTTCACAGTCGTTTGAATCTTCCTTTTTGTGGTGGACGTCTCGTAGATCTCGATGCTGTAGGATTGATTTCCTAAATTTTCGGTGGCCAACTCTGTCGCTGGCGCCTCGCTAGTTGAAGTTGGCTTGAAGGTGTCCGCAAACACCTTGACCTCTACATAAGACTCAGTTGTTAGAGGCGACCTGGATGTCTCGCTCTGCTCAGCTGTCTGGCTGGCCTCTTGCGCGACCGTTGCTCTAGTTCGAGCAGAGGTCCATTGGGGCATTGAATTGACGAAATCAACCCTGTGGACTCCAGTTTCATTCTTTTTGCTCACTCGAAGTTTTCCATCTTCGTCCTGCAGATTGTTTATCAATGGGCCCACGAACTTGGTTGCCGGACGAACTCTAGTTGGTTCGTGACGGCTGCTCACTGAGAGGAAGTTTTCCTGGCCTGGAATTGTCTCGCCTTCAACAACGAGCGACCTTGTTGTGGGCTTGTTGCTGGTGGAGGACTCACTCGAGCCAACGAGCGTGTCCGAGTTCGAGTCAGAGGACGGTGTTGTTTCCTCAACATTAGGGCCTCCAATCAGCTCAGCTTGAGAGGGCCCAATTTGACCACTCTGCCTTGGAGACTCAGACACCTCCTCTGTTGTAAGATTCTTCGTCGTCGTTGTTGATTTGATTGGCATGCTTGCGGACTTTTTGGGTTTCTTGGAAAGGACGACAAGTTCGTGATTGATCAAGTGCGAATAGTTTGCAATCAGCTTGTTCGAAGAGTTCGCGGCTCGAATCATCAGGCTTGAGATTGACTCATTGTTGTTGAGTCCATCCTCATCGCTCGTGTTCCGGTTGGGAAGGGCAACAAGTTTCTGGTCCCCTTGAACGAGCGGCTGAGAGCTCAGCTTGGGAGGGTTCATGAGGTTTTCAATCTGTTTGCTAGTCCGAAGCAAGCTGGCCGCACGCTCAGCGCTCAGGGGTAAGTTGGTCGCTCGTTCAGCTGATCCGGCGACACTAGCCGACTGGTCGTCGTCATAGTGGACTTTGTAACTCTCGCCATCAGCTCCCTTCGCGCTTGCCTCGATTATTTCGTCCAACAGACCCTTGTGCTTGCTCCTTTTCTCAACTTGAGATGCGCTAAGTAGTGTCATTTCCGCTGTATCGGCAAGTGGCTGCGGCAAGTACACCTTGACAGGCACTGCTGTGTCGCTCTTATCTTCTGTTGGCAAACTCGTTTGCATTAGGGAGGCCTTCACCTGCGTATAGTCTGCACCCAAAGCTTGTTGTGCGTCCACGTTTCCGTTGATCAAGCTCTCGAGTAACTGGCTAGCCTCCAACACGGAACCAGTGGATTGGAGAAGCTCGAGGAGTAAATCTTGCTCGCTACTAACGAAATCGTTACCTTGCGCAAACGCGTCCTCATCGGCCGGCATACCTGACGGCTCAACTGGACCTGATGGTGCGGACGATCTGCGCTGGAATCGTAGCCTCTCAAATTGATTTTGAAAGGCTGCTAAATTGAGCTCTGGGGCAGATTTTCTTGTGGCCGATTGAGGCGCTGTCGTAACTGCTTGCTGGCAAACAGCTGCCAGCACTATCGCCAGCACTACCAGCGAGGATGTTCTAAACATTCTTATTGCAGATGGCCACGAGCTTGATCCAGTTAGTTTCATTTGGTATCTTGTACCTGATTTGAGTTGTCTTGCGATCAAACTGTTACAGTTATTTTGTGAACCATTTTGGTGGCCAAACTTTGAGGATCTCACTGTTGCATTTCTGTTGCACAAATCACTCCTGCAAAGGGCTTCTATGGGCTGAGGTCTCATATCTGTGCTGCATCCATCACTTGGCTTGCGTTGGTGCTGGCAACTTTCAAACGATGATAAATTATTGGCTTCAATCTTGAGCTTCAAATGATGGAGGCGAGAACAATAATTTAGCTCAATCTCTCCTGTCCCACTTGGCGACGTCTCGTCCTCATCAACTAACTGCCTCTTCCTCCATCCAAATCTCCTTCTCGTGCTCTCAATTCTCGACTTGCAGGTGGTCGAAGATCGATGATCCAACGGCCTCCCCGATTGGGCACGACAAATGTTGTGCTGGCCACTGTCGAGCGGCTTTGGAGCCCCACTGCTGGCCACCTCCATTGCCATCTGCTTCCGCTTTCCGTGCCCCTTGAGCTTACAAGGTAACATCCCTTCTAGCTTCTCCTCTATCTCCACACTCTCTATCAAGGGGCAGTGATTGAGTTCAATTGATTTGGCCATGATTTGAATGCTCAATTAGCTTCATATCCGTTAGTCTTTGCTCGGAGAGGGAGCAATTAAAAACTTGCCCAAATTTCACCCGCCAACAAGCGAGCTTGGATCGCAACTGATTCTCTTGGAGAGGAAGCTCAACGATTTTCGATCATAAACTCACGTATCGTTCCACCTTTTTCGACATTTTCCTCCCCTCACACCTGGTCAGCTGAATATTTGTCTGGCTGGTGCATCTCGCAGTTAGATTTATCAATCTGGACCTTAAAGTTGGCCAGTAACAACAAGCCGCACATGCTGGGATGCTCAAATTATGTTTAAGGATTCAAAACTGCACTCTCAAGTTGCTCCGGAAAACTTCCCCAGCTGCTGTGAGGTTAGGCAGATTCTTGCGAAGGTGGAGGAGGAGGAAGCAGGTGATCTTGTTTGAGCGTGGACGTTCGCGTCCGTGTTTGTGTTTGCGAGTGTGTGGGAATCAAGTTGAAAGTGAGAGGGGCAAAGATGGCTTGCACTTCCTTTGTAAAACTCGAAAATTTCAGCTTGATTGGCTTGCTGGGCCGAGCTGCGACACTTTGTTTGTTCCGTCGTCGTCGGCTTTAGCTTGATGGTTTTAATTCCTCCCTCGGACGGGCAGAACGTGAACCATTCTGCCCCTTCCAAATGTGGAATCTCGTTCCGTCGCCCAAGCTAATGGTCGCTGGCTTTCTATCTCCCTGCAAGTGTCTCTCTCCTCCTCATCCTCCTCTAGTTGCGGCACACTAATCAACGGATTTCCTCAAACTAACTCTTCCTCGCCAATCTCTCAACTGACAAGACTTGTCCTCCTTCTACCAGACGGATGGTGGCGCCGGGCAAACAAGGCGATCGAGCAAGTTTGGCTTGGACAGTTAGTTTGTGAGCGAGCTCGGCTCACTTTCTAACGGTTGCGATCTGTTTGGCTGATTAGCTTGGCGTCTCGCGCAACTGGTCAGCCGGGCTGGCCAGTCGAATGTTTGTCCACCTGTGCAGACATTCAGCCTTAGCCAAGCTTTCGGTCCTCTAAGGTGGCTGCTTCTTGCTAGTGGGTGTGTGCTTAGGAGTAGTTCAAGAGCTCCTTCAACAAAAGCAAAGGCTAACCCTATTGGCCAGCGCTTCGCTCGATGCTGACCATCGAGATGCTGGAGGGCTGATCTGGTGGCTGCTTGCCGGGCACAGCCGGCGCTGGCCACAGATGCGCTGGCCGGCGCGCATCCCGAGACAGGTTGGGGCGGGAAATGTTGTTGTCGCCATGGCTTCTCTTATTCTTTACGATTCTTCTACTTTGAACGAAATTAAATATTCCTTCTTCCTCCTGCTATTTTCAGTCGTCACCGGATTTTGTTTATCTGGCTTAATGTATTTTGATTGGTCAGACGAGATGGTGATATGATCAGGAGCGTAGCGTTTGCGACAAGTCATCGTCCGCTCAGTTTTATTATGAGGTTCCAGATTCTAAGGCGTCAAAGTGGCTGGACGAAAACGAGGGCTGGAGAGATTTTTTAAAGGTGGCGCCCTGAGAATGAGATTTGTCAAGGAAGGGGCCCAACTCGCAAACTCGAGCTTTTTCGCTTGCTTACAGGTGGTCTGGTTTCTGCCTAAATCAAAGCGCATGCTTGTGAAGGATGCTTCTCGACCCAAATGGCCCTTAGATCCTATCGATTGGGCCCCCATCATTCATCAGCATCACTGGGCGGATCAACAGGAGAGGTCTCAAACCATTGCAAAGGATAGTATTCGAGCGCTACTTTTAATTCTTTAATTTAAGCCTAAAACCCGGAATAAGTTTCTCACTGAAATCAAATGATTGTCCTACTCTTCGCCCAGAGCCCACCTCTCATGAGTCTGATCTAAGCGGTAGCTTTGATTAAATAACCTCGATCTCACCGCGTACTCTGGGTTATAATCCTGCGGTTGGACAGAGGAATCCGTGTTGGTCACTCTCACTGGAATTGATTGTGCTGAAAGCGGACTATGCGAATGAGACAAAACTAGTCTGAGCTTCGGATGGTTAATTCTAACGGCTTAGCTGGCTGCCGGAATTTGTGCGTCCCCTTGGATGCCCTGAAACAGATCACTTGGTGTAATCCAGGTAACAATTCGTCGCTACCTAGCTCGTCCTTTCTCATCCTAACTCGCCGCTAATTAGTCCCGGCGGCGGCCATCCATTCGCTTGGTTTCTCAGAGCTTATTGCAAGCTAAAGTTCAGGCGAGTCCGTTTCAATTCATATCGGATTGTCTACTTATTTGCACTAGTTAAAACTAATGATGCCGGCTGCTTCCATTGAAGCGGATTGGAGGAGAGCTTATAAAACTGTTCCTTCCCTATTTGGAGCTATTCTGCTAAGTCTAGCGTCTCGATGGCCATAATCGATAAATTGGCTCCTCTCTCCGCTGAACTAAAACTGGCTCTCCATCTCTACGCATGGAGATCTTGCTTTGCAACGGGATTCCAAATATGAATATATGAAACAAGAGCGCGGCCATTTCTGCCTCGGATTCGGCGTTTTAAATCTGGATAGCCCACTCTCAATACCGCTAAGAGGGTCTCGCAAGAACTTGCATGATAGCTGATGCAAGCAGCTCACTCAAACAATCAAACAAATCGACGGTCAGCTGAACTCACAGTCGACCGGATCATACCAAAATGGCAGAAAGTCTGCGCGATCGTGTCGAGCGCGAAAGAGGATAATTAGAGCTCAGGTATTGATAGGCTCTGGTGACCTACCGCCATTTTAACTGTTAGTGGCCAAAAGAATAACGTCCGATTCTGATAACCATCTATGAGAGTCCTGCTTGAACTAAACACACTCTCTAGCTAACTTTCGCATGTTGCTCGCATCCAACTCTCACCTGTTTACCTGCTGGTTTAGGATTGCAAATCGATTAAATCGTTAACAAGCATTCATTAATAACAAGCTCCCAATTCACTAATTGAATCATCGTGTTGGAACCATTAATGCTCAGATAGAATGTCCCGAGTGTGTCTTGTCAGAGCTGTCACTTTCGCAGGCAATCAGGTAAGTTTGAATCGCAACTCTCGCTTGAAAACAATCGATCTTGAAACTTTGCTTGCTGTCGGAGCTAATTATATCACTTTTGGTGCACCTTCCACCTGCTAGTTCAAGATAACTTGAACAAACACTAAAATTGAACCCAGGACATGTACCTGTTCTTTGCCTCTCGCACTGGGGTTCATCTACCATTCATAGCTTCGTTCACTGGTTCCAAACAGCCAATGGATTGGCTTGCTGCCATAGCAGCGAGCAAGATCAACCGATACGCTCGGATGGTCGATTTTGTTGATGTCTAACTGTTTTCTCACACAAAGAGCAAACCTTACGACAAGAACTGACCAGACTCACCTGACTGGAGTCGGCGTAGCGAAACTGGCCAGTCTCTATATCCCTACGCTACGCTAGTTCTGGGATGCTAGATTGGCGTAAAACGATAAGACCAAGTCTAAACAAGCATATTTCCGACAACAATTTCATCTAGAGTGTTCGTTTGTGCCATCCTGAAAGGTTCTAAGGTGAGTTAATTGTTTCCAAGTTGGGATTCGAGTGCTCTCAGTTGACTTGTAAGGAAGCAAGTGAGTGGATGGAGGTGGGACGAGATGAGAGTGGGAGCTTAGTGGCCAGTTGGGTTGGCGAAGTGTGAGAAAGGTTTCTACTTTCAAACAAACAGGACCATCCCAAAAAACACCAGACACTTGTTGGTGTCACGATTTTCCTCGACAACTTTACTTTCTGCTCCAGGAGGAAGCGCCAACAACAGCGCCAACATGAACAATCTTCCAAATTTATGCTAATTTTTATTGCAACTTTGCCAGACCCGTTCACAGTTTCAGCCAACCTAACTTTCTCGTGATCCTTAACAGCTTTCATCAGCGGCTAACTAATTGGATTGGGCTTGAGAATTGCAGAATGATAACTATGAGAAAAGCGGTCGTTGCATCACCAAAAATAGGCAACAAGTTAAGCTTGAACCCAGCGATATCAGTCATCAACAAACTACGCTCCATCCACAATCTCGCCCCAATCAATTCTATCCATATCGAACTGGTTTTTCTCTAACTGCTTCATCTGAGTTCAATTTTTCCATACTACACCTGCCGTATCTAGAGGTTAGTTGGCGCACCTGTCGCCCATTTTATTGCCCAGTTAAGTTGGCGATGACAAAAGGATGTCGAATCTATCGCCGGTTCCACAATTTGAATGCAGGTTGAACTGCGATAACATCTACAGCTGATTTTATCACATTTGTGACTTGGATTCCAAATCTTCAATCGATAAACAGAACGCCTTGGACGTAGTCAGCGAATTTACTCCCATGTTCATACCCTAAGGTTACAAGATTAGTCTTACCCAGCAGCAAACAAGTTACGCTACACCGTCGGATTGTATGCGAACGCTGACAAATAGGCAAACCAATAGCCTGGTTGGTGCTATCACTTTTTATCCGCAAGAAACTTGTAAATAACTGAAAAATCTTTGTCCTTGTAATCGCCAGTGTTCATCAGCAACCGATACATCTGGTAGGTGAGCGTTCCCAATGGGGTTGGCGAGCAGACTTCCTTTGAGACTTGCGAAGCTAAGCCTAAGTCTTTGTAGAGTAAATTAGTCTTGAAGCCTCCATTGTAATCGTTTGCGGATGGTGCAGTCGGAATGATTCCGGGCGCTGGATTGTATATTTCAGAACTCCAGCATCTACCTGAACCCTTGTTAATGATTGCACTAACCAACTTGGGATCTAAGCCAAAATTTTTACCCAAAAGCAGAGCCTCTGTCAGGCCAAGCATGGATATCGCTAACATCATATTGTTGCAAATTTTCGCAACACATCCAGAGCCTATGGGCCCGCAAGGGTAGACGCTAGTTCCCATGCAAAGCAAATATGGTTCGAGATGCTCTTTGATCTCCTTCTCATCACCACCGACCATGAACACGAGGGTTCCAGCTTTTGCTGCCGGCACTGCTCCTGCAACTGGAGCATCGAAAAACTTGATCCCCTTGGCGTGAGCAGCCTTGTGAACATTCTGGGCAGTTCCAGGGTCAATTGTAGACGAGTCGATGAGGATTGTTGATTTGGAGGCGCTAGATAGGAGGCCGTTTGGGCCTACATAGGTGTCAGTTACAATCTCGGGCGTGGGTAGCATTGTGAAAACGCGCTTGCATTTCTCTCCCAGCTCGGCCAGGCTAGAGGCCGACTTTGCACCTTTACCAACGAGATCCTTGACGGCCTGCTTGTTGAGATCATAAACTGTCACATTATGTCCCTTATCTATGAGATGTCCAGCCATCAACGATCCCATATTGCCAACACCAACGAAGCCAATATCTGTTGGAGGTGCAGAGGATGCGAGCCTGACTACTCGATGAGCGGGGAGATCACAGAAGGTTAGTATCAAATAGGGTCTGCCACTTAAGTAGTTCTCTGGGCACTTACTTGACTGGCATGGCAATTTGCTGCAGCTAGAGGCAAGTTTCATTAGGGTCGAGGTATGCTTAATCATCCTGATAGGATAAATATAAAAAATTCTTTCTCCCAAATACAATGAGATTATCACGATGCAGCCTCCCTTCTCAATCTGCTTGCCTCCCGAGATTGGTCCAAGTCTAGAGTAATGTAATTATTTGAATGAGCAACAAACTGGCTGGTTGACAGTGAAATCTCCTGTTGTTGTGGCAACAATTGTTGTAATTCTTCCTTGGCTCAATTAGCTGAGAGTAAACTCTTGGTCCACTTGCACTTAGGTTCGTGACGCCCGTGGCCTTGCGGCAACGCCGGTTCATCCCTGCGCCTGTTCAATTTAGCCCGCGATCGCGGGCATTTATTTAGCTAACTCTGAAGCCAAAAATGGTTCAACCCTTTGATGGACCCCATGTGTTCATGTCACCTTCCCATGAGGCTCGTTTGGCAGCGACAGAGTCCGTGAGGTTGGCAACTAATTTTAAAAACATGTGCAAAAAGCTCTACTGTTAATCTTAATTTTTCAACTAAGCTTTTGAGATTGAGTTTAGGGGGGGATGCTTTAGCTAAATACAATGGCAGCAATTTTGGGGTTGGCGCCCGAATTGGCCACAACTGATGTGAATGCTATCAAAATTTGAATAACACGTAAGTCCGTGCGTAAGCAACCACTCGAAAGACTAGTGGATTGTTGGAGCGAGAGGTTGACCTTCCTCTTGGGCTCTCAGAATCTAGACAGTTTGTTGTGATTGGCTCCAAGGGGCACCATGCCGATCTAGCTAAATTCAGGAAGCAAGCCGAGTGAACAGGATTGCAGGATGGAGCAAAATTTGAGGCCGCGTCTTGCTGAGCTAACGCTCTACGTAATTTGGTTTCTAGTTTTAGTGAAAGTGGCTCAACTAAGCCGTGGAAGTCCATTCGTGTTCGGTGGAGTTGCTGCTGAGGGAGAGCGACAGTTCAAATACGATTCATCAGAGAGGAGAGGTGCCGGTTCAAGTGTTTCAGCGTTCCGAGAAGGAGCTCCCATTTCAGTGCCGTCGGTTGGCGATAAAGATGTTGGAAAGGAGGAGAGTTCGCGATCAAAGTGGTCAGGTAAGTTGAGTTCGTGGCAAGTTCCAGCCGAAATGTTGAATTGAAAGACAAACGGATGATCCACAAAGGGAGATTTGTGTCTACTTGGCTCGACGCCAGCCAGGCCCATGAGCCCAAGAGAGGGGACAAACTTGGAGGGCGACCCAGGGCGAGGAGAGGAGGAGGGCGAGGAGGAGGAGGAGGAGCACCTGGCCGCCGATGGGCGCCGAGGGAGGCCGAGCGCTGGCGCTGGCGCTGGCGGCGGCGGCGGCGGCGGCCTTGGCGCGGGCAAGGTTTCGCCGGCAAGCCCGAAGGTTGGCGAGAAGGAGGCGGCCAACTTGGACGAGGCTCGAATTTTGAAGGGCTGGGGATTTGGAGGCGGCGGCTGGAAGTTGGGCTGAGCCGGCAAAGGGCGACAAGTCGGGCGGGCGCATCGGGCGG
>Ga0268249_1000078_pt1 | contig 61819 bp, 73 predicted proteins | sample AgamicAtPe_FD_200257 | JGI IMG/M metagenome (GOLD analysis project Ga0268249, IMG submission 200257) | Agave microbial communities from Guanajuato, Mexico - At.P.e (v2) (version 3) | ecosystem: Host-associated > Plants > Phyllosphere > Phylloplane/Leaf | place: Guanajuato, Mexico | collected... | reverse complement strand
GGACAAAGCAAAGCTTAATAGATTTTTTTATATGGTACTTTGGTTATACCAACATGACCTAAAATAATAGAAGACTTGATCCTTATATCCTTATATCCTTATATCCTTATATCCTTATATCCTTATATCCTTATATCCTTATAAACTAGTAATTAAAATGCATATATAATATTATATATTCCATAAATAGCCATAAATCTTTTTATAAAAGAGGTGAAAGTTCTCAAATTTGGAGGAACGTCTGTTGGCGAGGCTCAGGCTCTAGCACAGATTTGCTATATTATGAGTAATAAAAAAGAACAAGAGGATCGTTACGTAATTGTGGTTTCAGCAGTAGGAGGTATTACTGATCATTTAGTTAAATGTGCTCAATATGCTGAGAAAAAAAATGATAAATATCATCTAATACTTGATGAAATAGAAGTAAAACATTTAGAGATAATACGAGAATTATTTTCTATTCATAATAAAAGCCTGATAATCAGAATCATAAAATATATAAATAATTTAGAACTTTTTTATGATAGTATTTGTAAAATCACGTACTTATCAAAAATATCACTAGATAAAATAGTTAATTTCGGAGAATTGATATCTTCTTTCATAATAAATGAAAAGCTAAAAGCAAGCGGATTCAATTCTAATTGGAAAGATAGTAGAAAATTTATTGTCATCCAATATAAAAGAGCACAAATAAAGACTATTTTAGACGTGAAATCTATTTTAATTAAAGAAAATACGCCTTATATTATTCTTCCAGGCTTTATTGCAGCTTCAGCTGAAAGCGAAATCGCTACTTTAGGTAGAGGCGGATCAGATTTTACTGCATCTATTTTATCTTCTTATATTCAATCAGAATCTCTTAAGATATGTACTGATGTAAGTGGAGTAATGACCGCACATCCTCAAATAGCTTCTAAAGCTTTTCCTTTGAAAAATCTTTCTTATAGGGAGGCGATAGAATTTTCTTATTTAGGTGCAAAGGTAATTTATCCACCTACGCTTCTTCCTTCAATCAACAAAGAGATTCCTATCATAATTATAAATTCTTTTTCTCCATTAGAATCTGGGACTTTTATATTTTCTACTTTAAAACCTAAATACCCAATTATAGGTTTAGCAAGTATGAAAGATATAGCATTCTTATCTTTAACCAGAAAATTAGGTTTTACTAAATATTTAAAACAATTTGGAGCATTATCTAGTAATGATATTTTTCATGTGCTTATAAAGCAAAGTTACTCAGAGTTATGTATAGAAAAAAAAATACTAAGGGAATTTACCAATGATATGAATTACCCATATTCTATACAAAAAGAATCCTGTCTGATTGCAATCATAGTTAGTGATATGAAAAATATACCAGCGACTTCAGCTCGTATGTTTAGTACTCTTGGTGAAGAGCGCATTAAGATTAAATTAATTGGTTCTACAGAAAAAAATATTTATGCAATAATTGAAGAAAAATATTTAAAAAAATCAATAAATACTTTGCATGATGCTTTTTTTTATATTAATCACCCGTATAGAAAAATAAATCTTTTTCTTGCTGGATTAGGACAAGTAGGAAGGAAACTTATTGAGCAGCTAAAAAAACAAAAAGAATATATAATAGAAGAATTACACCTTAAAATAAAAGTCATTGGTATATGTAATAGTAACAGAATGTTTTTTGACCTATTAGGATTAGGAATAAATCTTAACTACTGGCAAAAGAATTTAAAATTAGGATCATGGATGGTCCTAAGTAACTTTATTGAAAAGTTATTTCAATTAAACTTAACAAGTAGTCTGATAATAGATAACACTGCTAGTAAAGAAATATCTCATATATACGATGAGATTTTAGTAAAAAGAATTGGTATAATTACATGTAATAAAATCGCTTGTGCATCTTCTTATCAAGAATACAAATATATTAAAAATATATCCAAATATTTAAAAGTACCATTATTTTTTGAAACTAATGTAGGGGCTGCTCTACCTGTAATAAACACCCTAAATTCGTTGATAGAAAGTGGAGATAAAATTAATCTTATAGAATCCGTATTATCTGGTAGTTTGAATTTTATTTTTAACCAATTTAAAGGATCTTTTATAGATATTGTAAGGGAAGCTAAAAAAAAAGGCTTAACTGAACCTGATCCTCGAATTGATTTAAGTGGCATAGATGTAATAAGAAAAGTTCTTATACTAGTAAGAGAATGTGGTGAATCTATTGAATTAGAAGATATTAAACAAATATCCTTATTACCTAAAAGATGTATAAAAGCTTTTACAGTAAAGAAGTTTTACCAAAAACTTATATCTAATGAAGAGTTTTTTACACAACTACGTTTAGTATCTAAAGAACAGAGAAAACGTCTTCGTTTCATAGCTAAATATAAGTATGGTGAAGCTTCTGTTGGACTAGAATATATAAAATATAAACATCCATTTTATCAACTGAAAGGGAAAGATAACATGATTCTTTATACTACTGAACGTTATGCCAATCAACCTCTTATTGTAAAAGGGGCAGGTGCAGGGGCAGAATTAACAGCTTCTGGAGTTTTTACAGATATAATTAAAGCGTCATCTATATGAATGTGAAAGAAGTTAAAGTCTATTCTCCTGCTACTATAGCCAACGTGACTTGCGGTTTTGATGTTCTAGGTATGGCATTAAATGAACCTGTAGAGAAGATGGTTCTTAGAAAGTCTCATTATCCTGGTGTAAAGATATGTAAGATTTTTGGAGCAGAGCTTCCATTACAATATGATAAAAACGTAGTGGGAGTTGTAATAGATAAGATATTACAACATCTACCTAACAACAAATTAGGAATAGAAGTAGAAATATATAAAAATATAAAACCAGGAAGCGGGCTAGGATCTAGTGGATCGAGCGCAGCAGGGGCAGCTGTTGGCACTAATTTTCTTCTAGGCACCAACTTTAAACCCATTGAAATTATTAGATTTGCTCAGGAAGGAGAAAAAATAGCATGCGATAGCATGCATGCAGATAATGTCGCTCCTGCTATTTTGGGAGGGATTTCACTTGTAAGAAGCTACTGTCCATTGGAAGTTGTTTCACTTCCTTCCCCAAAAAAGATTTGGGCCACTATCATACATCCCCATCTTGAAATAAATACCCTAGAAGCACGAAAAGTGTTAAAACCCGAAATAAAACGAGATATTGCTATTAAACAGTGTGGAAATGTAGGTGCTTTAGTTTCAGCTTTTTATAGAGAAGACAATTGTCTTCTTAGCAGATCTCTAGTAGATTATATCGCAGAACCTGTTCGTTCTCCTTCTATTCCTGAATTTGATGAAATGAAGAGGGAATGTAAAAAAGTAGGAGCTTTAGGCGGTGGTATCTCTGGATCAGGTCCTTCCGTATTTATGTTAAGTGAAGCAAAAGATACAGCACAAAAGGTAGCTAACAGTATGATTAAAAGATACAATAAATTAAAGATAGACCATAATATCTATATATCTACTATAAATAATACAGGAGTTAAATGTATGTTTAAGTAACTATGCGGTTTTACAGCTTAAAAAATTATAAACACAAGGTTTCTTTTGAAGACGCTATTACTCATGGATTAGCATCAGATAAAGGACTATATTTTCCTGATAGTATTCCACTACTATCGAACAACTTTCTACATAATTTAGATAATTATAATATATATGATATAGCATTTCAATTAATACATCCTTTTATTGGAGATGCTATCCCAGATAATACAATATATTCCATAATAAATGATACATTAAAATTTCCTTTTACTACACAAAATATAGATAAAAACATCTATATATTAGAGCTATATCAAGGTCCTACTATGGCATTTAAGGATATTGGGGCAAAATTTATGGCCGGTTGCTTAGGTTATTTTATGGGGAAAAAGGATAGTTATATTACAGTGTTAGTCGCCACATCAGGAGATACAGGAGGAGCAGTGGCTAATGGTTTTTTTAAGGTGGACGGGATAAAAGTTGTTATTTTATATCCATCAAAAAGAGTAAGTGAACTACAGAAGATACAGTTGACTAGTTTAGGAGATAATATCATTTCTTTGGAAATAGATGGTGATTTTGATGATTGTCAAAAATTGGTAAAGAAAGCATTCTTAGATTCATCTCTCCAAAAAAATAGAAAGCTTACTTCTGCAAATTCCATAAATATAGCGAGATGGTTGCCTCAAATTTTTTATTACTGTATTGCTTACAGATCTATAGAAAAAAAAGAGAATAAGAAGCTAGTTTTTTCTGTACCAAGCGGTAATTTTGGTAATATATGTGCTGGAATAATGGCTGAAAGAATGGGACTTCCTATTTCTTTATTCATTGCGTCTACTAATGAAAATAAGACAATCTCACGGTTTATGAAAAATTATATCTATGAACCCCAAAAAGCAAAATATACCCTATCAAATGCAATGGATGTTGCTGATCCAAGCAATTTTATGAGAATACTAGCACTTCATTCTAATAATGAAGTTCTTAGAAAAAATATGATTGCTTATTGTTTTAATGATAAGCAGACGATTATAACAATGCAAGATATTTGGGAAAAAAGAAACTATATGCTTGACCCCCATGGTTCAGTTTCATTTTTGGGGATAAAGAAATATCTAATAGAAAATATAGGTTTAGATACAATAGGAATTTCTTTTGAAACAGCACATCCTATAAAATTTTCAGATAAGATAAAAGAACCACTAAGAAAAAATATTAGGTATCCCAATAATTGCAGAATTTCTTTAAAAAAAGAAAAAAATTACTATAGATTATCTACTAAATATGAAAGATTTAGGGAATTTCTTTTAGATACAAACATACGTTAATAAACGCTATTTATTTTCCTATACAAAATTTTGAAAAAATATTTCCTAGTAGCTCATCAGTTGTAATTTCTCCACTTATCTTCCCAAGATAATATAGTGCTTTACGAATATCAGATGCTATCAAATCCGCTGCAAATCCTTGCTCAATATCATAATAAATTTCATCTACACTCGATAAGGTCTTCTTAAGAATTTCAAAATGACGTATATTACTAATAACTGTATTACTTTTTAAATCGTTCTTAGATAAGAGATTATAAATAATCTCAAGAAGCTCATCAAGACCTTCTTTATTTTTAGCAGATATATTGTAAAATACACCTAAAAATTCATTAGGTAAAAAAATCTTACTAGAAACATCATATTTATTAGCAACAATAATGATATTCGTTATTGAGAATTTTTTCTCTATCTTATATAATTCTTTTAATATTTTTGTTGTATTATAATGTCTGGCATCAAAAAGATAAATAATTATCTGTGCATTACTGATTTTATCATAAGTAAGTTGAATACCAATAGTTTCAATATTTTCCTTTGTATGACGAATTCCCGCTGTGTCTATCAATCTAAATCTAATTTCATTTAAGTAGATTGTTTCTTCAATAAAATCACGTGTAGTACCAGGAATATCTGAAACAATTGCTCTATCATATTTTACTAATGCATTCAACAAAGTTGATTTTCCTACATTAGGCCCTCCTATAATTACAACTTGTATCCCCTCTTTAATAGAATTTGCTAAATGAAATGAATTAAGCAAATGTTGAATATGGTCCTTTGCTTGTAAAAGAAAAGTTGATAGTTTTGAATAATTTGGTATTTTCACATCTTCCTCAGAGAAATCAATGTTAATTTCTAGTATAGAAGCAAAATCTATAAAGTTTCTACGTAAAAGCTTAATATTTTTGTAAATTTCCCCTTTAAATTGTTTTAGGGCCAATTTGTGATCTACCTGTGATTCAGAAGCAATTAAATCTGCCACTGCTTCTGCTTGAGATAGGTCTAATTTCCCATTTAAAAAAGCACGCATGGTAAATTCTCCATGATTTGCCATTCGTATTCCTGTCTTGATAAGAAGATGCAAAATTCTTCTATAGATATATGTAGAACCATGGCAAGAGATTTCGACTAGGTCTTCTCCTGTATACGATTTTGGTGCCTTGTAAAAGGTTGCAATGACTTGATCTATCCTCTCTTCTTTATCTAATATATAACCTAAAGTTATCTTCTCTTCAATATTTATTTTTTTAAGGGGCCTAAAAATATTAGATAGAGTTGAAAAAGCTCTAGGTCCTGATATTCTTATTACAGCAATAGCGCCGTGACCATCAGAAGTAGCTAAAGCAACTATAGTCTCTGTTTCCAACATAGACAAAAGGTATAGAAAAATATATTCTCTATCATGTTCATCTTAATAATTATTTTCTCTTCATTTAAATATAAATCTATACTACACCATTTTACTAAACTAGATAAATTTCTTTTAAATCATATTATCCAATCGATAAGAGACCCTTTGTACGTAAATTATTAAGACCTCCAACTTTTGGGTCATTATATTATCTCTCTATTAGTTATTGGATAGGAGTTTCAGAAGAAGTAATTATAGACGCTATAGCTGAACGTAGATGCCTTTACCTCTGCCAAATTTTCTATCTAAAAACAATATCATAACACTTATTATACTAATATTTTTTTTTATAGACAAAATGTCTTTAAATTATACTAATAATAATAGAAAAATAGAAGATAATAAATTGTGATCACGGGGTGTAGTGGAGTTTGGTCACCACGCCTGGTTTGGGACCAGGAATTCGTAGGTTCAAATCCTATCACCCCGACAATAAAAAGGTCGCGTAGCTCAGTTTTGGATAGAGCTTTTGACTTCTAATCAGAAGGTCGCTGGTTCGATTCCAGCCGTGATCACAATATAAAAGACATTTAGCTTAGTTGGTTTAGAGCGCTATCTTGACAGGATAGAAGTCATCGGTTCGAGTCTGATAATGTCTACATAATATAAGTCTATAATTATCTATTATAGAGAATTTTATCAATGTTTGGAAAACATATAACTTTTGGTCCTTTATTAAATTCAAGTGAAAACCAATAATGAAATACTATTAGTATAAAAGAGTATTGGTATTTCTGTATATTAATTTTGATAAATGGTAAATTTACGCTGGTTCGATATAAATACAATAAAGCTTAGATAGGACTCTATTCGACTAGAAAAAATAGAGCAAATAAAATTTACGAGACAATGCCAATAAGATTTGTTGGACTAATTTTAGGTAAAAGAATGAACATGCACTTGAAATATATCTGAAAAAATAAATGTGAAATTTTCTATAATTTCATTCATAGTTAGTTTGAAACTTAACTCTTGTTGCATTGAACTTACACCCTTTCTCATAATTCCACATGGAATTATATAATTAAAATACCATAAATCAGTCTTAACATTAAGAGCTAATCCATGCATCATTACCCATCGACTAGTACGAACCCCTAAAGAACATATTTTTCTTTGATATAATCTACCAATATCTAGCCAAACACCTGATTTTCCAAGTGATCTTTTTCCTAATAATCTATATCTATCTAATAGATGAATAACAACATCTTCAAGAAAGCGTAAGTATTGATGAATATCAGTGAAAAAATATTCTATATCTAATATTGGATAAACAACTAATTGACCAAATCCGTGATAAGTGATATCACCTCCTCTATCAGTATTATAAAAATACTGAGAATTATAGTTTAATTCTTCAGAAGACAATGAAATATGATCAATATTTCCACCTTTACCTAAAGTATATATATTAAAATGTTCTGCAAATAAAATGTACCCAACGTATTTATTATTAGTCTTTTTTTTATACAAAAGTGATTCAAATAATCTTTTTTGGTATCTCCAAGCCACTAAATAATCTATAACACCAAGGTTTTGTGTTAAAATTAATTTCTTCATCTCTCAGTATAGAACAAAGGTAATATATATTAAAACTAATCACCTTATATTATCGCTTAATACGAGCTTTTTTTCCTTTAAGATTAGAAAAGTAATAAATGCGAGCTTGTCTTACTTTTCCTTGTTTATAAATCTCTATTTGTTTAATATTTGGCTGGCTTAAATAAAATATACGTTCAATACCTACTCCATCACTTATTTTTCTTACTGTAAAAGTCTCTGAAGTTCCTTTTCCTCTACATTGAATCACTACTCCTTTAAAATATTGTACTCTAGTTTTTGTTCCTTCTCTTATTTCAGATAATACTTTTATACTATCTCCCGATGAGAAAATTGGCCATATATTATGATAAATATATTTATTTTCTACGTATTTTATAAGTGTTTGCATAATTTAAGTAATGCTATTAGGTTTTATAACAAAAAAATATACTAAATTTAAGATAGCAGTGGTGATTAGCTTCACAAAAAAAAACAATAAATCATATTGATACTCACATACTCACATACTCACATACTCACATACTCACATAAAATTACTATTATGGAACGTGCAAAGAATAGAAAAGTACCACAGGCTCTTGATATAGAAGAGGCTGTTCTTGGATCAATGATGATTGATAAGAAGGGTCTTCATGAAGTTATAGAGATTCTTATTCCTGATATTTTTTATAGACCTGAGCATAGAGATATTTTTATAGTGATAAAAACCCTTTATCACGATGCACAACCTATAGATATACATACCATATCAGCTCAACTAAGAAAAGAAGGAAAAATAGAACAAATTGGTGGAGATAATTATCTAGTCTTTCTTAGTAAAAAAGAAGTATCTTCAGCACATATTGAAATATATGTTCGTATTCTTCAACAGAAATTTATTTTACGTAATTTAATAGATATATCGTCTAGAATTATAGAAAAATCATATATAGATTCTATCGATGTGTTTGAACTTTTATCTCTAGCTGAATCAAATATTTTTGAGTTATCTCAAAATCATATAAAAAAACCTTATGAAAGTTCTAAATCATTGATATATAAAGCAATTGAGCGTATTAAAAATATTAAGTTATCTAAAGGAATAAGCGGTATTAGCTCAGGATTTAAACAGATCGATACTATTACTTCTGGATGGCAAAAATCAGATTTTATAGTTATAGCTGGACGGCCTGGTATGGGAAAAACCGCTTTTATGCTTACTATGGCTCGGAATGTTGTACTAGATAATGCTGTTCCTGTAGTTATTTTCTCGTTGGAAATGTCTGCTATACAGCTTATCACTCGTTTAATTTCTTCTGAAACAGGTCTTTCGTCGCAAAAACTTCGTAGTGGACAGCTTTCTAATTCTGACTGGGAACTTCTATATAATAAAGTTAGTAATTTAGAGGAAGCTCCATTGTTTATAGATGATACACCAAGTCTATCAGTCTTTGATCTTCGTGCTAAATGTAGAAGGCTAGTTTCTAAGAGAAGAGTAGGATTGATATTTATAGATTATCTACAGCTCATGACTGTAGGAAGTGGAAATAAAACCTTCAATCGTGAACAGGAGATATCCATTATCTCTAGAGGGTTAAAATCTTTAGCGAAAGAATTAGATGTTCCAGTAATTGCACTATCTCAACTATCACGTGCAGTAGAGAGTAGAGGTGGTACCAAAAGGCCTCTACTTTCTGATCTTAGAGAGTCAGGTGCTATAGAGCAGGACGCTGATATTGTATCTTTTATCTATCGTCCTGAATATTATGGATTCAGCATCTGGGATACAGAAGAAAGAAGTTCTTGTATCGGAGAAGCCGAAATAATCTTTGCTAAAAACAGAAATGGTACTATTGATAATATACGTTTGCGATTCATAAATGAAAGAGCTCAATTTATTGATTTGGAAGAATATAAAGGAAACCTAGATTTAGAAAATGACCTACCATTTTAATTAATTTTTATTTATAATTAGTAAAAATTTTTTTAGACTCTTCTTCCGCTAATACTGGATCTATTAAAATTCTTCCGCTATGTTCATCCATTACAATCATATTACGTTGAGCAATATCTAGGCATTTTTGAGCAGGTATGGTTAAAAAAGAACCGATAGGAGCTTCTTTTTTTATTGGAACAACAGCTAATTTTGTTCTCGCTCTTATGCGACTATATATTTGTAATAAACGTGGGTCAATTTTTTTAGAGAAGATGGAAGCTTTTTTTAGCAAAAAATTACTCTTCTTCTCCTGTTTTTCTATAATTTTAGAATATTCTTTTTTCTTACTTGATAAATATTCTCTCTTCTTCTCATAAAGAGCAGAAAAATTTGCGTAAAAATGATTTTTTTTATCTTTTTTAGATTTAATTTTCTTCCATTTTTTATGGCAAAGTTCTATTTCTAGTTCTTTAAACTCAATTTCTTTATCTAGTGATGTAATATTATTACTAACGTGTTTAGGAGTAGAAGCATATTTCTTTATAAATCTTTCATACTCTTTAATATGGTTTTTTTCCTGTTGTATGGCTTTATCATATTCCTTTATTTCTTCTTTTATTTCGTTGTATTTTTTTTGTATATTTTCTACTTCATTTTCAATGGCCTTTATCTGGAGTGGGATACTATCTATAATAGCTCTTATCTCGTCGACAAGAGAATCTATCAGTTGTAAATCATATAATGTTCTAAGTTTTTCTTCTACGCTAATATCTTGTTGTTGGGACATATATAACAATATTATTATTTTATCTTAATTTAGTTAAAATTTAGTAAACAGTTCATAATTAATGAATTAGGCAGTATAGATTAACAAGCTAAGCTTATAAAATATTCCAAGTAATATGGATGATTAAATCACATGAAAACAGATCTATTATCAACTTCTAGTAAAAATTCTTTTGAAGAAACTCTAACCAAAAAACCTAGTTGGATTAAAGTTAAATTACCCAAAGGAAAAAACTATCTAAAACTTAAATCTCTTGTTGATCAATATAAATTGAATACAATATGTAAAAGCGGAAGCTGCCCAAATTTAGGGGAATGTTGGGGTAATGGAGTAGCTACTTTTTTAATATTAGGGGATATATGCACGCGTTCTTGTAAATTTTGTGGAGTAAAAACTGGAAAACCAAAGCAAATAAATTGGGAAGAATCTGAAAAAGTGGCTAGATCAATTAAACTTATGAAGATAAAACATGTAATCATAACTTCAGTAGATCGTGATGATTTAAAAGATATGGGATCTTTTTTATGGGTTGAGACAATCCAATCAATAAGAAGGATTTGTCCGAGCATAACAATGGAAACCCTAATTCCTGATTTTCAAGGAACCACCCCCTTACTTGATCTAATTTTGCAATCTCATCCAGAAATAATTTCTCACAATATAGAGACAGTTCGAAGGCTTACGAATGAAATTAGGATACAAGCTAAATATGAGCGTAGCATCGAAGTATTGCATTATCTTAAGAAAAAAGGGCAAAAACTAACAAAAAGTAGCATTATGCTAGGGATAGGAGAAAATGAAGAAGAAGTTATTGAAACAATGGAAGATCTTAAAAAGATCAACGTAGATATTATTACTTTAGGTCAATATTTACAACCATCACCCAAACATACTCCAGTTAAAGATTTTATTAAACCATCGCAATTCCAAAAATATAAATCTATTGGAATGAAAATGGGGTTTAGACATGTAGAAAGTGCTCCTTTCGTTAGATCGTCTTATCACGCAGATAGACATATTCTTTGATTTTAATCACAAACCTAATTGGCTCTATTTTTTAGCATTAAAGAGTATATATAAGTAAAATCATTAGCCATTTTGCCATCTGAAATAGATTCTTTAATTGCTTTTTTTATTATACCAATTTGCTGAGAAGATTGTAATTGGAAAAATTGCATGATTTTATCACCAGAAATTAAATGGTGATATTTTCGGCAACTATCTTTTTCATCAACTTTCTTTAGTTTTCGTTCAACCAATAAGAAATGATTCATATAACGAAGTTTTCTTTCAATATTTTTTGTTGTTATATCTGCTTTACAACAAATAAAAAGATCTTCAATATCTTCTCCAACATAAAAGAGCAAACGTCTAATAGCTGAATCAGTTGCTTCATAACTTATCAAGTCAATTGGACGTGAAGAATATTGAACAATTTTTTGAATATATTTCAGAGTACTGCCCATAGGAAATTTTAATCTATTAAATAGATATGGTATCATTCTAGCTCCTATGGATTCGTGGGTATAAAAAGTCCATCCAGTCCCATAAAGATATTTTTTAGTAATAGACTTTCCAATATCGTGCAATAAAGCAGCCCAACGTAACCACAATGAGGAAGATTCTTTGCTCACATTATCCACTACTTCCAAAGTATGACAAAAATTATCTTTATGATTAGATCCTTCTTTTTCTTTAAATTCTTTAAGATAAGTTACCTCTGGTAAAAGAATAGATAAAAAACCAATATCATATAAGATAGACAATCCAGAAGATGGTTTTGTACAAAGTATGATTTTGTTTAATTCATTAAGAGTTTCTTCTATAGAATATAGACTTATTATTTTTCTTTGCTCAAAGATTGAAAAAAAAGATACTTGGTTAGTAAAGAGTAATTCACTAGCAAAACGTATAGAACTTATCATACTAAAAATATCTTTTGAAGATAGATTTAAAGTATCTATTAATAATCCATAACTATTTGAATTCAAACTTATAGCTAGAGTATAGATATTTTCAACAATAGTATCGCTATCACCTATAAATTCAATTTGTTTGCCATTGTTTTTAAATCTCGCTGTCCCAAACCGTTTAAAGTAAGTAAGTATTGGAGAATGGTAAAATTGCTGAGAAACCTTTTGTGCTAATAGAATTCCGCTGCCTTTCGTAAGTATGTCAACGTATTGATGAATCTTTTTTTTTAGAAGAAAGGAGATAACATACTTTCCTATTACACAAGCATCTTGACTTATTTCTTTTGCTGATGTTCTTATATTAGAAAATACACTATTCATTTGATATAATGATATAATGATATAATGATATAATCACATAATCACATAATTCACACAACGAAATATATCTGCTATTTAAATAGCTACGGAAAACTTACGTAAAGTTTCGTTGAGAGAAGTTTTTTTATCTGTGCTTTCTTTGCGTTTGCCAATGATAAAAACACACGAAACTTGATAAGTTCCAGAAGGAAACTTTTTAAGATAAGTGCCAGGAATAACGACAGAGAATGCTGGAACAATGCCTTTGCTTTCTATAGGAGTAGAACCTGTAACATCTATAATTTTTGTAGAACCAGTAATTATTACACCTGCTCCTAATACTGCTTGTTTTTCAATGCGTACTCCTTCTACGATAATACACCTTGAGCCTATAAAAACATCATCTTCTATAATAACAGGATTTGTCTGCAAAGGTTCAAGAGTTCCTCCTATACCTACCCCTCCGCTTAAATGAACACTACTTCCAATTTGAGCACAACTCCCAACAGTTGCCCAAGTATCTATCATGCTATTCTCTCCAATATAAGCGCCTATATTTACATAAGAAGGCATTAAAATAACTCCCTTAGAAATATACGATCCGTAACGAACTAGAGCATGTGGAACAACTCTAATTTCCTTTTCTTTATATTTTGACTTCAAAGGAATTTTGTCATAAAATTCTAAAGGACCTAATTCGTAGATTTGCATTCTCATTAAAGAGAAATATAGGATAATATATTTTTTCACCCATTCATTTATCTTCCAACCGTCTAGCGATGGTTCAGCCACTCTTAATATTCCACTATCTAATTGCGAAATTACCTCAAATACTATTTTTTTTAACTCACTACTTTCTGTAGTGGAATGAGCTGTTTCTATTAATTCCTTGAATATTTTCATATATTTTAATATACTTACTATTACAAATTAATGAATTATAGAATCCTATCTATAGATTATGGTAGTAAAAGGACTGGATTAGCAGTTACAGATCAATTTAAAATGATTGCATACGGTCTTACTACAATTAAAACAAATAATTTGATGCGGTTTTTAAGTTATTATATATATGAAAAAAATATACAAAAAGTAGTAGTTGGAGAACCAAAGAACGACAAGAATCAGCCTTCTGTAATAGAAAAAGAAATACAATATTTTATAAGTAAGTTTTGTCTTTATTTTCCAGATATTCATATAGATCGCGTAGAGGAGCGGTTTACATCTAAATTAGCAAAAAAAACGCTATTTGGTCTCAAAAAAAAATATAGATCTAATAAATTGATATTAGACAATATAAGTGCAACCCTTATATTGCAAACATATCTTGAAAAAAAATTAATGTATGATGTATGATTTTACCTATTAGACTATATGGAGATCCTCTACTAAGAGAGAAGTGTAAAGAAATTGACGGTTTTGATTATCCAATTTATCATTTTATAAATAATATGTTTAATACGATGAGACAAAGTTATGCTATAGGTTTAGCCGCTCCTCAGGTTGGCAAAAACTTAAAAATATTTCTAATTGACACTTCTACATTTATCATTGATAAAGAAGAAAACAAGTCAAAAAGAGTTTTTATTAATCCTGAAATAGTAAAAAACTATGGAAAAACTTGGATCATTAAAGAAGGATGTTTAAGTCTTCCAGATATTTTAGCAAAAATTGAACGATATGAATTTATAAAAGTAAGATACTATAATGAATATCTGGAAAATTGTGAAGAAATATTTCAAGGACTATATTCAAGAATAATACAACACGAAAACGACCACATTAAAGGAATATTGTTTATAGATTATCTTTCTTTATTTAAAATTTAAATCCTTAATAAAAAGTATCTGCTTTCTCTGTAACTCTATAAAATCATTCTTTCTATTTTATTTCCTCGATAATTACCTTAAAGACTTCTGGATGATTAAGTGCTAAATCAGCTAGCACTTTTCTGTTAAGCTGAATATTTTTCTCGTAAAGTTTACATATAAATTTTGAATAGGATAGATAATATCTTCTTGATCCAGCATTTACTCTTTGGATCCAAAGACTTCTATAGTATCTTTTCTTTCTCTTACGTCCTATATAAGCATATAGTAAAGATTTTTCTACTGCATTTTTTGCTACACTAAACAGTTTACTTCTTGCCCCATAATATCCTTTGGATGCATTTAGTATTTTTTTTCTTCTATATTTAGATGCTACAGTATTTATAGATCTTGGCATAAATTATTTATAGATAATGAAAGGTTCAAATTAATAACTGTCTTTTTATATTTTTTTTATTAGCTTTATCAAGAGTAGTGAAATGAACTAATTTACGCTTACGTTTAGTAGATTTCTTTGTTAAAAGATGACTTTTAAAGGCATGTTTTCTTTTTATTAAACCATTAGAATTTAACTTAAATCTTTTTTTTGCACTTGATTTTTTTTTTAGTTTGTACATTATTTTTTAGGAGCTAAGATTAAAAACATTCTCTTTCCTTCCATTGAAGGCATTTTTTCTATATTAGAACAATCTTCAAGATCATTTGCAAGACGCAATAGTAATATTTTACCTTGATTTCGATAAATAATAGATCGTCCTTTAAAAAAAACTAAGGACTTAACTTTGAATCCTTCTTCCAAAAAATTACGGACACTCTTTTTTTTAAATTCATAATCGTGGTTACTAGTTTGAGGACCGAATCTTATTTCTTTTACAACAAGCTTAGACTGTCTTGCTTTGTTAAATTTCTTTTGTCTTCTCTTCTTCTCATAGATAAATTTTTTATAATTGAAAAACTTACAAACTGGAGGATAGACTTTATTTGTAATTTCTACTAAATCTAAACCCAAATCATGAGCTATATCTAGGGCTTCTCGTAAAGAATAAATCCTATTCTCTATATCATCACCTACTATTCTAATTTCAAGATTAGTAATTTGTTCGTTTATTCTAGGAATAGAGTCTATATTATGTTTCATTTAATTAAATTAAAAACAAATTACAAGAAAGCTTGGATAGAAGTATTTCGCTCTGATTGATATAGTATCAGTATATATTACTTTTTCTCCTACAATAGCCATACTAAGAATTTTATTAGTATCCGCATCTCTTATTTTTTTTACCAGTTTTTTCACTACGTAAATCAATATTTGATCTAATTCCATACTTGATAAAGCAAATGTAAAAAATATTTCTGCATAACAATTATATGACTAGGAGAACCAAGAGGGAAATTACCTAACTGACATATTAATCTTTAATTTAGGACCACCATGAATTATTTTTGTTGGTAAGTTTTATTTCTATAATAGTCTTCCTCTGCTATTCATTTTGTTTTAGTTAGACATGGAATTCACCACTTTGTTCATAACGGTAAACAAAATCTCCTCTAAAAAAATTAATGTAATTTCTATCATGTGAATGCCTATTAATTCATAATCATATTTTTCTTAGCTTTAAAGATCGACACCTACATTATCATAAACATGTAACAAATATAGCTCTCTTTACCTAATTTACGATGATCACGGTTTTCTTCTTATTAAGTTTAAGTAAATATTACGTTTTCATTAGGTAATGATGTCCCTTATATTCTAGTAATCTGTTGTTTTCTAAGAGGTATTTAGGATACTAAAGTTTGCATTCCTCGACAAAATCATCATGATCCCTTTTCATTCGATCGATCATAAATACAATATAATTACATAGTTTCTGGAACTTCTACTCCTAATAGAGTCATATAATTTTTTATAATTATTCCACATCTCTTAGAGAGAAACAGACGAAAAACAAAATCATACTTATTATTAACATTTATAATGTAAACATTTTGATAAAAATCATTAAAAGTTTTAGACAAATTATAAGTGTAATTAGCAATTAGAGATGGATTAAGGCATTTCTTAGCTAAAAGTAGGGCTTCTATATATTGCTCCATTATTTTTAGTAAATACTTTTCATATCTACCTATTATATAATATCTGTAGTATCTTATCATACTATTTCTCCAATTCATTTTATTAAATGCTTTTCTATATAATGAACTAATACGAACATTAGTATATTGAATATATGTAGCAGTATTACCATTAAAATCGATAGAAGATTTAGTATTATATAGAATACGGTTTTTAATATCTATTTTAAGCAAATAGTATTTCAAGGCTCCTATACCTATACCTATGTTATTCTCCTTTTTATTTGTTAAAAATATTTCTAACCTTCGCATTTCATCTATTAAATTATCTGCATCTATAATACCCCCTTCTCTTGATTTCATTTTACCAGATAATAATTGAATCATCCCATAAGAAAGATGGGAAAGTCTATCAGACCAAGCATATCCCAAACGCTTGAGCATGAGAAAAAGAACCTTAAAATGATACTCTTGTTCATCTCCAACAATATAAACCAACGATTTTATTAAATAAAGTTCGAAACGCTCGACTGCAGTACCTAAATCTTGAGTAATATATAAAGATGTTCCATCTGAACGTAATAATAACTTTTCGTCTAATCCTTCATTAGTAAAATCAATCCAAATAGATCCATCCTCCTTTTTATATAAAACGCCCTTTTTAAGACCTTCTTCAATGATGCTTTTACCTAGCAAATAAGTTTTGCTTTCATACTGAGTATCATCAAAATAAATACCCAGATTACAATAAGTTTGTTCAATACCTTCATAAACCCATGAATTCATTTTATTCCAATGACATCGTGTTTGCGTATTCCCTTCTTCCCAACTAATTAAAATTTTTCTAGCTTCCTGCATAATAGGCGCTTGTTTTTCTGCTAATTCCTTTTCATAGCCTTTCGCACATAAATTTTTTATCTCCTTTTTATAGGCCTTTTCAAATGCTACATAAAACTTACCAACTAAATGATCTCCTTTAAAACATATTTCTGGATTCTCTTCATAAGAAAATTTATTACACCCTAACATAGATTTACAAATATGAATTCCTCTATCATTGATAATTTGTATTCTTATTACATTTTTACCAAAAGCCTTATATATCTCAGATATAGAATATCCTAATAGATTGTTACGAATATGTCCCAAATGTAAAGGTTTGTTAGTATTAGGAGAAGAATATTCTATCATTAGAGCATCTTCTTCCGAAGACTTTAAGAACATTAAAAATAAATCTTTAGATATCTTCTTTAAAAGTTCATAATAATATTCCTCATAACATTCAAAATTCAAAAAACCTTTTAGTAAATGAAAGGAATGAACGCTAATAAGGTGTTTTTTCACATACTCTCCTATTTCCTCTCCTATTTGTTTTGTTGGCTTTTTAATAATTTTTACTAATGGAAAAAGCACTAATGTGATATGACCACGAAATTCTGGTCTAGTAAATTGAATTTCTATATTTGAATATAAATCTTTTCTATATAGCGAGTCAATCGCTCTCATTACTATGGTTTTAAAGATGACTAATGTCGTTTTCATTTACATTTACTACTAACTACTACTAGCCAAGACTATCTATCAATAATTTTATTTTATTTACTGAATCCGTATATTTCTTACGCTCAATATTTACTATTTGGTGTGGAGCACTTATAATATAATTATTATTATCAAGTTTGTTTTTAACAATTGATAAAAAGACATAATAATATTCAATGGATTTTTGTATATTTTTTCTTTCTTCAGTATATTTTCTTTTATTTTTCTTAGAAAAGCAAATAAAATATTCTTGGGCTTCTATTAGAAAGCTTAATTGTGAAAATATTGGCCTTTCACTTAAAAAATGAAAATGTGAAATATTTGCTAGTTTAAATGCAACTGCATAAAACCTTTTTTTTACCCTAGTATAAATAAGAATAGGATTCTTTAATATCATTCCATGATGTTTTCTTACGTTTCTAATTGAAGTTAGAAGTTTTTCTGCATATTTGAAGTCTTCAATAATTTGTTTATTATTAGTAATTCTCTGAATAGGCCAATGACTGATAATTAGAGATTCAGTAACAGAGCGTTTTCTAATTATATGCCAAATTTTTTCTGTTATATATGGAATATAAGGATGTAATAATTTAAGAATATCTTCAAAAAAAAGTAAGGTTTTAGACAAAACAAATTGCGATATTACTGTAGCTGTAATAGGCTTAATTAGCTCTAGAAACCATGAACAAAAATCATGCCAAATAAGCTTATAAATATTATTTAATGCTCCAGAAATACTATATTTATTTAAGTTATGCTCAATATAATTGATTTTTTTTAAAAGAAGAGACTCAAACCATTCTATAGCTAAATGGGAAAAATAAGGCGTTTCAATAGAATTATCTATTTTTAATAGATGTATTAAACTAAACGCATTCCATAATTTATTGGAAAAATTTCTTCCGTTTAGACATTGTTCTTCATTGAAAACCAAGTCATTTCCTGCTTGACTACTTAACAATAACCCAATTCTAACTCCATCACTACCATACTTTTTTATTAGTTTTATAGGGTCTGGAGAGTTTCCTATTGATTTAGACATTTTTCTTCCTTTAGGGTCTCTTACAATTCCCGTAAAAAAAACATCATAAAACGGTCTTTTTTTTAAGAAAGCATAACCAGCCATAATCATACGAGCTACCCAAAAAAACAATATATCTGGACCAGTTATTAGGTCTTTTGTCGGATAATAATATTGAATATTATTATTATTTGGATAACAAACACCGCCAAATACAGAAATAGGCCAAATCCATGAAGAAAACCAAGTGTCTAAAACATCTTCATCTGGGATGAGATTTTCTATACTTACTGTTTTATTTTTTACTAGTTCAATTGCCTCTTTTTCTGTTTCAGCAACAATATACTCTTTTATGTTAGTTCCATAATAATAGACTGGGATCCTATGTCCCCACCATAATTGCCTTGAAATATTCCAATCTTGAACATTGTTCATCCAATGAATATAGATATTTTTGAAGGTTTTTGGGTGAAAACGTACATCTCCTATCATTACAGCTGTTAAGGCTGGTTTAGCTAGATCTTTTATTTTTAAATACCATTGTATTGAAGGACGCGGTTCTATAATCGAATGCGTCCTTTCAGATATTGCTACTCTATTAATATATAATTCTATCTTTACTAAGAGTCCTTTTTTATTAAGCTCTTCCACAATTTCTTTTCTAGCCTTAAAACGATCTTTTCTTACGTAATGTCTCCCATTTTTATTAATAGTACCATCTATATTAAGTATATCTATAAAATCCAGTGAATAAACACTAGCCAACGTAGTGTCATTTACGTCATGTGCAGGTGTAATTTTAAGCGCCCCAGTCCCAAAGCTCTTGTCTACATATTCATCTTCAATAATTGGTACTATCCTATCGACAAGAGGAATAATAGTCTGTTTACCTATTAATAGAGCATATCTATTGTCTGTTGGATGAATGCAAATTCCTGTATCTCCTAAAATAGTCTCAGGACGCGTAGTAGTAATAACGATATTACCTTCTTCTATTCCAAGGATAGGATATTGAATATAATAAAGGGATACTTTTTGTTCTTGGTAAATTACCTCTTCATTGGAAATGGTAGTTTTTGCATTGGTATCCCAATTAACCATGCGATAGTCCCTATAAATGAGACCACGTTTATACATTTCAACAAAACAATGGGTGACAGAACGTGAACGTTCTTTATCCAAAGTAAAAGACGTTCTTTTCCAATCACATGAGCATCCTAATTTTTGTAGTTGATTCAATATAATATATTCCTGTTGATAAGCCCATTCCCATGAACGAGATAAAAAATAATCTCTACTTACTTTATATTTAGTTTTATTTTCTTTATGGAGCTGTGAAACTACCTTGGCTTCTGTAGCTATTGAAGCATGATCAGTACCTGGAATCCAACAAACATTATATCCTTTCATACGTGACCGTCGCACCAAGATATCTTGAATTGTATTATTAAGTAAATGTCCTATATGTAGAAATCCTGTTATATTGGGAGGTGGAATAACAATAGTATAAGATGGTTTTTCATTGGGAACTGAATAGAAGAAGCCTTTTTTTATCCATAAATTATAAATATTTTCTTCTACGAATTGGTGATTATATATAGAATATTGTGCCATTTTAACTGTTAATTGCTATAGTGCGTTATTATTATAATTTGGTTTACATCTCCTACTTTAAAAGTAATTACAGACCATCACCTTCCACTTGGACTTTTGATTCTATTTTATCAGTGAGCATTTTCTATTCTATATGGACTTAATTTTATTTTTGTAAAATGGTTTTATGTTTTTAAGCGCCATTGCGAAACTATTATATTTTATATCATTGGGACAGGTAAAATAAAAGCATTGATTATGCATTATGCATTATGCTCATAATAATAGAAGCAGCTAATAGCGTTGGATCCTAATTTATTTTTAATATAACCTATTGCTTTGAATGCACTCAACATATTATCACTGATTATTTTATACTACAAGCTCTATGAGAGCTGTTCTCGCTCCATCACCTAACCTAGATCCTATTTTTATAATCCTTGTGTATCCTCCATCCCTTTCTATAATTTTAGGGGTAATTTTCTTAAATAAGTGAGAAGTAGCAATTTTATTTTTAAGATAGGAAAACACTACTCTATAAGAATGCGTGTTATTATTTTTACTTTTTGTAAAGAGTGGTTCTATAAACATACGAAGCTCCTTTGCTTTCGACAAAGTAGTAATAACACGATTACTTTTATTAGTAATCAGAGAACAAGCCATATTAGATATCATGTTTTTTCTATGTCCTAACTTTCTTCCAAGATGATTTATTTTTTTTTTATGTCTCATTAAGTAGAATTTGTTTTTCTAATGTATATTTAGAAATGTCTAAACCAAAATAGATATTTTGGGCAGTTAAAAAAGCATTCATAGCCACCATAGTTTTGATGCAAAAGTGTTTTACCTTTTTAAGGTCGTTTTCTTGTTTACTAACCAATTTACCTAATGTAATCATTTTATATGATTTCAAACAATTTTTTGCCATTACAGAAAGATATAAATCAGATAGGTAAGAGCCTAATATATGTAAATCCTTTTCATAATAGAATTCATTATTATTTTTTTCATCTACATCATAAGACATAAATCGCTCATTTTGAAATATTTTAAAATGCTTAATTAAAATAATTGCAGCGTTTGCTAACGCTTTTTTAGGATGTATAGAGCCATCAGTTTTAATTTCTAATACTAACTTTTCATAAGAAGTTATTTGTTCTACACGATAATTTTCTACTTTATACTGAACGTTTTTTATAGGAGTGTATATTGCATCTATAGCTATAGATCCTATAGGAACTATAACTTTGTTTTCTTCAGCAGGCTGATATCCCTTTCCACGTTCAATTACAAAAGTAATATTAAAAGTAGTTGATTTATCTTTGTTGCAAATAAATAGTTCCTTATTCAATACTTGAAATCCAGAAAGAAACCGACCAAAGTCTCCTGCAATAATCTTCTCTTTCTCTTTTATAGAAACATTTACTACTTCATTTTTGATGTCTTCAACTTTTTTTTTGAATCTTATTTTTTTACAATTAAGAACTATCTCTGTTACATCCTCTACCACTCCTTTTATTGTAGAAAATTCATGCTCTACTCCTTCTATTTTAATCGAAGTGATGGCGAAGCCATCTAGGGAGGAAAGAAGTACACGTCTTAAAGAATTCCCTAGAGTAATTCCAAACCCAGGTTCTAAAGGATGAAATTCAAAAATACCGTCATAATCTGTGCATTTTTTTATTATGACTTGATCCGGTTGAACTATATTATAATTTGACATATTATTTTATTTTGAATACCATTCAACTATTAATTGTTCATTAACATTTACTGGGATATGATTTCTCTTAGGAATATGTTGAAAAGTTCCAATCATTTTCTCTTCGTTCCACGATAACCATCCTAATACTGGAACTTTAATAGAACTTAAAGCTTGCGTGATAGCAGTATGACTCTTAGATTTTTCAGCAATTTCGATAATATCTCCAGGTTTTAGAAAGTAAGAAGGAATATCTACTTTCTGAGCGTTTACTTTTATATGTCCATGACATACCAATTGTCTAGCCCCAGAACGAGAAGTAGAAATTCCTAGTCTATATACTACATTATCAAGACGTCTTTCTAATAACTGTATAAAAATATCTCCAGTATTACCTTTAATACTAGAAGCTCTTTTAAATATTTTTCTACATTGACGTTCTAAAATACCATAAATAAATCTTAACTTCTGTTTTTCAAAGAGCTGGCTAATATAGTCATTTTTTTTAAATCTTTTTCTGTTTCCCTTATGTGCTCTTTTATATTGCTTTTTATGAGTGTATTTATTTTCTCCAAAAATAGGTTCGTTAAACCTACGTGCAATTTTTGTCTTTGGTCCTATATATCTTGCCATAATTATATTATATAATATTAATATTAGGATCTTCTTCTTTTAGGTTGACGACAACCATTATGGGGAAATGATGTACGATCTGTTATATTAATAACAGAAATAAATTTATTTAGAGAACGTATAGCTGATTCTCTTCCTAAACCAGGTCCATTAACAATAACATACACCTTTCTTAAACCAGAGTTAAACCCTTTTTCTGCTACCATTTCTGCTGCTCGTTGGGCGGCGAATGGTGTATTTTTTTTTGAACCTTTAAACCCCATTCGCCCAGCAGAACAAGAAGATATTACATCACCATTTTTATTAGTTAATGTTATGATAATATTATTAAAAGTTGATACTACATAAGCGTTACCTATAGTCTCAACTTCTACCTTTTTTTTTACAGTTGTTTTTGACATGGTTTAGATATTTTATATTTTATTTACAGCCTCTTACCTATTTTGTAGCTTTTTTCTTATTGGGAACTGTTTTTCTCTTTCCTTTTCTTGTTCTAGAGTTATTTTTAGTTTTCTGTCCTCTTAACGGTAACCCTAATCTATGGCGAATCCCTCTATAACATCCTATATCCATGAGTCGCTTGATATTTAATTGATATTCTGATCGTAACTCCCCCTCAGTTTTTACACTATCTATTACTGATTTCCGAATGCGATTAATTTCCTGATCGTTCCATTCGTTTACTTTTTTATTTTCATTTACTCCTGCATCAGAAAGGATTTTTTTTGCTGTACTTTTTCCAATACCAAAAATATAGGATAAACCTATCATACCCCTTTTATTATTAGGTAAGTCGATACCTGAAATTCTTGTCATATTGTTAAGCTTGTCTTTGTTTTAATCTAGGATTTTTCTTATTTATAACAAATAAACGCCCTTTTCTTTTAACAATTATAGAATATAACCCTCTTTTTTTTAATGATGTTCTTACTTTCATTTTAATATCGATAAACTATCCGACCTTGAGTCAAGTCGTATGGTGAAATTTCCGTCCTAACTTTGTCTCCTGGTAGGATTTTAATATAATTCTTCCTAATTTTTCCTGAAATATGAGCTTTAATAGTATGCCCATTTTCTAGTCTGGCACGAAACATAGTATTAGGAAGTGCCTCAATTATTTCAGCATCTTTTTCTATGAATTTATTTTTTATCATAAGTATGTAATATGTGTGAATATTTTGTATATGTATCTAAAATTCCTCCAACAATAATTAAAAGCGAAGATCCTCCATAAAATAAAGCAATACTTATATTTATACCTACTTTTACTTTAGGTTTTAAAGTAAGTAAGGTAGCAATGATCGCTATAAAATAGCCTCTAGAATCTGGAAAAATCTCACTTAAAAAATCAATAGTTGCTTTTCCTGGTTTGATTCTAGTAATATACGCTTCATATCTTTTTAAGAGAAATCATATCCAAATTTATTTATATTTCTAGGAAAAGCTATGTATCTATAAAAAAAGGTGATTACTATTATTAAAATGACGCAAATACAATGATACCAAATACCGAAAACCCTTTCATTACTTAAATGAGTAAATAAATTATTAGTAAGTAGTATAATTGCTTCTGAAAATAAAATTGGCAACACCCCTGATACTGTAATTTTTAATGGAATGTTTTCACTGACAATATTAATACTAATATAGCTTACATATTGTAAAGGAACTTTACGAACAATTTGTATGACATACAGTGTAAAATAAATAATTATCAGCATATGATAGATTCTAAAAATAATAAAATAAAACCTATATCACCTACTTCTAAACTATTACTAACTTCCATTACAATAATTTAGGAAAACTGTCATAATAAGAAAGCCATTATGGCTATATACTTTCTGTTATTATTTCTCCAATCCACAGACAAAATAAAGTGCCTTATAGTTAATATAAGCATACAAATTTTAAAAAAAAAGCTTTTGCTTAGATTCACTTATCACTTACACTTAAATCTAGAAAAAAGGTAAACAGGAGATTGAAGTAAGCATATTATTGTAGTCAAACAACTGAGTAATATATTTTATTTATCTATTCACTATAAATATAAATGAAAAGCAAAACTTATAAAGTGTATAAAGTGTATAAAGTGTATAAAGTGTATAAAGTGTATAAAGTGTATAAAAATAGATGAAGAAATATAATGCAAAGTACTAAATAAATAATAGAGGCACTACTAAAATCGTAAATTATCTGTATAATTACTTTAGTACTTTTATTTATAATATCATTAAAGGATACTCCAGGTAAAGTAATGTATAATGTAAGTTACCAATCTTTATATTAACAATTATTATATTTTAATAGAACTTTAAAATAAAATTAGTTTTTCTTCAATAGAATTTCCTCTATCCATCTTCTCATAAAATATGAATTACCTCTCCTCCTGCACTTTTAATAGATTTAATAGAAGATTTACTAAATCTATGAGCAAAAACCTTTAGTTCATCTGAAAGTGAACAACATCCAAGGATTTTAATAAAATCTGATCTTACTTCTCTAAATAAAACTCTATTATCATATTTATCCACAAAATATTTCAGTAAATCTATTTTTATGCAGAAATATGATTTTTTAGGGTTTTTTTTAAAACCAAATTTAGGTATTCGTCGTTGAATAGGGGTTTGCCCTCCTTCAAAACCTAATTTATCGGAAAACCCTGACCTAGATTTTGCTCCCTTATGACCCCTTGTTGATGTTCCTCCTTTACCAGAACCTTGACCACGACCAATTCGTTTTTTCATAGAACCAAGAAGTATTTTATTCTATTTTTATTAAATGTTCTACTTTTTTTATCATTCCAATAATATGAGGATTAGATATATGTTCAACTTGATGTTTGATCTTCTTCAAACCTAAAGCTATAAACGTTAATTTTTGTTGAAGTGGTAATTTTATAGTACTTTTAATTTGTGTAATCTTTATTTTAAGTTTTATCATCTTCTAACTTTTAAAGAGTTTTTTTATAGAAATACCTCTTTCTTTTGAAATAGTTTTTATATCTCGCATTTTTGCAAGTACGTTAAATGTAGCTTTAATTGTGTTATGTGTACTAGAAGATCCTTTACACTTAGAAAGAATATTTCTTAGACCAGCTACTTCTAAAACAGATCTAACAGTACCACATGCAATTATACCAGTTCCATCAGAAGCTGGCCGAATAAAGACACGTGCTCCGGAATAACAGTCTTCGCCTTCATGCGGAATACTTTTTTTAGGACAATTTTTAAAAAAGGACAGTTTAAAAAGATTTTTAAGAGCATTTTCTTCTGCCTTAGACACAGATTCAGATATTTCTTTTGATTTTCCTACTCCATACCCAATAATTCCATCTTGATTTCCTATCACGACCAATGCACGATAACTAAAATCTCTTCCGCCCTTAGTTACTTTTACTACACGATCTATTGTTATAATTTTAGAGATCTTCTTATCGTTTTCTGTAAGTTTAACTTTATTTTTAAACATATCAAAACTTTAATCCAATTTCTCTCGCTGCCTCAGCGAGTGCTTTTATACGGCCATGATATATAAAACCATTCCTATCAAAAACAACTTCTTTAATTCCAAGATCTAAAATGGATTTACCTATTTGTCTGCCTATAAAAGCAGCTTTATCAGATTTTGTTCCTTTTATTTTTTTACCCAGTGTTGTTACTGTAGTTAGCGTCTCTCCTTTTATATCATTAATTGCTTGTGCACTTATTTCTCTATTACTTCTAAATACAGATAGACGAGGCTTATCTGGAGTTCCATTAATTTTTTTACGAATGATGTATTTCATTCTTTGTCTTCTTTTTTTCTTTTTATTCATCTTAATTAAGCAGATTTACCAAGCTTTTTTCTTACTTCCTCTCCTACATAACGAATCCCTTTTCCTTGATAAACATCAGGTTTTTTAAAGGAACGAATTTTAGCTGCTACAATTCCAAGTAACTGTTTATTATGAGATTTAAGTTTTATTATAGGATTTTTGCCCTTTTCTGACTTAGTTTCTACTTTTATTTCTGTAGGCGTTTCTATTATTATATTATGTGAGAATCCTAAAGTAATCTCTAATCGTTGTCCTTTAACAAATACCCTATATCCTACTCCTACTAATTCAAGTTCTTTAGTAAATCCTTTTGTTACTCCAACAAACATATTATGAATCAATGCTCGATAAAGCCCATGTAAAGAATGATCTTCTTTGCTAAAAGTAAAAATTTTTAATTTTATTTCTTGGTTATTCTTCTTTACTTCTAATTGAAGACGTGAAGAAATTCTTTGGCTCAGCTCGCCTAAAGGACCAGATACTATTATCGTATGATTTTTTATTTCTATATATATTCCAAAAGGAATTGATATAGGTCTTTTACCAATTTTAGACATTTTAATATACATGACATATTACTTCTCCTCCAAGGTTTTTTTTTCTTGCGGTTTTTTCTGTCATTATTCCCTTTGAAGTAGATATAATTGCTATACCTAGTCCATTCAATACCCGAGGGAGCTTACTACAAGAGCTATATCTTCTTAAGCCTGGTCTACTAATACGTTTAATAGATTTTATTACTGATGAATGTGAGAGACTATCATATTTTAAAGCAATTTTTATTTGTGGATAATCATTCTCTTCAAATTTATAATTTGAAATAAACCCTTGATAAAACAATATCTTAGTAATCTCTTTTTTTAATTTTGAAGAAGGAATTTGTACTACACGATGTCCTGCACTTAATGCGTTTCTTATACGTGTTAAATAATCAGAGATAGTATCAGTGTTCATATTTTAAATTTACCAGCTAGATTTTTTAACACCAGGAATTAAACCAAAGTTTACAAGGTTCCTAAAAGAAATTCGAGAAACACCAAACTTACGCATATAACCCCTAGAACGTCCTGTTAGTTTACATCTATTTCGCAACCGGACCGGAGATGAATTTTTAGGTAGCTTTTGTAAGGCATCATAATCTCTGGATTTTTTTAGTTCGTTACGCTTTTTCTCGTATTTATTACACAATTTTTTACGTTTAATTTCTCGTGCTTTTATAGATTCTTTAGACATTTTTAAAAGGTAATCCAAGATGTTTCAATAAAGAAAATGCCTCTTTATTGTTTCTAACTGATGTTACAAACGTAATATCCATACCAGAAATTTTTTTAACTTTTTCAATAGATACTTCTGGAAAAATTATTTGTTCCGATATTCCCATCGTATAGTTTCCGTATCCATCAAAACCTTTATTACTAATTCCATTAAAATCTCGTAATCGTGGAAGTGCTATAGTAATAAGACGGTCTAAAAATTCAAACATTCTATCTCTTCTTAAAGTTACTTTAATCCCAATAGGAAGTCCTTTCCGCAATTTAAATCCAGATTCATCTTTCTTAGAAAGACAAATAACAGCCCTTTGTCCAGCTATTATACTTACTTCATCAAGGGCATAATCTATCATTTTTTTATCCTCAAAAAAATCTCCAATACCTTTACTTAAAACAATTTTTTGTAGTTTTGGAATTTGCATGCAAGAAGAATAACTATTTTCTTCTATAAATATTTTAGTTTTTTCTTTATACAAAATTTTTATTCTTGGAGTATAAGTCATTTAAAATGATTTTTTAGTGCTGTGCCTGAGCGCTTTGCTATCCTATGTTTAATTCCATCTATAAATTCAAATGCTATCTTAGTTGGTTTTCCATTTATAGGATCTATAAGTGCTATTTTACTTAAAAAAATAGGAGCTTCTTGTCTAATTGCACCCATACTTTTACAATTAATACCTTTTACTATTGCTTTATTATATTTAGGAAATATCCTAATTACCTTTCCTTTAACTCCTTTATATTGTCCACTTAAAACAATGACTTTGTCTCCTACTTTAATTTTTAGCATTTAAATAACTTCAGATGCTAATGAAATAATTTTCATGTATTGTCTATCTCTTAATTCTCTCGGCACCGGCCCAAATATACGAGTGCCTTTAACTTCTCCTGAATTATTAATAAGAACACAAGCATTTTCATCAAACGATAAATAAGATCCATCTTTACGACGTATCTTATTCTTTGTACGAACAATAACTGCCTGAGATATTTCTCCTTTTTTAATATTTCCTGATGGAATAGCTTCTTTTACTGATACTACTATGCGATCCCCTACAATCGCATAACGTTTCCTTCCACCACCTAAAATACGTATCAGCAACACTTCTCTTGCGCCAGTGTTATCAGCTACTTTAAGTATAGATTCTTGTTGTAACATTTTATTTAACTTTTTCTATTATACCTATTAATCTCCAACGCTTACTTTTGCTTAGGGGCCGTGTTTCCATTAATTGAACTAAGTCTCCTATATTACAAATATTATTTTCATCGTGAGCTATATATTTTTTAGTTATAGAAATAGGTTTCATATAAGTAGAATGTTTTACACGTTTAGTTTCGGATACAATAATAGTTTTATTCATTTTATTACTTGTCACTAACCCAATTTTTTCTTTTCTTAATTTTCTTTTCATATTAATTAGAAATATAAGAATTATAAAAATTATAAATAAATTACATTTTAAAACGTATAATCATTAGATATGATAAATGTAGTTTTTATAGGTAATTTTTGAGCCGCTAAACGTAAAGCTTCTTTTGCATTGTCTAAAGTAATATCACTACTCAACTCAAATAAAACACGACCAGGTTTTATAATAGCTACCCATAATTCTACTATACCTTTTCCTTTTCCCATCCTTACTTCTTGAGGCTTTCTTGTAAGTGGTTTATCTGGAAAGATATTAATCCACAATTGACCTTCTCGTTTAATATATCGAGTAGCAGCAATTCGAGCTGCTTCAATTTGACGCGCGGTAATAAAATTTGCTTCTAGACTTTTTAAGCCAAAAGTACCAAAAGAAAGTTTATTTCCTCTCGTAGCATTGCCCTTTATACGCCCTTTTTGTTCTTTTTTATATTTAGTTTTTTTAGGTTGTAACATTTTTATAAATCTTATTTTTCTTTCTTTTTTTAATAAAACCTAACATAGAGAACATAGAAAATAAGTTTTTACGTTTTTGGTAGATCTCTCCTTTCATAATCCATACTTTTATCCCAATTATTCCGTAAGTAGTATTTGCTTCTGAAAATGCATAATCTATATCAGCTCTAAGAGTAGATAAAGGAATACTACCTTCTTTATAAGATTCGGTTCTTGCCATTTCGGCACCATTAATACGACCAGAAACTTGTACTTTTATTCCTTCAGCATCCATTCTAAAATAAGCGTCATTAATAATATTTTTTATAGCTTTTTTATAGAAAATTCTATTAGAAATCTGATTTGCCAAATTATTTGCCAATAAAAGTGCATCTAAAGTTTTATGATGTATTTCGAATATGTTGATTTGAATTTCTTTATTTGTTATTTGTTTTAATATTTTTATCATTTCATCCACCTGTTTTCCTCCTTTTCCAATAATAATCCCAGGACGAGAAGTTGTAATCGTTACAGTAATAAATTTAAGTGTCCGTTCTATATATATTCTTGATAAAATTGCCTTTGAAAAATTTTCTTCAATATATTTTCGTATTTCATAGTCTTCCTTTATTCTATCTCCGTAATTTTTCCCTCCAAACCAATTAGAATACCAACCTCTTATAAAGCCTAGTCGGTTAGAAATTGGATTTACTTTATGTCCCATATATTTTTCTGCAAAGTAATATTTATATGAGAAGAGTGTTTTTTTATTCTATGGCTTCTTCCTTGAGGTGCAGGTTGGATTCTTTTAATAATACGTGCTCCATCTACTTTAATTTCTTTAATATATAAATCATACTCATTACTATTTTTATTCTTATTTTTCCAATTATAAATAGTAGATAACAGAATCTTACTTAAAATAATACATATCTTTCTTCTATTATTATATTTTAATACTGACAAAGCTTTTATTACGTCCATATTACGAATCAAATTAGCTACAATTCTTATTTTTCTACAAGAAATTCTTATGTTTCTTAATCTAGAAAAAACAATATGCTTCCTAAGTTCTTTCTTCTTTTCAGCGGTTATTCTTTTCCTTCTTCCCATAATTAATTATTCTTTTTCTTCTTAGACGAAGAATGTCTACTAAATGACCTAGTTGGAGAAAACTCACCTAATTTATGACCTACCATATTTTCTGTTATATATACATGAATAAATTTCCTACCGTTATGTACGGCTATAGTAAATCCAACAAAATCAGGCGAAATTGTAGAAGATCTAGACCATGTCTTTATGATAACTTTTTTAGAGGGATTTTCTAGTATTTTTTTATACAATTTATAATATATATATGGTCCTTTTTTTAATGAACGTGGCATAATTAATTTTTAATTTGTCTTTTTTTTGTTTGAACAGTCTTATATCCATGGGCAAGAATTCCTTTTCGAGTCCTAGGAAGACCTCCTGAAGCTTTTCCTTCTCCTCCACCCATCGGATGATCTATTGGGTTCATTGCGACAGCTCTGGTCCTAGGTCTTTTTCCCAACCAACGATTTCTACCAGCCTTGCCATATACTACAAACTGTCGATCAGAGTTAGATATTGAACCTATCGTTGCTCTGCAATGATTTAGAAGAATACGAATTTTACCTGATGGTAACTTAATAGTTGCATACTTTTCTTCTCTTGCAACTAATTGAACATAAGACCCAGCACTACGAGCTAGTTTTCCACCTTGTCCTGGTTGTATTTCTACACATGAAATAATTGTTCCTAAAGTGATTTTATTTAAATATGTAGAATTACCAATATCTTGAGGAATATCTGTACCAGAAATTATCTGTTTCCCTATCTTTATACCTTTCTGTGACAGAATGTAACGTTTTTCCCCATCAATATAATAAAGCAAAGAAATAAAAGAAGAACGATTAGGATCATATTCTATCGTTTTTACAATTGCAGGAATATCTAATTTATCTCTTTTAAAATCTATACTACGATATTTTCTTTTATGACCTCCACCTATATACCGCATAGTCATTTTCCCTACGTTATTTCTACCTCCAGAAAAGGCTTTTCCTTTTGTTAGTGATTTTTCTGGAATAGATTTGGTTTTAATATTAATAGTATTTGCTATTCTAAATCTCTGACAAGGAGTTTTAGGTTTATATTTTAGTAATGACATTATAAAAATTTATTATTCTTCTAGAAATTGACCTTGTTTTAATTCTATTAAAACTTTTTTTATTTTTCTATATTTACTATAATTAGTATTACTGTTTTTTTTACGCATCTTTTTAATAAGAAAAATCATTGTTCTAGCTGTTTTAACAGTTACATTAAAACGTTTTTCTATCTCCTTTTTTATATTTAATTTATTTGCTTTATAATGAAAAATACATATATATTTATATTTTACTTCTCTTACTGAAAAATCTCTTTCAGTTATTATTGATTTTATGAAATAATTCATTGTGAATTAATTTTTTGTTGTATAAGTTCTATAGAGCTTGTAAAAAAAAATAACATTGAGGAATTAAGTAAATCTAAATTATTTAATTCATTTATAGTTGTTACTTTTTTTGCACTTAAATTTCTAGAAGATAGATAGAAACTTTTATTTGATTCCGATAGGATAAATAATGTTCGTTTATTTTCTGCGTTGAAAACCCGCAATATATTGACAATTTTTTTTGTATTTGGTCTTTGAAAGACCAAATCTTCTATAACTGTTAAAGAGTTCTCCTTCAATTTTTGACTAAGTATAGACTTTTTAGCTAAGGTTTTTATAGATTTATTTAATTTGTGATTATATCTTTTAACTTTTGGACCAAATATTCTCGCACCTCCCCTAAAAATAGGATTTTTAATATCTCCTTTTCTAGATTGTCCTGTTCCTTTTTGCCGATGTATTTTTCTGGTACTTCCTGATAAACCACTTCTTTCTTTAGTCTTATGCTTTCCTTGACGCTGTGCAGATAGGAATCTTTTAATTTCAAGATATACTATTTGTTTATGTAACTTTATATCAAATATAGAAGGATCTAAGTAAATTGTTTTATCTGTTAGATTACCATTTAAATCAAAAACTGAAATTATCATTTTCTTATTAAGACATATCCATTATTATGACCTGGTACAGATCCTTTTACAAGTAAAATATTTTTTTCAATATCTATTTTTAATAGTTTGAGATTATGTATAGTAATATTTCTTCCTCCCATTCTTCCACTCATCAACATTCCTTTAAAGACTCTTGATGGATCTGATCCTGCCCCAATAGAGCCAGGAGCTCTTAATCTGTTGTGTTGTCCATGGGAGCTTTGTCCTACGCCTGAAAACCCATGACGCTTTACTACCCCTTGAAATCCTTTACCTTTCGACACTGACGTAATATTTACTAGATCTCCTTCAGAAAATATATTTACATCTACATATTGACCAACTTTAAAATTAGACGGAATATTATACCTAAATTCTGCAAGTTTCCTTTTAGGAGAGACACTAACTTTTTTAAAGTGTCCTAGTAGAGGTTTAGATGTTTTTTTTTTATTTTTATCTTCAAATCCTAGTTGAATAGAGGCATTACCATCTCTTTCAAGATTTTTTATTTGTAGAATAACACAAGGACCAGCTTGAATGATTGTACATGGAATATGCTTACCATTTTGGTCAAAAATATTTGTCATTCCAATTTTTCTACCTATAAGACCTGACATATAATTATTATATTTTTATCTCTACCTCTACTCCACTAGAAATCTCTAATTTCATAAGCACATCAATTGTTCTTTGACAAGAGCTGTAAATATCAATAAGTCTCTTATGAGAAAGTAATTCATATTGATCTCTAGATTTCTTATTAACGTGAGGAGATCTCAAAACAGTAAAAATTTTTCTTCTCGTAGGAAGACAAATAGGGCCATTTACGATAGCTCCAGTAGTTTTAATAGACCTTACTATCTTATCTGCAGAATTATCTAATAGATAATTATCATAAGACTTAAGTTTTATTCTTATTTTATAGAAAATTGTTTTTATCATAAATCTATTTCCTTTTAGAAATTATTTCTTCTGCAATATGATGTGGAGCAGCCTGATAATGAGAAAATTCCATGATTGCTGTGGCCCTTCCTGATGATAAAGTTCTTAAAGTGGTAACGTACCCAAACATTTCAGATAATGGAACTTTAGCCTTAATAACTTTTGCATTATTACGATCTTCCATACCTGAAACTTCTCCTCGACGCCTATTAATGTCGCTTACAATATCACCCATATTTTCTTCTGAAGTTATTACCTCTAGTTTCATAATTGGCTCAAGAATAATAGGTTTAGCATTTTTTGAGGCTTCTTTAAAGCCAATTTTAGCTGCTACTTCAAATGAAAGTTGGTCTGAATCAACAGGGTGATAAGAACCATCGATCAAAGTTATTTTTATTGCATCTACTTCGTAATTAGCAAGAGGACCGCTTTTCATAGCCTCTTTAAATCCTTTTTCTATTGAACCAATGAATTCTTTAGGGATATTTCCTCCTTTTACTTCATTAACAAACTCTAATCCTGTTTTTCCCCCTTTTAAAGGCTCAATTATAAAAATAATATCAGCAAATTTTCCACGTCCTCCAGTTTGTTTTTTATACACTTCTCGATGCTTATAATTTGCAGTAAGAGCTTCTTTGTATTCAACTAGAGGCTCTCCTTGAATAACCTCCACTTTAAATTCTCTTTTCATTCTATCTATTATTATTTCAAGATGAAGTTCACCCATTCCAGATAAAATTGTTTGACCGCTGGTTGAATCAGTACGAAGTTGAAGAGTAGGATCTTCTTCAACAAGCTTAGAAAGGGCAATACCCATTTTATCTATATCGGCTTTATATTTAGGTTCTAAAGCTAAACCAATAACGGGCTCAGGGAAAGAAATATTTTCAAGTACAATTGGATTTTTTTCGTCACATAGAGTATCTCCAGTTTTTATATCCTTAAATCCTACTGCCGCCCCTATATCTCCCGCTTGAATACAATTAATTGGATATTGTTTATTCGCATGCATTTGATAAATACGAGAAATTCGTTCTTTACTATCTGTTCTCGTGTTTAGAATATATGATCCAGCATTCAATTTACCTGAATAAACTCTAAAAAAAGCTAAACGACCTACGAATGGATCAGTAGAAATTTTAAACGCTAGCGCTGAAAATGGTTCGTGCTCTGAAGGTTTTCTTTTTTCTTGATATCCAGTTTTTGGATTTCTTCCTATTATATCTTCAACATCTAAGGGTGATGGAAGATAACGACAAACAGCATCTAACATTGCCTGTACTCCTTTATTTTTAAAAGATGATCCACAAAACATTGGGATGACGTCCATTTTTATAGTAGCTTTTCTTAAAGTTTCGATAAGCTCATTTTCAGTAATAGAAATTGGATCATCAAAAAACTTTTCAAGTATCAAATCATCATATCCAGCTAAGACTTCAATTAATCTTCTTCTATATTCCTCAACAATGCCTTCTAAATCTTTTGGAATAGAAACTCCTTTATAAGACATTCCATAATTATTTTCATCCCATATTATTGCTTTATTAGAAATAATATCTACTACTCCTTTGAAATCTTCTTCACTTCCTATAGGAACCTGTAATATTAATGGAATAATTCCTAATTTATTTTTTACTTCATTACAAACATTAAAAAAGTCAGCTCCTTGACGATCCATTTTATTTACAAAGCCTATACGGGGTATACGATATTTATCAGCTTGTCTACTAACTGTTTCTGATTGAGGCTCTACGCCATCTACAGCACTAAATAAAATTACCATTCCATCTAATATACGTAAAGAGCGTTCTACTTCAACTGTAAAATCAACATGACCAGGTGTATCAATAAGATTGACTTGATATTTTTTATTACAATACGTCCATTCACACCGTGTAGCTGCAGAAGTTATAGTAATTCCACGTTCTTGTTCTTGAATCATCCAATCCATAGTCGCAGCTCCATCATGGACTTCTCCTATTTTATAAGTCATTCCAGTATAGAAAAGTATGCGTTCTGTAGTAGTAGTTTTTCCTGCATCAATATGAGCAGCTATTCCAATATTTCTAGTATATTTTAGATTCTTTTCCATAATTTAAATGTGAGAAAGCTTTATTTGCTTCTGCCATTTTATGAGTCTCAATACGTTTTTTAACAGCAGCCCCTTCTTCTTTAAAAGCTGAAATTATTTCAGCTGCAAGTTTAGCAGACATGCTTTTTTCATTTCTATTTCTAGCACACTTAATTAGCCATTTCATTGCAAGTGAAACTTTCCTATCGACTTTAATTGGAGTAGGAATTTGAAAAGTAGAACCACCTATCCGACGACTACGGAGTTCTAGATGCGGCATAATATTATTGAGAGCTTGTTTCCAGATTTCCAGTTCGCTTTTTTCAAAATTTTCTTTACTTTCTTTTACTATTTTCATCGCATCGTAAAATATGTTATATGCTAAATATTTTTTTCCATTTATCATCAAATTATTGACAAAACGACTTACCAATATGTCTTTATATTTAGGATCTATAGCTACCTTTTGTAATTGTATATTTGTCATAAGATTTCTTTTTTATTTGGAAATTTAGTTCCATATTTACTTCTTGATTGTTTTCGATCGTTTACTCCCGCAGTATCTAATGCACCACGTAAAATATGATATCGAACACCAGGTAAGTCCTTCACTCTTCCACCTCTAATTAAGACTACAGAATGTTCTTGTAAATTATGACCTTCACCTGGAATATAAGCGTTTATTTCTTTTCCATTAGTCAAACGAACCCGAGCTACTTTCCTCATCGCAGAATTAGGTTTTTTAGGTGTAGTAGTATAAACTCTCAGACAAACACCTCTCCGTTGAGGACAAGACTCAAGAGCTGAAGATTTACTTTTTTTTGATGAAGTCTTTCTTCCCTTTCTAATTAATTGTTGTATTGTTGGCATAATATTTAAAATATAAAAGGTTCTTCTTCTTTTGATTTTATGCCTAAACTATCATAAATATAATTAAAAGTAGAAAGTAATACAGTGCGTTCATTTATAAGAGCTACATTATGTTCAAAATGTGCTGAGAGTTGTTTATCAAGTGTCGTTACTGACCCGTCTTTATGAAATTTAACACGATGTGTTCCTTGATTTACCATCGGTTCTATCGCAAGAACCAATCCTTCTACAAGTTCTTCTCCTAGTCCTTTACGACCATGATTAGGAATAAGAGGATCTTCATGGATATTTTTTCCCAATCCATGTCCAACGAGTTCTCTTACAACTCCATAACCTTTTTCTTCTACATAATTTTGAATATTATAACCAATATCACCTATATAATTTCCTATTTTACAAGAAGATATACCAATATAAAGAGAACGTTTAGTAATTTCCAAAAGCTTTTTAGTGGCAGAGTCTACATCTCCTACGTTAAAAGTATAAGCCATGTCTCCATAATATCCGTTTAATAACACCCCACAATCAATAGACACTATATCTCCTTCATATAAAGGTTTATGATTGGGAATTCCATGCACTACTTGCTCATTACTAGATATACAAATAGTATTAGGAAAATCATAAAGCCCTACAAATGCTGGAATCCCTAAATTATCACGAAGAAATTCTTCAGCCAATTTGTCTAAATATAATGTATCTCTTCCTGGTAAAATTTCTAACGCTAGAAATCCCAGCATTTTAGAAACTAATTGAGAACTCTTCTTAATTAAGACAATTTCTTCTAAATTTTTAATAGTAACCATTTAATTACTTTACTTTTAGTTGCATTAAATCCTCCAACCATTTCAAAATAGTGTAACATACAATATCCTATATAACCTATATAACCTATATAACCTATATAACCTATATAACCTATATAAACATACGTTTATATCCTGTAATATAAATATTACTATTAAATCGTTTAAGGTAATTTTGTACCGTTATTTTTTGATTTTTTATATATTTTTGACATATTAATGTTTTATCATGGGTAAATTTTTTTATTTTACCTTGTACTATTTTTTCTAGTAAATCTTCAGATTTACCAAATCTACGCTCTTGTTCTTTAAGGATTTCTTTTTCTTTTTGAAGCATATTAAATGGAAGCTCTTCTTCATTTAGAGCTATCGGATTCATAGCGACAATCTGCATAGCCAATTCCTTTCCTATTATATTAACTCCTTCAGGGGCAGTTGAAAGACCAACTATCGCTGCTATTTTATTTCCGTGATGTACATATTTTTCTACAAAAAAAGATTCTAATTTTTCAAATATATTTATAGTTATTTTTTCTCCTATTATTGTCATCTTTTCAAGTAAGATTTCTTTTATACTTATGTTTCTAATGGAAGTAGATAAAATTTCATCTTTATCATTACAATTAATTGCTATTTCTGCAATTTCATGAGCAAGCGTTATAAATAAATTATTTTTAGCAACAAAATCAGTCTCACAATTTATGCCAATTATAATTCCTTTTTTATTATTTGAACTTACTTTACTTAATAGTAGTCCTTGAGAAGGATTAGGATTAGGATTAGGATTATGATCAGAACTATTATAAACTTTATTTATACTGTTTTTTCTTAGATACTCAATCGCTTTATCAAAATTACCTTTCACCTCGATAAGAGCTTTCTTACAATCAAAAATTCCAAACCCAGTTTTTTCTCTTAGTTTTATAATATTATTGATATTAGCTTTAGCTTTATACATTTTTTCTTAGTTTTAACCCATCTGAAAGAGACTCATTAATATAATGAAAAATTATTTCAATAGATTTTGAAGAATCGTCGTTAGCTGGAATAGGATATTCAACTTTTCTTGGATCAGAGTTAGTATCAATAACGCCAAATACAGGTATCTTAAGTTTTTTCGCTTCTTTAAGCGCAATGTTTTCACATACAATATCTACTATAAAAATAGCTTCTGGTAAATTACTCAGAGTAGATAATGAACCAACATTTTCTTCAAGTTTCTTCTTAACACGATGAAGAATTAATAATTCTTTTTTAGAAAGAGCTTTATAAGTTCCAGTTTTCTTTTCTATTTCTAATGAATTAAGCTTACAAATTGATTTATGAAAGGTTGTAAAGTTCGTTAACAATCCGCCCAGCCATCTTTCTGTAATATATGGCATATTATATTTTTTTGAAGTTGATTCAACAATAAATTTAGCTTGTTTTTTAGTTGCAATGAATAATATTTTTTTCCCTGAGGCAACAAAATTTTTGAGTAGATTACTATATTTATTTAGTTTTGATATTGTTTTATGAAGATTTATAATATGAATACCTTTTTTTTTACTATATATAAAAGGCTTCATAAATGGACACCATTCACTTGTAGAATGACCCAAGTGAACATTTGCAGTTATTAATTCTTTAATATCTAGCATAGAATTAACGTTTAGAGAATTGAAATTGTTTTCTTGCTTTTTTTCTACCAAATTTTTTACGTTCAACAGATCTTGGATCTCGAGTTAGTAATCCTTTTGATTTTAAAATAGAACGAGATAATGGAGAAACTTCACATAAAGCCCTTGAAATTGCCAAGCGAATTGCTTCTGCCTGACTATTAACTCCTCCACCAAAGATTTTAATTATAAGATCAAATTTACCTGTTTTTTTTGTTAAAAACAATGGTTGTAGTACTTTTTCTTTTAAAATATAAGAGTTGAAATATTGATCTAAATTAATATTATTAATAATAACTTTTCCAATTCCAGGAGATAAATATAAACGTGCGACGGCAGTCTTTCTTTTTCCTATTGTATGTAAAGTTTTAGTTAAAAGCATTAACTAAATGATAATTATAGGTTTTTGCGCTTTATGCAAATGAAAAGACCCAGCATAGAGATAAAGATTTTTGTATATTTTAGACCCCAACTTATTTTTTGGTAGCATTCCTTTAACAGAGTGCTCAAAAATTTTACAAGGATTACTTACCCATTGATTATTAATACTTCTGAATCGTTGTCCTCCCGAAAAACCTGTATATCTAATATATTTTCTTTTCTTCCAATTATTTCCCTTAACACTTATTTTATCAATATTTATTACTATTACATAGTCTCCGCAGTTTATATGCGAGGTAAATAATATTTTATGTTTTCCTCTTAAGATTTGAGAAACGAAAGAAGCAAGTCTACCAAGACTTTTGTTTGTTGCATCGATTAGTACCCATTTTCTTTCTAAGAAGACTTTTCTGCCTGAAATTGTTTTATAACTTAAACTATTCACTATCTTAAAAGTAACAATAATATATAATATATAATATATAAAAATAACTAATGACTAATAATAGTATTACACTATTTACATTTTCTGACAGAATAAAAACATATAATAATCTATGGCATTATGATTGTAAAAATTAGAATTACTTTTTTTTTAAAAAATGAATAAAATTATTGGTATAGATTTAGGAACTACTAATTCCTGCGTAGCCGTAATGGAGGGAAATGATCCAACAGTAATTCCAAATTCTGAAGGAAAACGCACTACACCATCGATGGTCGCCTTTGTAGAAGGAGATGAAATTAAAATAGGAGATCCAGCAAAACGTCAAGCTGTAACTAATGCTCAAAATACTATCTTTTCTATAAAAAGATTTATGGGAACTAAGTTTTCAGAGGTTTCTTATGAAATAAATAGGGTTCCATATAAAGTTGAAAAAGGTCCTAATAATACTCCAAGAGTAAATATAAAAAATAAGTTATATTCTCCACAAGAAATTTCTGCAATGATTTTACAGAAAATGAAAAAAACAGCAGAAGATTATCTAGGTAATGAAGTTAATCGTGCTGTTATAACAGTTCCAGCTTATTTTAATGACGCACAAAGACAAGCTACTAAAGAAGCTGGAGAAATTGCAGGACTAAAAGTAGAGAGAATTATTAATGAGCCAACGTCGGCTGCTTTAGCTTATGGATTAGATAAGAGTAAACAAGACAAGAAAATTGCTGTATATGATTTAGGAGGAGGTACTTTTGATATTTCCATACTTGAATTAGGTGATGGTGTTTTTGAAGTGCTATCAACTAATGGAGACACAAAGCTAGGAGGAGATGATTTCGATGATATTATTATAAATTTTTTAGCAGATAGTTTTAAATCAGAAGAAGGTGTTGATTTACGAGAAGACTCTATGGCACATCAGAGACTAAAGGAGGTTGCAGAAAAAGCTAAAATAGAACTATCATCTAGTATTCAAACTGAGGTTAACTTACCTTATATCACTGCAACAAATTCAGGCCCTAAACATCTTGTAAAAACTATTACAAGAGCAAAATTTGAAAAGCTTTCAGATGAATTAATTCGTCGTACAATGTCGCCTTGTAAAAAGGCTTTGGAAGCAGCTGGACTTATTGTTAAAAATATTGATGAAGTAATCCTAGTAGGAGGAAGTACTAGAATACCTAAAATTCAAGAAGAGGTAGAATTGTTTTTTTGTAAAAAACCGTCAAAAGGGGTAAACCCAGATGAAGTAGTAGCTATAGGAGCAGCTATTCAAGGAGGAGTTCTTATTGGTGACATAAAAGATGTTCTTCTATTAGATGTAACTCCATTATCTCTTGGTATAGAGACTTTAGGCTCAGTATTTACCAAGCTTATCCCAGCAAATACTACTATTCCAACAAAAAAATCTGAAGTTTTTTCTACAGCTGAAGACAACCAATCAGCAGTAACAATACGAGTAGGTCAAGGGGAAAGACCTATGTTTAATAATAATAAAGAAATAGGACGCTTTGATCTTATAGATATTCCTCCAGCTCCTAGAGGAATCCCTAAAATTGAAGTAACTTTTGATATAGATGCAAATGGAATTTTAAATGTATCTGCTAAAAATAAAGAAACTGGAAAAGAACAATCAATACGTATTGAAGCTTCATCAGGGTTAAATCAAAAAGAAATTGAAAAAATGAAGCGTGAAGCTCAAGAAAACGCTGAGAAAGATAAAAAAACAAAAGAAGAAATTGATACCCTTAATGCAGCTGATGCATTAATATTTCAAACAGAAAAACAACTTAAAGATTATGGTGAAAAACTTTCTTCAGAAAATAAGAAAAAAATAGAAAAGAGTTTAAATGATTGTAAAATGGCTTGTAGAGGAAAACAAAGAATAGAAATTGAACGATCAACAAAAGATCTTAATGATGCTTGGCTAGAGGCATCTCAAGAATTATACAACAATTCTCCAAACAATTCTTCTGAATCTGAAAATGTTCAAGACATTGACTTTGAAGAAGTAAAATAATACTAATAAAAATATATAATATGTTTTTTCATAGGAAATTCCTTCAAGGAAGTTATTGGAAATTTTTATTAAACGTATACGATGTAACAAGAATGTTGGTAATTATCTTCTATAATTTGATATATCTCTTCATCAATAATCTATAATCTCACGGCTAAGGCTTGTTGAAAGTATTTATCTTCTAGATAATCATAATCATAATAAGAAATATTTACAATACGTTTATTGATAGCCAAATATAACTACTATATATTTTGCTTGTTTAGTAGCGTAGCTCCTGTAGAAATATTACCCAAAATTATTTTTTCAGCTGCATCCCACCCAATAAGACACATATTTGATCTTTTATTTGATCGGATGTAGTTAATTGTCTTCAGGAATAGACTATGTAGCACCTAAAGATTTTCCAAGCGGGATAATCGTTACCCTAAAAAAGGTACTGAAAATTCTAAAAGCCAACTTGGCTGCTTAATTAACCACATTCTCCGTTTGTTATGATATCTTATTAGTTTTTCTTTTTTCTACTAGTCTATCTACAGCATCAAGAAAATCCTTATCTCAATTAGAGTTTTATTTTTCTAGCAGCTATCAACGATGCTCCACTAAAATCAGATGTTTGACTAGCTAAAAAAAAAGATCTACACTTTTGGCTAATAAAAGTTTTCTAGTTTCAATTAGAAGAACTACTTTTGGAAATTTTACAACCCTATATTGTCTCCAATTTCTTACTTTACAATTTCAAGACCTGTTATTGTCGCGTCTATTTTTTTTCTCTCATAACAATTTTTAGTTTTGTATTTACCAAAGATCAAATAATTGTTACTATTAGATTCTTCTACTTTTTTTACTATACATTAAATAGGAAACTAGCACAAAAAAAAGTTAATACAAATAAATAAGTAATATAAAAGAAGCTTTTTACTTTATACCCTTCTTTATTTTTTAAATAATAAGATAGAATCTTATTCATGCTTATTTTAAAATAATCTAAAATATGCCAAACAAAATAAATGTAACTTTTTTTACTAGAAAAGAAGTACTCTTACATAGATGACATAGATGATTAAAATATTTCTTCTTAATCCATACATTAACAAAAATGTTATGTTTTATTAATATTTTAATAATATACTTTTCCAGTATAAAGGATCTTAAAAAAGAGCTCTTCATTAAGAAATTAAATAATAAAATTATACGATTCATTAAATAATATAATATATATATACGATATTATTTTTATACGTTTATTATACATTTGGGTTTTCAAATCATTATCTTTTTAAGAAGCCTTTTCAACCAAAGTGTTTCTAGGTTATAATATTTTCTTATATGTTTTTGAAAAATATTTATTAAAATATTATCATAATCTATTAATACCCATTGAGCATTTATAAGACCTTCAATATGAAGAGGTTTTTCTCCTATAATTTTCTCTTTTACTGAACTAACAATAGAAGAAACTTGTATTGAAGAATTTGCACTGCAAATTACTATATAATCAAAAAACAGATTTTCTATTTTTGTTAGATTTATAATATGAATATTTGTTCCTTTTATTTTTTCTATACTATTTATAATTCTGTTAAGAACAGAATAATTATCTAATTTCAAGAGAATTTTTTTATATAGATGTCAAATATAAAATATTTTTTATATATATATATGTCAAGATTTTGTCAAATTACAGGAAAAAAACCAGTAATAGGATTTACTGTGTCTCACTCTAATAATAAAACAAAACGTAGATTTGATATTAATTTGTTCAATAAACGGGTTTTTTCTACACAAAAAAGAAAATGGATTAGATTAAAAGTATCGGCAGCAGGGATAAAAATAATAAATTCCATTGGAATACAAAAAGCCCTAAAGAGAATTAGTATTTTTAATATAAACAATGGCAAAAAAAGTAAAAACAAATAGAATACAAATTATTCTTGAGTGCACGGAGCACAAAAAAAGTGGATCACCTGGAATTTCTCGGTATATCTCTAGAAGAAATAAAAAAAATACACCTTTAAAACTTAAAAAGTATAATCCTATTTTAAGAAAACATACTATTCATAAAGAAATTAAATAAAATGATAAAAAATATTCAAAAAAGAACCAGAGTTATACGAATGATTAAATCACAAAAATCAAAGACGTATTTCTTTGAAGAAAAAATTGTTATAGCTGATCATATAAATCGTTTCTTTCAAAGAAAATCTAAATAAGATTTGCTTGCAAGATATTCCATTATAATACCACAATTCTTTATACAAAAAAAAAAGAAGATGGATCATATAGAATAATTTAGAGAACATCTTTATGTTTCAATTTTTAGTAATGATTCATATAAATATTTGACTATATCCTTTTTGCGCCAGCAAAATCTAATTTTATTACCTTATAATATTTAAGTTAAAAGTTAATTGTAACTCTTCTGAATAAGAATATTAAAATTAATATTACAAAACAATTTAATTATTACAAAATAGACAAATGTTAGGGCAATTCAATTGCTTATTTGCTTATATGCTTATATTTGTGTAAGCATAGTAATTATATTGGCTTTTCCTTACATTTTTTATGAGTTTTGGTGTTTTTATTAGCCCAGTTATTATCAATAATAGAACATCATTCTATCTTATATATCTTTAGTACTTTTATTTTATATTATGTCTAATGGCTATTTTGAGAAACTTTTAAAATAAGCAACTTACCATAAATATTATTATTTATCTGATTAAATTTCTATTATTACTCATTTAACTTTATATTATAGGATGTTGATTTTTTTCTACTAAATTATGACTAATTGGTCCTACATTATTGATAAAATACAGAAACATGCTATTTTACTTCTCTTAATAATTTCTGCTGCTATGCTGCTATTATGCTATTACTCCTTCTGATTTATTAAGTATGTTTATTGCAATGATTCCTCTTCTTATTCTTTATGAAATAAGTAATAGTATGCTACTACAATTTTAAATTTATTTAGTTAAATATGTCTATTTCTCTTTCTATTTCTTTATATTTGATATTATCACGTTTATTAACTAATTTTCTTCCTTTTGCTAAAACAATTTTAAGCTTGGCAAAACCTTTCTTATTAATAAATAATTTAGTTGGAATTATCGTAAACCCATATTTTTTAATTTTGCATTCTATTTTTTTTAGTTCTGAACTCTTCATAAGTAATTTTCTGTCTCTACGTGGTGAATAATTTTCAAATGTTGAAACCCATTTATAGTTTGAGATGAACATGTTTATAACATATAGTTCATTATTTTTCAATTTACAAAAACTATCATAAATAGAAACTTTATTTAATCTTATTGATTTAATTTCAGTTCCAAATAGCTGTATACCAGCTATATACGATTCAAAAAAATCGTAATTAAAGTGAGCTTTTCTATTGTGAAATATGATTTCCGTATACAAATCTATATTATAAAGAGATTATTTTTGTTAAATTAATAAAATAAATATTAGGGTTTATGCTAACAGTCTCTAATCTTTCTTTTCAGTTTGGAGGGAAAAATATTTTTGAAAATGTGAGCGTAAAGTTCACTAAGGGAAATTGTTATGGAATTATTGGAGCTAATGGATCAGGAAAATCAACTTTTCTAAAACTAATTTCAGGAGAACAGAAGTATACTTCTGGACAAATATCTTTAGATCCTAACAAGAGATTATCAATACTAAAACAAGATCATCACGTTTTTAATCATTATACTGCACTTGATACAGTTATACTCGGAAATCAAACCCTATACAAGATAAAAAAAGAAATGGAGGCTCTATATGCTAAAAACAATTTTTCAGAACAAGATGGAATTATAGCAGGTGAATTAGAATTAAAATATGAACAAATGGGAGGATGGAATATAGATATTGATGCTGCAACAATACTTTCAAATATTGGTATCTCATCAAAAGAACATAAAAAATTTATGCACGAAATGGATGGAAAACTAAAAGTACGAGTATTACTCGCTCAAGCTCTTTTTGGTAATCCTGATTTATTACTTTTAGATGAACCTACTAATCACCTTGACCCAGAAACTATAAGATGGTTAGAAAATATTTTAGCAAATTATAAAAATACAGTGATTGTTGTTTCTCATGATAGGTCTTTTTTAGATGCGATCTGTACGCATATATGTGATATAGATTTTGGTAAAATAAGATTATTTACAGGAAACTATAGTTTTTATTATCAATCTAGTCAAATTGCTGCCAAACAAAAATCACAAAAAAACAAAAAAATAGAGGAAAAACGCAAAGAGCTTCAAGAATTCATAAGAAAATTCAGTTCTAATCTATCAAAATCAAGACAAGCTACAGCAAGAAAAAAAATGTTAGAAAAAATGAATATAGAAGAAATTAAACCGTCTTCACGACGATATCCTTTTATTATTTTTGAACAAGAACGATCAGCAGGGGATCAAATTTTAGCAATTAAAAACCTTTCCTATTCCTATAATGAAAACCCACTATTTAAAAATATCTACCTAACCTTAAAAAGGGGAGAAAAAATAGCTATATTATCAAAAAATAGCCAAGCAAGCACTACTTTTTACGAAGTTCTATCAGGAAATCTTAACGTTCAAGAAGGTGATTTTACATGGGGGATAACGACGAAGATAACATACTTACCTCTCAACTACGATAAATTTTTTAATATAGATATCAACATAATTGATTGGCTAAGACAGTTTACTTTTAAAGAAGAAGAAAGACAAGAAGAATATATTAGAGATGTTTTAGGTAAAATGTTATTTACTGGAGATGATACTCTTAAAAAAATTAGAATTCTTTCAGGGGGTGAAAAAATGCGTTGTATGTTGTCAAGGATGATGATTATCAAAGCTAATGTTCTTATATTTGATGAACCTACTAATCACCTTGATCTTGAGTCGATTACCGCTTTAAATAATTCATTAATCTCGTTTAAAGGAACGATACTTATTACTTCAAGAGATCAAGAATTGATAAAAACTGTATGCAATCGTTTTCTTGAAATTGGTTCTATGGGAATCATAGAAAAGCAGATAATATAAATTATATGAAAAATCTTAAAGAAATAAGTCTTCAAACGAGACGGGATATTTTAAGGATGATACATAATGCAAAATCAGGACATCCTGGAGGATCTTTAGGAGCTACTGAATATTTTATAGCGCTTTTTTATAAAGTAATGTCTTTTTATACAAAAAAAATAGAAGGAAAAGAAGAGGATATATTTTTTCTATCTAATGGCCATATTTCTGCTGTTTTGTATAGTGTTTTAGCTCGTAAAGGGTATTTTTGCATAGATGAATTAAATAGATTTAGGACAATTAACTCTCGGTTACAAGGACATCCTAGCGTATACGACAAATTACCAGGAATACATGTAGCATCGGGTTCTCTAGGACAAGGTATGTCAGTGGCATTAGGAGCAGCTCAAGCTCAATCAAAAAAAAATTATAATGACTCTTATTTATCGTATAGTTTTCATGGAGACGGCGAACTCGATGAAGGACAAAATTGGGAAGCTATTTTATATGCAGGATCTAAAAAAGTAGATAATTATATTGCTACTATAGATTATAATCACCAACAAATTGATGGAGATATTGATAAAGTGATGCATTTGGGCAATATTAAAATAAAATTTGAATCATTTGGTTGGCAGGTTCTAGAAGAAACTAAAGGAAACTGCATAAGTTCTGTTATAAAAATATTACAAAAGGCTAAAAAAAAAACAAAAAAAGGAAACCCTATTTGTGTAATTTTACATACGGAAATGGGACATGGTGTAGACTTTATGAGTGGTTCTTATCAATGGCATGGAAAATCTCCAAACGATGAAGACCTTAAAAAAGCATTACATCAACTCCCTGAAACTATAGGAGATTATGATAAATGATAGTTATAAAAAAGAGTTAAAAGAAACTAGAGCTGGATTTGGCGAAGCTCTTTTAGAATTAGGAAGAAATAATGAAAAAATAGTTGCTCTTTGCGCTGATTTAACAGGATCACTTTGTATGAAGAAGTTTTCTGAAGAGTTTCCTGAAAGGTTTTTTCAAGTAGGAATTGCAGAGGCTAATATGATTGGAATGGCAGCTGGTTTAGCTATTGGTGGATATATTCCTTTTACTGGTACGTTTGCTAATTTTTCGTCTTCTAGGGTATATGACCAAATTCGTCAGTCTATTGCTTATTCAGAAAAAAATGTTAAAATATGTGCGTCTCATTCTGGAATTAGCTTAGGTGAAGATGGGGCAACACATCAAATATTAGAAGACATAGGAATGATAAAAATGCTTCCTGGATTAATCGTTATTAATACATGTGATTATAGTCAAACATATAAAGCTACATTAGCAATATCTAAGTCCGAAGACCCTACTTATTTAAGATTTGGGAGACCATCAGTTCCAAATTTTACTAAGAACCATGATTTAAAAATTGGTAAAGGTATTTTTTTAACGGAAGGAAATGATGTCAGTATAATTGCAACTGGACATTTAGTATGGGAATCACTTAAAGCATATAAAACCTTAGTAGAAGCAGGAATTACCTGTGACATTATTAATGTTCATACTATTAAACCTCTTGATGAAGAAATTATTCTTAAATCTATTGAAAAAACCGGATGTGTTGTTACTGCTGAAGAGCATAATTTCCTGGGAGGATTAGGTGAAAGTATTGCGCGCATCTTAGTAAATCATCTTCCGAAACCACAAGAATTCATATCAGTCAATGACACTTTCGGAGAAAGTGGAAAACAAATAGAACTTATAAAAAAATATAAAATAGACAAAACTTCTATTGTAAAAAAAGTAAAAAGAGTAATAAAAAGAAAAAAAGTAGAGCTATAAGCCGGATTATGTTTCTAACCTTTATCATTTATCTAGAATAAGAGTTACCACTTATCGCCAAGTGCTTACCTACCGTGTTTTTTTTATAAATTTTACCGGTAAAAATGGCATTTCACAGCACAGAGTTTGCCTGATTTCACTATAGTCTAACTATATTTTCTTTCTGTTGCACTTTTCCTCATTTCACAATGGATGGGTATTACCCATTGTGCTATTCTTCGTGTCCGGACTTTCCTCATTTATCGTTGAATGATAAAATGTAATAAAGTGTTCTACTTTATAAATAGTTTTAAATTTTTGTGCCCACGACTGGAATCGAACCAGCATTCTTAATACTACCTCCTCAAGATAGCGTGTCTACCAATTTCACCACATGGACCTATATAATACTTTCTAATCTACAATTATTTTTATATAGGTGAATGGATATATGATTAATTTAAATAATTAATCTATTGTTCTTACTTCTTTTTTTAATATAGTAAGCTATTATGAATTTAGCACTAATTGGTTATGGTAGAATGGGTAAAACTATTGAGAGAATAGCCTTAAATCGTAAACATAATATTTTGCTTAAAAGTAAATATTGCCCAACATATAAAGATCTTAAAAATGTGGAAGTTGCAATAGAATTTAGTCAACCAGAATTTGCGTTTGCAAATATCAAAATTTCTTTGGAAGAGAACGTTTCAGTTATTTCTGGCACTACTGGATGGTTATTTAAAATGGAAGAAATTAAAACGATTTGCTTAAGAAATTCAGGTACTTTTTTATATGCATCCAACTTTAGTATTGGGGTTAATCTATTTATTGCAATAAACAGAAAGTTCGCTGAGCTTATTAATTCTTATAAAGAAGAATATGAAGTAGAAATAGAAGAAATACACCATGTAAATAAAAAAGATATTCCAAGCGGAACAGCCATAAGCTTAGCAAAATCTCTAATAAAAGAAGGTATAGCTAAAAAATGGGTTTTGGTAAAAAAAAACCAATACCAACTATTAATAAATTCAAAACGTTTTAAAAATATACCAGGAATACATGTAGTAAAATATCAATCATTTATAGAAAGTATGATTTTTAAGCATACAGCTTTTAACAGAGAAGGGTTTGCGCTAGGAGCTGTTATAGTTGCAGAATGGATAAGCTATAAAAAAGGAATTTTTACTATGAAAGATATACTAGAGATAGATAGATAGATTAGCTATGAATTTTATTACCATAATGTATAACCTATTTATTCTATTTATTTATTTTATAGGGACGGGACTTGCGTATTTATAGGAAAGCTGGACATAAGTTTTGGTAAGCTTTATTTTCTATACATAATACTACTTGGTGGCTAAGATTATTTTTCTACCTGTTAAATCAGACATAATGGATGGATTATTTTGGGTAGAGTTTATATTATATTTTTACAAAGAAAAACTCCTCGTCCTAATCACATTAGGATATTCCTTTCATAATCTAAATAAAAATACTGTAATATTATTGCTTCAAATATTAGCTATTGTATACAATAGGGATTTTATTATCCCTAGCTCTTTTAGGGAAGAACTAAGAACTTTATTAATTGGAGATTTTATTTTTGTTAGTAAAGTTCATTACGTGTGATGTATTTCTATTAGTATCCTAGGATTTCCTCTTTTTTAAAATAAATAGAATAAATAGAATAAATAGAATAAATAGAATAAATAGAATAAATAGAATAAATAGAATAAATAGAATATAGGAGTTTGGGTTCGATCTTCTTCTAAAAAAGACTCATTTATTTTATCTAAGACTCCATCTCAAAAAGTGGATTAGTTGGATTAATCAATCCCGTTGATTATAAAGAATTATATATCGATTGAAAATTGTTGCATAGCAATATCTGTATATAGGTTAGAAATTAAAGATGGAAAATTACACTTTAATACAATAAAATCAATAAAATAACTTAAAAACAGTTTACCCATATTGTAAAAACAAAAGAAACCCTTTAAATCTAACTCTATCATATTTCTTAAATATTAAGAAAAAAATAACAAGAAATTTTCTGAAGAATATGCTAAAAAATTAAATACATATGAAACTATAAGTTTTACAATAAATTATTTATACAAATAAAGACTATAATATTTATCCTAAATAAATGTAAACAAATTGGAATATTGATAATTACGGACGATTATATGTTCCAAAAAGTAGATATTATTTATATCTCATTAAAACCATTATAAAATAAAAAGATGTCATTCGTCATTAACTAAACATGGTAAAAAATCTTTCTAAATGGAAAATAAACTAAATATAAATATTCTATAAATACTAATTATTGTTTTATGTTAGGAGATAACATACATAATTATTTATGATTGCATATTTTTTAGATTCTTTACGGAAGATCATATTATAGAAAGCCAATATTTACTTTTATTAGTATTGATTGGGATAGAGAAAAATATCTTATATTTATTTATAATGTAAATTACGTTGTAATCTTATTATGACCTTCATTGATTAATGCATACTATTTTATAAAAATGTTTACTTTAGCTTAGTGAAAAAAATAATATCAACAACAAATTATCCTATTTTTTTTGGAAAAAGATCATACAATAAATTAAAAATATATCTATATAAAACTAATAGATCAAAGTTATTTATTTTATGTGACATAAACACACATAAATTATGTTTAAAACATTTACAAAAAAATGTGTCTTTTTTAAGAAAATCTCAAGTTATATGTCTGTTTTCTGGAGAAAAAGTTAAAAATATAGATAGTTCCCTCTATATTTGGAGATCTCTATCGTCGTATAAAGCTGATAGAAATAGCCTACTTGTAAATATAGGGGGAGGAGTTATTAATGATATAGGAGGATTTTCTGCTACTCTCTATAAAAGAGGTTTTGATTTTATTTCAGTTCCAACCTCTCTATTATCTATGGTAGATGCTTCAATAGGAGGAAAAACTGGAATAGATTTAGATCATATTAAAAATGAAATTGGAATTTTTAGCTTTCCAAAAATTATTATTATAGATTTTCATTATTTGCAATCATTATGTTATAGGGAAATAATAGCAGGAAAAGCAGAAATGTTAAAACATGGATTGATTTATGATAAAAATCTATGGATAAAACTTAAAAATAAGTATATAAAAAAACCCCATATATGGAATACAGAAATCTTTACATCTATAACAATAAAACAAGATATTGTTAAAAAAGATCCTTATGAAATAAAAGGCTTACGAAAGGTTCTTAATTTTGGACATTCTATCGGACATGGAATAGAAAGTTCTTTTCTCATAGATAATTTTTCTTTTTTACATGGAGAAGCTATAGCAATAGGAATGATTTGTGAAGCATGGATATCTTACCTCTTTAATAAGCTTCCTATATCACAATACGAAGATATCAAACAAACTATTTTAGATAATTATAGTTTTCCCATCATTAAAACTTATGTAATACAAAAAATTATTAATCATATACAACATGACAAGAAAAATATAAAAGGATATATAAGATTTTCCTTATTAAAATTAATTGGTAATTGTAGTTTTGATCATAAAATTTCTATGGAAAGCATTAAAAATGCAATTTGCTTAATAAGAAAATATAAATTTTAATATGGGTGAAAAACTTATAACAATTAATATTGAAAATGAGATGAAAACATCATACATAGATTATTCTATGTCCGTTATAATTTCAAGAGCCTTGCCTGATGTTAGAGATGGATTAAAGCCTGTGCATAGACGTGTTCTTTTTTGCATGTATGAGCTTGGTATGATATTCAATAGACCATATAAAAAATCAGCTAGAGTAGTTGGTGAAGTTCTTGCTAAGTACCACCCACATGGCGATAGCTCTGTTTATGACTCCATAGTAAGAATGGCGCAAGAATGGTCTTTACGTTATTTATTGATAGATGGACAAGGTAATTTTGGTTCTGTAGATGGAGATTCTGCGGCCGCTATGAGATATACAGAAGTCCGTTTGCAAAAAATCTCCTACGAAATGCTCACTGATCTTGAAAAAAACACGGTAAAAACTCAATTTAATTTTGATGAATCTTTAGAAGAGCCATCTGTTCTTCCTACTAGAATTCCAAATCTTTTAATGAATGGATCATCAGGGATTGCTGTTGGAATGGCTACTAATATGGCTCCTCATAATTTAGGAGAATGCATAGATGCTATTTGTGCTTATATAGATAATCCTGAAATTAATGTTGATGATTTTATAAAATATATAAAAGCTCCAGACTTTCCTACAGGAGGCATTATTTATGGAATAGAAGGAATCAAGGAAGCTTTTCGAACTGGAAAAGGCAGAATAATTTTACGTGCTAAAATTAGATTAGAAGAAATAAACAAAAGAAATTGTATTATTGTAGATGAAATACCATATCAAATTAATAAAGCAGAAATGCTTTCTAAAACTTTTGAATTAATTAAAGAAGGTAAATTAGAAGGAGTCTTAAATATTCGTGATGAATCTAATCGAAAAGGAATTCGTATTGTTTATATTTTAAAACAAGATTCTCCACCAAATATCATACTTAATAATTTGTTTAAAAAAACACTGTTACAAACATCATTTAATATAAATAATATTGCTCTAGTAAATAGACAACCACTTCAGCTTAACTTAAAAAGTTTAATTAAATATTTTTTAGATCATAGATATGAGGTTGTTATTCGTAGGACTCAATTTGAACTACAAAAAGCAAAAGATCGGTGTCATCTTTTGGATGGATTATTAGTGGCATTATCTAATCTAGATATAGTAATTTCTTATATTAAAAACTCTAAAACACCTGATAAAGCCAGTGAAGAACTTGTAAAAAAATTTAAATTATCTGAAAAACAGACTCGTGCTATTTTAGATATACGCCTTCAACGCTTAACAGGATTGGAGCATGAAAAAATAAAAGATGAAGTTGATGATCTTTCTAAGTCAATAAAAAAAAATCAAGAAATCCTCGAACACAAGGAACTTAGCATGAAAATAATAAAAGACGAATTATTAGAAATAAAGAAAAAATATTCAGATAATCGTAGGACATTAATTGAATTTTTTGGGAAAGAAGTAACTATAGAAGATTTAATTTACGATGAACATATGGTCTTAACTATCTCTCAAAATGGATATATAAAACGTACTCCTCTTTCAGAATATAAAAGACAATTGAGAGGAGGTATAGGAAATAGAGGAGCAAGCACAAAGCATGAAGATTTTCTTGAACATATACTTGTAGCAACAAACCATCAATATATACTGTTTTTTACAAAGAAAGGTAAATGTTATTGCAAGCGTGTTTATGAGGTTCCTGAAAGATCTAAAAAATCTAAAGGCAGATTTATACAAAACTTGATTAAAATTCTCTCAGATGATAAGGTGCAAGCCTATATATTAGGAAACATTAAGGATTCTAAATATATCGAAAAACATTATGTTGTAATGGTAACAGAGAATGGAAATATAAAAAAAACACGCTTAGCACAGTATTCTAAACCTAGAAGACATGGAATAAAAGCAATTACCATTAGAACAGGAGATGAGCTTTTAGAAGCGAAACTAACTAACGGACAATGTGAAATTATTTTAGCTATTAAAAGTGGTAAAGCTATTAGATTTTCAGAAGAAAAAGTTCGTCCAATGGGTCGTCTTGCTATTGGAGTAGTAGGAATAAACCTTATAGAAAAAAATGATAAAGTTATAGGTATGGTATGCATAGAAAAAGAAATGAAAGAGGATATTTTAGTAGTTTCAGAAAATGGATATGGAAAAAGATCCTTATTAGATGACTACAGAATAACTAATAGATATTGTAAAGGAGTAAAAACCTTTAATATTACTAGGAAAACAGGAAATTTAATTGCTATTAAAAATGTAATAGATACTAATGATATTATCATAATTAATAAATCTGGTTTTACAATAAGATTATCTGTGTCAGATATACGAATTATGGGAAGAGCAACGCAAGGAGTTAAACTGATCAACTTGAAAAAAGGAGATTCAATTGCTGCTGTTGAAACAATTAAGACATTTTAAACTAAATAATCATATTAATTGGATCTTCTAAATATTTTTTAATACTTTGTAAATAAAAACTACCAATAACGCCATCTACTACACGATGGTCACATGCTAAACTTAGCTTCATAATATTTCCTGAAACAACTAAACCATTAGTTATAATAGGTTTTTCTAATATTGCGCCAACAGAGAGAATACAAGAATTTGGTTGATTGATAATAGAAGTAAAACTTTCTATACCAAACATACCTAAATTAGATATTGTAAAAGTACTTCCTTCCATTTCTTCCTGATAAATTTTACGATCTCTAGCTTTTCTAGATTTTTCTTTAACTTCTAAAGAAATTTGTCTAAGAGATTTTTTATCTACATCTCTAATTACAGGAACAAGTAAACCATCTTCTACAGCTATAGCTACTCCAATGTTAATATCTCTATGATAGATAGTTTTATCTTCTTTCCATGAAGAATTAATTTTTGGATTGTCCTTTAATGACAAGGCAGCTGCTTTAATAATGATATCATTAAAAGATATTTTATCTTCTTCTTTTAAATTTTTATTTATGATTGATCTAGATTTAATAGAATTTTTCATATCAATATCAATCATCAAGTAATAATGAGGAGCATTAAACTTAGATTCTGATAATCTTTTTGCAATTACTTTTCTTATTGATGAGTTAATTACTTCATTTGCAGTTCTGCTAGAAGTAGTATCATTATTTTTTTTAGTAAATTCTATTTGATATTTTTCTATATCTCGTTTAATAATTCGTCCATTTGTTCCACTTCCTTTAATATCTTCTAAAGAAATTGACTTTTGTTTTGCCATTATTTTTGCTAATGGAGAAATAAGTAATCTTTCATTTTTTGTTGGAATAGTAGTATCATTTTTTGTTTCATTAGTAGTAGTAGTAGTAGTTTCATATAGAGAAAGTATGTTATTTACATCTATTTTTGTACTTTCTCCTATAATAGCGAGAATACTATTTACTTTTGCAGTTTTTCCTTCTGGAACCCCTAAATACAATAGATAGCCATTAAATTCAGATTCAAATTCTTGTATTGCTTTATCAGTTTCTATTTCAGCTAAAAGATCTCCTTCTGAAATCTTTTCACCAACTTTTTTATGCCATTTTATTACAGTCCCCTCTTCCATTGTATCGCTTAATCGGGGCATAGTGATAAGTTCTGCCATTTTAATAAAATAAAATATTTTATACTTTTCCCCAAAAAGGATAATGATCAGTATCATACACCATATTATACAGGTTTTCTATTGGTGGAAAATCAGATTTTTCTGCATATTCTATACATTCCTCTATACTATTTTTAACTTCTTCTTCTATTACTTTTAATGTTTCTTCATTGGCCCATTTATTATGTAATAAATGTTTTTTTACGAATAGAATAGGATCATTTTTTTTATATTTTTCTATTTCTTCTTTATTTCGATACGGTTCAGCGTCTGACATAGAATGACCTCTAAATCTATATGTTTTAAGTTCTAAAAAAGTTGGACCTTTTCCATTCCTAGCACGCTCCAACGCTTCATGCGTAGCTTCAGCTATTTTTACTGGATTCATTCCATCTACAGGATAAGATGGTATATTATAAGAACTACCTATTTTATAGAGATCTGTCAAAGAAGAACTCCTTGCTACAGAAGTTCCCATAGCGTATAAATTATTTTCGCATATAAAAATAACTGGAAGTTTCCAAAGAATAGCTAAATTTAAGCTTTCATGTATGGAACCTTGACGAACTGCACCATCTCCCATTAAAGTAATAGTTACTGCATTCTTATCAAAATATTTATCTGCGAAAGCAATTCCAACGCCTAAAGGAATTTGCCCTCCTACAATTCCATGTCCTCCATAAAACCGATGTTCTTTACTAAAAATATGCATAGAACCACCCATTCCGCATGAAGTGCCTGTAATTTTACCATACAATTCAGCCATTATTTTTTTAGGATCTACTCCAATTGACATTGGTAATATATGACACCTATATCCAGTGATCATATTATCTTTACTCATATCCATTACATGCGATAATCCTGCAGGAATAGCTTCTTGTCCTGAATATAGATGTAAAAACCCTCTTATTTTTTGTTTAATATATAAAGAACGACACTTCTCTTCGAATTTTCTCCAATAAATCATATTGTGATACCATTTAAAATAAATTTTCTTTGTTATTTCTTTCATACACATAAAATATATAAAAAAATAGGGTTTTAAGGTTTTTCTTTAAAAGATGTTTAATATTATATAAGTTTTTAATGTTATTTTAAATAAAATACTAATAACCAAGTTAATTATCCAAATAATTTTATTATCAGCATTGATAAGAATGATAATTTCTTCTTTCTCAAATATACTTAATTTATATTCTTTAAATAGTTTACTTATTTTTTTTATATCTTCTAAAGAAGTAGAGAAAAATTCTCCCTTTTTCCAATTTCTCAAATATATAGGCCAAGATATTATAGTAAAATCAATAGAAATCAGAGCATTTTGATCCATAAAATCATTAACTTCAAAAGTAAGTTTAAAAAGATATCTTTTATACTTTTCCTGTTGGTAATTAACGACAAAACGTCTTCTATCGTATAGTAATCTATATCGATTAGAATAGATATGTTTTCCAGATGAAGTATGTAAAAATCTCTCTATATCAAGTAGATTCCAAAAACCATACGGAACAAACAATCTATATAAAAACCCAATAAGTGGTCTTATTTTTTTTAATTTACTTACATTTATTTCCCAATAAAAAGTAAGATTCACAAAACTTATAGTTATTATTTTAAATATAATACTAATTGATTGCTGAGTAAGTTTGTAATCATTTCTTACAAAAAAAATAGTTTTAGAATTTCTGTCATAAAAATTAGTAATAAGATCATTACGAATAGAATTTCGTAAATACCTATAATCTTTATTACTTATATCTTCTCTCCACCAAATATTATTAATATTAGCATATTGCAATATTTTTGTTTTAGTGAATGGCAATAAAGGTCGCACCAAATATTTAGATTTTTCAGGTATACTTACTAATCCTTTTAAATTAGAAGAACGAAATAAATTAATAAAAAAAGTTTCTATTGTATCGTCTAAATGATGACCTAAAATTATATAAGTTGCGTCTATATCTTTTAAAACCCTAAAAAACCATCCATAACGTAAATTTCGTGCAGCCATTTGTATAGATTTTTTTGTTTTTATACTATAGGATATAGTTTTAAACTTTTTCTTGTAGAAAGATATTTTTTGATGTTTACAAAAATCTTTAATAAAACATTCATCTTCCTTTGAATTATTAATTCTCAATTGAAAATTTGCATGCACTACACTTATATATAATTTTGTATATTTTAAAATTTCTAGCAAAACCATACTATCTAATCCACCACTTACTGCAAGTAAGATATGTGCTCTTAAAGGGAGAATGTTATTTAAATGTCTGAATAACTCCATATTTATAAGGATTAATAGATAATTTATTATGAATAATAAAAGCAATTTCTTCAGGAAAGCGATTTACTATGTCTATTTTATAATTTGATTTATTATAAAATTTAATTCTATTTGAAATGTGTTTTTGGATAAAAGAAAAAAGTTTATCGTCTGATAATGCTGAAATAAGTGGGCGTTTAGATTTTTGATAACGAAGACGTTTAAAAATATCTTCTAAAGAAAGATGTAAATAAAAAGTTACCCCTAATCTATTCAGCATAAAAATATTGTTACTAGAACAAGGTGCTCCTCCTCCTGTAGAAAGCACAATTGTTTTTTTTATACTTCTTAAAAATTGTATGACATCTGTTTCAAGTTTTCTAAAATAATTTTCACCGTTTTTATCGAAGAAATTGTGTATATCTTGGATTTTCCAATTAATAATAATATCATCTAAATCGTAAAATTGTCTTTCTAAACATAAAGATAATATACGACCGACTGTCGTCTTGCCACACCCCATATACCCTACTAAAATAATATACATATTAAAGACCTGGTAGCTCAGTTTGGTAGAGCATTACACTTTTAATGTAAGGGTCCTGGGTTCGAATTCCAGCCAGGTCACAATAGATCTTATCTCCACACCTTAACTCTTTTTATTTTGTAATATAACGCCTCTTTTAAATAATTTAAACCTTTTAAATAATAAGATGAGACATATAATGTCTCTATATTATGTGGAAGGTTATTTTTAAAATTTTCTTCAAGCAAATCATATTTAGATATTGCTAACAAACGGTCTTTCTCTAGAAGATTATATTTATAATAAGAAAGTTCTTGTAAAAGAGCTTTATATATGTAAAGAATATTTCTCTCTGCAGACGATATTAAAAATAATAAAACTACATTAGTTTCTATGTGTCGTAAAAACCTAAATCCAATCCCTTTTCCTTTACTTGCTCCTTTTAGTATACCAGGATTATCAGAGATAATAAAAGATTTTTCCTCTTTATATTTTACATAACCTAATTTAGGATATATAGTCGTAAAAGCATAATTACCAATTTTAGGTTTTGCTGATGTAAGCACTGAAAGTAAAGTGGATTTTCCTGAATTTGGTAATCCAACTAATCCCACATCAGCTAATATTTTTAGCTCTAAAGTAATTAAAAGTTCTACTCCCTTAATCCCCTCTTGAGCATAAATAGGGGCTCTTTTAACAGAGTTTCTGAAATGCCAATTGCCTAAGCCTCCTCTTCCTCCCGGCAACAAGAGGATTTCTTGTTTATTGTGACAAATTTCACATAAAATGTTTCCTTGTTGATCTTTAGCGATAGTGCCTATCGGCACATTTAATATAAGTTTTTTCCCTGAAGCCCCTCTTTTTCGCGATCTTTGTCCTACTAATCCATTTTTAGCTTTATAGTTTTTATTATATCTGAAGTGCAGTAAAGTTACTATATTATTGTCTCCACGTAAGAAAATGCTTCCTCCATCACCCCCATCACCTCCATCAGGACCACCTTTATAAACAAATTTTTCACGTCTAAAATGTATTATCCCATTTCCACCATCTCCACTTTTACAAAAAATACTGACTTTATCTATAAAACTGTCAAAAGTCATAGTTGTGATTAAAATTTCACGTAAAGACTATAGGTGAATACATTTTCCATAAGCGTTAGCTATCGCTTCTATTACACCTTCGCTTAATGTTGGATGAGGATGTATAGTATTTAAAATGTCATGAGCAGTAACTTCAAATTGGCGAGCTACTACCGCTTCCATTATCATTTCCGTCACACCTTTACCTATCATATGACATCCTAACCATTCCCCATAATTAGCATCGAAGATAACTTTAATAAAGCCATCTGTTTCTCCATTTGCATTAGCTTTCCCTAATGCAGAAAAAATAAACTTACCAACTTTAATTTTATAACCTTTTTTTATAGCTTTTTCCTCAGTAAGCCCGACAGAAGAAATTTCTGGTATGCAATAGATGCAACTAGGAATATTTTTATAATCTAAAGGAGAAGGGTTAAGTCCTTTTATATTATCTACACATATAATGGCTTCAGTAGAAGCTACGTGTGCTAAAGATGGACCATCTACTAAATCACCTATTGCAAAATATCCTTCTATATTAGTACGATAAAAATCATCAACTAGAATACGTCCTTTTACTAAAGAAATTCCTATTGTATCTAAACCTATATTTTCTATATTAGGTGTAATACCTACAGCAGAGAGCACTATATCCGCATCTATCTTATATTTTTTTTTAGAGTCTTTAATAGATAAAGATAGATGAACGCCTGTTTTAAAAGTCTCTACTCCTTCGAGATAAGACGAAGTAAATACTTTTACTCCATTTTTTTTAAATGATTTATCTAGTTCGTGAGAAATCTCAATGTCTGCTAGTGGTACGATTCTAGTGTTAGATTCTACCAAAGTTACCTGAACGCCCATAGCATTATAAAAGTAAGCAAACTCTACACCAATAGCTCCTGATCCAACGATAATAAGGCTCTTAGGAAGTGAAGAAAGAGTAAGAGCCTCTCTATATCCTATAATTTTCTTTCCATCTTGAGGAAGATTATGTATATTTTTTGAACGTGCTCCTGTCGCTATAATAATAAAAGAAGCTTTACACTCCATTTCTTTTCCATCATTAGTGATAATCCTAATTTTTTTTCCTTCTTTTAATTCTGCTTTACCAAAGAAAACGGTAATTTTATTTTTTTGCATTAAGAAATTAATACCTTTACTCATTTTTTCTGATATAGAACGACTACGCTCAATTATACCAGAAAAATTTATTTGAATATTTTCATAATTTATACCGTAAACTGAAGATTTTTTTAAAGTAGATAAAATCTGGGCACTAGTTAATAAAGATTTTGTTGGAATACAACCCCAATTTAAACAAATACCTCCTAATTTTTCTTTTTCTATTATAGCAGTTTTAAACCCTAGCTGCGCAGCCCTTATCGCAGCGATATACCCACCAGGGCCA